>JAAUYG010232316.1_pt1 | contig 116480 bp, 117 predicted proteins | sample 7278091 | NCBI WGS metagenome assembly JAAUYG01 (sample SAMN14350201, study PRJNA611818) | marine sediment metagenome | isolation source: surface marine sediment (0.6m) | place: French Polynesia: Moorea | collected 2018-08 | reverse complement strand
GCGCGGACTCGGGTTGGCGCTCGGGCTTTAATGTTCGGCGAACAGCTGTGCCACCCGATTCACCAGGGCCCAGATGGCGTCAGCCGGCAGGCAGGCGTCGATGCTGCGGTCGAAGAGCACGCGGATGCGCGCCGGGAACTCGTCGTCGCGTTGCCACAGCAGGAAATAGAGCGGGATGCGGGGGAAGGGCCACAGGCAGGCGGCGGCATCGGCCATGTCTTCCAGTTGTCCTCCCAGTGCCAGCGCCGCCTGGCAGAATCCCTCTAAATCACTTCCGTAGCGCGCCGGCAGGGCATCGAGTTGGAGCGTGTGCGGGCCCACGAAGAAATGTGATTCGCTAAGATCCGCAAGCCCCACGATGTCCCGGCACAGGGGGTGCAAGGACTTTACCCGGCTGAAGTACATCAGCGCCGCCAGTTCCAGGAGCGGATCGTCCCGCACAACCCAGCCGTCAGGGGATGGGTGATACAATCGCCGGGCGTCGAAATCGACCCGCACCGGGGTGGCCAGAAAGGTAAATTCAAGGCTCCGTCCCGGCCCGGGCTCGCACAGGGTCCAATTGGCCAGGGCCGCGGGATCGCGCTGCGCCAGGGCCTGCCAGTATACATCGCCGGGCGCCAAGTGGGACCCATTCGATGCGTAGCCTTCATTCGGCGTGGGTTTGACCGATGCGTTCATTGGTGCCGGTGTTATCCTTTTACCCGCTGCATACGGCGTCGGAGTTATGATCTCAGGCCGGCCGCGTCCCCCGAAGCCTGCTGAGGGGGGAGATCCAGTGTGGATGCGGGCCGTCAGGGGCCGCTATGAACGGATTTCGACCTTGCCGCGGAGGAAGCCCTTGACCGTTCCGATCGGTACTTCACGGCGGTGAAAGATACCGGCCGCCAGGGCCGACTCCGCCTCGGTGCGGCGGAAGACATCCAGGAAATGGTCGACGCGGCCCGCACCGCTGGAAGCGATCACCGGGATGCCCACCGCCGACTTGACGGCCTTGATCAGTTCCAGGTCGAAGCCGGCGTTGGTGCCGTCACGGTCGATGCAGTTGAGCAGAATCTCACCGGCGCCGAGTTCTTCACAGACGCGGGCCAGGGTGACGGCATCCAGGTCGCGCCCTTCGCGCCCGCCTTTGACCGTGCACTGGTACCAGCAGTACTTCTGTCCTTCCGGTCCCGGCAGGGCGGTTTCGATCACATGGTGGTCGACGTCGGCCGGATGGTGGACGTAGACCCGCCGGGGGTCGATCGAGATCACCACGGCCTGGCTGCCGTAAACGCGGGCGATTTCTTCGATGGCGCTGTCTCCGCTTTTGCGGCCGGTCTGGCGATAGGCCTCCGCGATGGTCACGGCATCGCTGCCGATGGAGATCTTGTCGGCACCGGAGCGAAAATACTCGGCGGCCACCTCCAGGGCCGAATAGACGCGGCCGTTGACGTCGGTGTAGTTGCGGATCCCGCCGCCGATGGTCAGGGGCACGAAGACCTTGCGCGAGGTCTGCCGGAGCACCTCCAGCATGGGCATGTCTTCCAGGGGAAAGTCCCGGAACCCCGTGATGTTCAGGAAGGTAATTTCGTCGGCGCCCTCTTCATAGTAGCCGCGGGCCAGTTCGACCGGCTTGCCCAGATTACGGACTTCGCCTTCCTCGCGCACATCGTACTGGTCGCCCTTGGTGACCACGAGATCGCCCCGGTCGTTGGCGCGCACGTCCAGGCAGGCGATGATCCTTTTGGCCAGGCGGGTCTGCTCCGGACGGATGTCAGGCAGCGTCGCTTCGGTGCCGGGCTTGATGAAGTTCTCCAGTAGACGAAGGCCGTTGCGGCCGCTTTTCTCCGGATGAAACTGGGTGGCCAGCACCGGGCCCTTCTGGATGGCGCTGACAAAGGTGTCGCCATAGTCCGTCGTCGTCAGCACGGCTGCGGGATCTTCGGGCGCGACGTGAAAGGAATGCACGAAGTAGAATTTTTCATCACCCGCGAGACCCTCGAACAATCTTGAGGGCTGGCGAATGGCGAGGCCGTTCCAGCCGATATGGGGTACGGCACGGTCCACCACGAAACGCTTGACCGTACCTTGGATAAAGCCCAGCCCCTCCACCGCGGGGGCTTCTTCACTGCTTTCGAAGAGGGCGTGCAGTCCCAGGCAAATGCCCAGGAAGGGCCGGCCGGAGGCGAGATAGGCTTTGAGCGGGCCGACATAACCTTCGCGGTTGAGAATGGCCATCATGCTGCCGAACGCCCCGACCCCCGGAAACACCAGCTTTTCGGCGCTGAGAATGTCCTCCGCCGCGGCGACGGTTCGAACCGTTTCCCCCAGGCTTTCGATGGCATTGACGACGCTGCGGACGTTGCCGGCACCGTAATCCAGAAGCGTGATCATTTTTCTCTTTCCCTGTGCCGCATGTGTATGCGCGAATCGCTGAAACTAAAGACCGTCTCATATACCACCCGCCAGAGGATTACAAGCGGTCAATACCGGTCGTCGTCGCGGCCAAGTTGGCGAAACGCCGGCATGCCGATATTCTCTCGTCCCTTTCGGGGATATGGTCGTCGTTGGGAATCAGATAAGGGCCCGATGGTATCGGCAACGGATGGGTGGCAGGTTGTGTCGTATCGCGCCAGGCACCCTCCGACGATTCCTGCGATCTTGACAACCGCCCCAGCCAGTTTGTATCACCGGCCAATTCCGATATCTTCAGGCTTGGGGGCGCCGTGTTCGCGATTCTCTTTCAGAACGATGACCTCGTGGCCATCAACAAACCCTCCGGGATCAAAGTGCACCGCGGTGAATTCGACCCCCGCAGCGAAGACTTTGTTCTGCAGCGGCTACGGGATCAGATCGGTCGGCGCCTCTATCCGGTGCACCGGCTGGACCGCCCCACCTCCGGGGCGTTGGTCTTCGCGCTGACACCGGGGGCGGCCCGCTCGCTGGCCCGGTCGTTTGCCCGCCGGCAGGTGCGCAAGACGTATCTGGCGGTGGTCCGCGGTTTTGTGGCCGAAAAGGGGGAGATCGACTACCCGCTCAGCAAGGACCCCCGGCAAAAGGGGCCGGATGCCAAGCGCCATGCCGCCCGAACGCATTTCGTGCGCTTGGATACGGTCGAACTGCCCGTGGCGGTGGGGCCCTACGCGACCAGCCGCTATTCTCTCGTCCAAGTAGCGCCCCGAACCGGGCGAATGCATCAGATCCGACGGCATCTGAGCCACCTGGCCCACCCGGTTATCGGCGACCGGCAGTATGGCGACAACAAGCACAACCGCAGTTTCAAGGAGCGCTGGCAATGTCAACGGCTCCTCCTGGCCGCCACCGAACTGATCCTGCCGCTGCCCGGCAGCCGCATGCCCTTAACCATTACCGCCCCGGTCGGTGGGGTCTATCGTGCCGTGATCCGCAGACTGGGCTGGGCGGCGAGCGTGCCGCCGAAGTGGCTGGCGCCGCATGGGAAGGCGTGAGGACAAGACCGTGAGGCGGCTGTCACCTGCATCCCGTCCCCGTCGAGATTCGAGGCCAGGGCTTTATCGGCCCGGCGGCCGGCGCGGTGTGTGTCCCAGGCCGTGCAGCAGGATGCGGCCGGCATTGCGGGCGCCTACGATATTACGGGCGCAGGGACCCACCTGGAGTTCGGCCAGCGGGCCGGTAGCGTAGATGTTTTCCGCCCAACGCAGATCGGCCCCCAACAGCGGATAGCCGCAGGGGTTGCACTTGAGATCGAAGTCCCTGATCAGCCGGTCGACCAAGGCCCCGCCCGGACGACGGGGCGTAAAACCGGTGGCCAGGATCACCTGGTCGGCTTCGAGCACGCTGGCAGACGTCCGCAAACGGACACCGTCGTCGGTCGAGGTCGCACCGTTGCAAGCGGCCTCGGAGAATTCGATCCGGTCGGCGGACAACGCCTGGTTGAAGGCGGCCAGGACCTCACTGGGCAGGCTGCCGGCGATGCGGGCCTTATCGATGGTCGCGCGGCGTTGAGCCAAGTCCGCGCGGTAGAAGGCGCGCAGGCATTTGGGGCCGATCCAGCAGGGGTTGAAATCGTAAGGGTTTTCGCGCAGGGCGTGGCGTGAGAGGAGGTGAACCGTACCGCGAGTCTCGGCCGCGAGTTTCAGGGCGGTCTGGACGGCGGTGATGCCGCCCCCGACCACGATGGTGCGGCGATTCCGAGTCCATTCAGACCGTTTGAAGTCTGCGTCGAAGACGTGCGCGATCCTGGCGCCCTCGACCTTGAGTGCCTGCGCCCAGCCCGGCCAGCAGGGTTGGTCGCTCATGCCGACGGCCAGGAGGAGGCGGCGGGCACGCAGGGGCCCGTCATCGGTTTCGACGACGAGATGGCGGCCGTCCTTTTTGACGGTCCGGGCCCGCCCGCACCGGTGCAGCTGCTCAAGTCGGTTGGCGGCGATCACGTGACGGCAGTGGCGCTGAAACAGTTCCAGCGAAGGACGGTTGTAGTTGGGGATGAACGCGGTGCGCGCCGTTTCGCCGCGGGCCTGAGCATAACGATAGAGTGAGAGGATGGGGCGGTCGATATTGTGGGTGGCCGGGGAGCGCAGATAAGCCATGCCGCAATTGGCCGTGTTGCGCTCCCAGGCCGCCAGAAGCAGCGGATGGGGGTCGAGAATGCGGACCTGATGATGCTCCGTGCCCGGCAGATGGGTCAGAAGGTTGGCCAGGTAGGTCCCATGGATGCCGCCGCCAATGATCAGCCATTCAAGCATGAGTGACGGGAATCCCCGTACGTCGGGTCCTTCAGGCCGACAGGCGGCCCGGGGCGTTCATGCATGGCACTCACCCGGCGCCCGACGCAGCAGCGCGTATTCGTTTCACGGCCATGCCGGGCCGGCGGGAACGGCGAACTAATCCAGCTTTTCAAAGTATTCCTTCTCGGCACCGCACAGCGGACAGACCCAATCGTCGGGAAGCGGTTCAAAAGGTGTTTCCGACTGGATATTGTTTTCAATGTCCCCCTCGATCGGGTCATAAACGTAACCGCACGGGCATTCCCATTTGTCCATGGCTTCCTCCTGACGGGTCGGTGTCGTGGATTGATGGATAGGTTTTTGATTTAGAGGCTGAAAAATAATGCATCCGACCGTGGTGCGTCAAGGTGCAAGGATGCGCGCTGGCGAAGGACTTTATCGGGAGCGGCGGCTACCTCGCCGGCGGCCTTCAGGATCTCCGCCTTGTCGACCAGGTGCGTCCCCATCCGGCGGCCCGGGTGAAAACGAGCGTGCGCTGCCTATGGTCTATTTAGCTGGATTGCTTAGACATTGACGTCACTGTCGACCGCTGCTAAAGGTAATTCATGGCCAAGGGCCTTGGAGGTGCGCCGCAGCTTCGGACCGAAATAGTAGCCTGGGAATACTTCGGTTTTCGGTTTGCCGATGGCCGGGGCCACCACCGCCATGATGCGGCCAATGATGAGATCCCCGCGGACCACCTTGGCGACGCTCATCTCCGAGCCCCCCAGCTTTGCAGCGATCGCCTTCCGGGTGGTGCCGTTTTCCCGTGGCGCTTCCTGGATCTAATGTGGTGTCATTGGCCTGCTTCCATGCGTCACGCTCGCCGGCAGGGATGCCGAAAATATTACCCCCAACCGCTTTGCCGCTCGCCTTGACGGGCAGCTCAGTTGCTCTACCGGAAAATACAAGAGGGAATGTCGGCAATGGGTCTGGCGCCCCCATCGACAAGGAATTCCTGAAGAACTTGATCGAGGTTGCAGCGCGGGTGCTCGCCAGGCATGGCATGATGCTCGAGCCCGCCGACAAGGCCGGGTCCATCAGCATCCTTTTTAAAATGAACATGGAAGGCATTTCAAAAAAGGTTTTTGGTTCCGGATACGGCTGGCCGGGAATTTACCCGCTTCGCGGGACTTCCCGCCGATGTATTCAGTGCTTGTGGGTCGCCTCCGGAGGAATACGTCGGTATGTCGAGGACTTGAAATGAGCGCCCAACCCAGAGATGGGGCGAGAAGACTTTTTTGAGATATTTATTCGTATGGTTATAAATATAAAGCTTTGGAGGTATTTCCGTGATTAAAAAAGGCATTAAAAGCGACGATAAAAAAGCTGCCGCACTTTATACTGGCCGTTCGCGAGAAAATGAAACGAGAATGCCAAGGATGCCTCAAAGGAATAAATATGCAATCAAAAAAACAAGATCAAATAAATTTTACATGTGATCATTGCGGTGAATCCTTGCCTGAAAAGGGACGCGCTCTTGCGGATCAATTTTTATGCGACGACTGCTATATAGAAAAAATCACATCTGGCAAAGCGCACAGAACAAACTATTCGCATGACCCCTTCGGATACTTACGCAGATTAAAGGATAATGAGCCCATCCATCCTCAAAAATACCATTGAATTGCTGGGATCTAATCGTATCAGAATTTAGATCAGGCGGCTTTCTCCAACTCGGCAATCTCCTTGGCAGTCATCACCCGGTCGATGTCCAGCAGGATCTTAACGCTGCCGTCCATGTTGGCCATACCCAAAATATACTGGGTATCCACTTTGGTACCGAACTCCGGGGCGGCCTCGAATTCCTCAGCTTTGACCGGCAGCACCTCGGTGACCGCATCCACCACGATGCCCATCTGAATAGTGATGTCCTGCCTTTCGACTTCCACCACGATGATGCAAGTTCGGTCGGTGTAGTCGATCTCGGGCATATCGAAACGAAGCCTGAGATCGGTAACCGGGATCACCTTACCCCGCAGGTTGATGACGCCTTTGACGAAATCCGGGGTGCGCGGAACGCTGGTGATGGGCATCATGCCGATGATCTCGCGAACCTTGAGAAGCGAGATGCCGTGGTCTTCATCGGCCAGCTTGAAGGTCAAGTATTTACCGGCCAGTGCGTCGTTCATTGCCTGTTCCTCCCGTCGCAGGATCGTGTTGCGGGAGGCTGTGGGGCGGCAGCCTCCCGGCGATTTAACTAAGGGAAAATACCCGCGGTCTTAGAAATCCTGAAAAGTATCGTTTCTATGATCATCGAATGGAATGACTTGCTCGGGGGGCCTCTCCTTGTTCGTTGCGGCGGGCGCCACTGCTATTGAAGGCGGTTGCTTTAAGGCGACCCGGTCTTGTTTAGGCGCTCGCGGTGCGGCGGTCGCGTGATTGCGACGGCCCTCGACCAACACCACCATCTCTTGCACCATGTGCTTCATTTGCTCGGCCTGGGCATTCATTTCCTCGGACGCCGAGGCCGATTCTTCAGCCGTGGCGGCGTTCTGCTGAACGACCTTGTCCATTTCCGTCACGGCCTTGTTGATCTGTTCCACCCCTTGGGCTTGTTCGCTGGAAGCAGCGGCAATTTCACCCACGATATCACCGACCTTGGCCGACGAGCCCGCCACCTCCGTGAACGCCTCGTTGGCCTTGGCCACCAAGGATGAGCCGTCATGGACTCGCCGCGAGGTATCCTCGATCAACTCGGAAGTATTGCGGGCCGCCTCGGCGGCACGAATGGCCAGGTTGCGGACCTCGTCGGCCACCACCGCAAATCCGGCCCCGGCTTCACCGGCGCGGGCGGCTTCCACCGCCGCATTCAGCGCCAAAAGATTGGTCTGGAAAGCGATCTCATCGATAGTCTTGACAATCTTCTGGGTTTCCTCGCTGGCCTTGGATATTTCGTTCATGGAATCCGTTAGTTGCGCCATTTCACCATTGGCGCGGTCCACCACCTGGTTGGCGTCTTTCATCAGATGGTTGGCCTGGTTGGCGCTGTCGGCATTCTGCTGGGTCATGGAGGCCATTTCCTCGAGCGAGGCCGATGTCTCCTCAATGCTGGCCGCCTGTTCGGAAGCACCCTCGGCCAGGGACTGGCTGGCAGAGGACACCTGGTTGGAAGCCGAGGCGATTTCGTCCGAGCCCGTATTTAAAGATTTGATGATATTGTCGATGGGCTTGGCAATGGAGCGGGTTATTAAAAGGGCGACGGAAACAATGGCGGCAATGCTGATCAGGGCCACAATACCAAACAGCCATTTTAAGGTTTTTACCGCTGCGAAGGCTTCGGCCTCGTCGATTTCCGCAAGCAAGGACCACGTAACATCTCCCAACTCTATGGGCGTAAAGGCCGAAAGCACCGGATTCCCATTGTAATCCAGGACGATCTTTTGTCCCTCTTTGCCTGCCAATCCTGCGCGAGTTGCTTCCGTATCGACCTTTCCTTGAGCAGGATGCCTAAACGAAGCGACAACGCTGTGATTTTTGGGGTCAAGAAAAGAATCGGATCGCATCAGATTATCGGGGCCAACCAGATATGTCTCACCACTTTCTCCCATACCGGCACGTTCACTCATAATCGTATTGAGGACGTCGATGGGGAATTGAAAAATCGCGACACCGATTCTTTTGTCGCCATCAAAGATCGGTGAAGCAATGAAACCTGCCGGTGCTTCATAGGATGGGAAGTACTGGTCAAAGTCGACAATGTAGAGCGCATCCTTATTCATCGCCGTATTGGCTTTGCGAAAGACTTCTCCAAAATTGGTTTGAGCATATGGTCCGTCTTTAAGTGAGGTCGCGTAATCCAATTCCTTGAACACGGAATAAACAATGTCGCCCGATTCTCCATCAACCAGGAATATGTCATAGTATCCGAACTTCTTAAGGTAGCTTCTGATAATGGGGTGGTACCTGGCGTGTATTTTACTGTACCTTGATTGATCGGAAGCGCTATCAAGCTGATCTTTGGACCCCAAGGGATGAGCATTGGCCTTTATGTAATAATATTGCAGCGCAATGGAGGTTGTGTCCAATTGCTGGAAGATCCCTTGTACATTGGGGGGCGTCCCCTCATTTTGGGTTTTGTAGGCCTCGCTGAAATCATTGGAATAATACTTGAGCAATTCTCTGCTATAGGTTTTCTGTTCTTCAGGTGTTATCTCATTTTCTGCTTGAAAATTCCTAATAGACCGGGCAAACGCGTGCATCGCTTCGATGACCATTTTGTTTTCGGAAAAGGTGATCATCTGATCATTGACGGTCTGGAAATAGCGTAAGACTTGATTTTTCTTTACATCCCTCATGCTTTCAAGTTGGGCAAAAGCCTGTTTCTCAAGAGCATTGCTTGACTTTATTAACGAAACGGCGCTGATAAATGTAAAAGGGATAACCCCCACAGCGAGAAATGCAATCAGCAATTTGGTCTTGAGTTTGGTTTTTTTTAGCATTTGTCTCCCCCTCTATGACATTCATACGCGCTATTAACTTGGTGACCCAAAGCGGTCTTGCAGGTTGGCATCGCGCACCAACCCGTGGCAGGCGGTAAAGCCGTAACTGGCGTTTGTAAGCGCTATGTTCTTTGCCTTCTGACCCGCCGCTGCCGACTGACACCCACTTCATTGCCAAGGTCCGCAGCGTTTTATTGAAATCGGGTGATTGCCATGGCAACCGTTGCTGAAACGGACCGTTAATAATATCGGCGATCAATGCGATTTCTTGAAAAATTTTCTGGAATTAACGGTGGGTTACACCATTTTGGGGGTTCAATGGCATGCGTCTCTATCTGGAATGATTCACAATTTGCTTAGTGTACAAATCCTTATCAGAGCGGACTGAGCTGTATTTTGAAGACAGACAGACGATTGATAGGCTTTTCGGTGAATTAGGGGCTTTTGGCGTCAAATCGAAAGAGCGTCCAAAGATCCACTTGGGGCGGGTAATAGCGATTATTCCTGGCTGATTGGCAACGGATTGAAAGGGGAGTGAAGCGAGCGTTTGATGACGCCTCCAATTTAGTCAACCCCATACACCACGATCCTTCCGCCTTTATCCTCATCAAACATTCTTTGAAAAATGCCCTGAAATCACCCACACGTAAATCAACACAAAACATCCCAAACCTGAGTTTCGCAATTTCAGGCACTTGGTTTTCTCACCCCCGGTAAGGCCCAACTGCGCATTGACACCCGAAAACAATCCCATTAGAAAGCAACACCTCTGCCAGTCCGGCAAGGGTTTCGCGCGGTCAACGGAATATATCCAATGGACCAGAATCTACAGCATCACTATTACCGCCAGAATGTCTTCGGGATTTCAGCGGTCGAATTCATATGGGGCCTCGGGCTTCCGGTGGTGGTCGAGTCGACCTTCCTGCAGCTGTTCGTCAGAAGCCTGGGCGGTGGCGGACTCGCGCTGGGGATGATCCCCGTCCTTTTTTTTATCGGGATTTCGTTCTTCGCCTTACTGGCCAGCTATATGACCGAAGGGGCGGCCTTCAAGCGCCGGGCGGTCATCCTGCTACACCTGGTTTCCGGTTTTTCCCTGTTGATTTTCGGCATCCTGCTGATGGGACTGGGACACGGTCCGCATGTGTTGCTGGTCTTTTTCGGATGTTATGCGGTTTTTTCGGTGTGCATCGGTATGAGCCTGCCGGTCTGGCTGAACTATCTGGTCAAGCTATTCACCGAGGAACAATCGGTGCCCGGTCTGGCCACGATGATGATCGCCCAGAATTCTGCCAAGCTCATCAGCAGTTTGGTGATTCTCCAAGTGGTGGAGCGTCATGCCTTCGAGATCGAGGCGGCGGCCTTCGTATTTATGGCCGTTGGCGGCCTTTTCTCCCTGGGGTCGCTTTTTTTTCTCTTCACCCGCGAGACGGCCGATCCGGCGCGCCACCCGGATGGGCGGCCCCCCTTTGGGATTTTCCTACGCACCACCATCGCCCACATGCAGCGCAACCGTAATTTTCTCATTTTTCTCGGCAGCGATCTGGAACTGCCCATCGTGGTCACGGTAATTTCCTTTTACGCCGCCTACGCCACCGAGTTTGGCGGCATCGCACCGGCGATGGCGGCCGGTCTTTTCGTGGGTCTGATTTATGCCGGCGCCATCGGGGCCAACATCGTTCTGGGAAGCCTGGGCTGGCTGAGCCTCCGGCACAAGACCATGGTCTCCAAGATCGGGGCGATCGGCGCCGTCCTGCTATTGGGCCTGTGGAACGCCCCCGCCAGTTTCTACCTGGCCAGTTTCCTGCTGGGGGCTTCCCGGGGCACGCGCATGATTGTCTTCGCACCGGCGGTCAAAAAACTCTCGGGCCTTACGGATGCAACGCCTTACTTCGCGGTGGCGCCGGTCTTGACCCTGCCGCTCGTGGCCGGTCTGCCGCTGGCCAGCGGATTTTTTCTGGACCGTACCGCCGGGCTGGGGGCGGATGCCTATCGCCTCGTCTTCCTGGCATCCGCCGTGCTGCTGGGCTTGACCCTGTTGTGTGCCTGGTGCACGAATTTCGCCCCTCGGGTGGATCCGGCGTCCGATGCGATCTTGGAAGATCGCCGTGGTAAGGATGATCCCTGAAGCGCGATTCTTCTTTCTCCCCCTGGACGCCTGTGACCGTCGGTTCGCCGCATTTTCAACATGCTGGCGCCGGCGGCGCCCTGCGGCTGGCGCAAAAGATGTGACGCGACGCTGATGTTACGCTGCGAGGGGAGCTGGTTCTGGAATCATTGATCATCCAAGGGCAAGGGGGGCCTTCTGAAACTCGCGGGGCGCTGCGCCAGGATGGCCAAAGGTCATGCACGGCCGACGATCAACCGGATCGAGACCTGGCTGGTGGCGTTCGGTTTTCGGGAAAATGCGCTATGCGCACCTGAGGCTGAGGGCACCGCAGGAGCATCACCGCACACCATGGATGCCGTTCGTGTCCCTCCGGGGTTGCCTTGATTGGAGCGATCCGGGAATCTTCGAAGGGCCACACGGTGCCGGCCGCGGGCTTCAATTCCAGCTCGAATCAAAATTCGTGCACGTTGGTGGCGTGCTCAGCCCGATGTCAACTCCCGGCGGTGGGGTCCACCGTCTCCAGAAGCGCCAGCAGGCGTTCGGCCTCCAGAATGCCGGCGCCAGGGGGAAGCTGGGCCACGTTCCCCAAACCTTCAACAATATCATTGAACGTTTCGCGCGGAAGCCGGCTGACAGCCGCCGTGCGAATCAGGGCGTCGATCGCCACGATTTGTCGGATGAATTCGAAATTGGTCAGGTAGCCCACATATTCGTCAACCACCACCAGGTCAGGGCGCCAGGTCCGGATCCGTTTCAGTGCGGCGGTGCGTTCATGGGCCCACTCCAGTGCGACGCTGGCTTCGATATTCAGTGCACGCCCCAGTGTTTCCAGTGTTTGGCGCTTATTGGTGACCACAAGGATGCGAGGCATGGCGCTTTCCCTTGGGTGGCTTCGTGTCGGCTGTTGACCGCGTTTTTTCCATTGACCCTCGCCCAGCGATCAACCCGACCCCAACGCCTGCAGCGTCGGGGGGTCAGCGCTCGCCTGTTGCTTGCTCCTCCCGGGCTAATGATCAGTGTAATTGCCAGACGGGCAGCCGAAAATATGAGAATATGCCCAAAATAAAAGGGGTATCATCGGTTTGTCAAGTAAATTATTGGCGGGATTCACCCCGGCCGCGGAAGACCGCGCCCCAGGTTGGAAAAATGGCTTTGCCCGTCCGACCGACCCTTCTTCCAAAGGTTGATAAGCATTGGATTACTATCTTCCATGGTTTCAGCCATGCGGCCGACGGGCGAACCTGGTTAGGCCGATCGGGTTCAGCCCGCCAGCGTGGTGCGCATGCTTTTGAGGTGGTCACCGCCCGAATGCAGGATGAGCATCTCCAGTATCTGTTGGGTGGAAATGTCTCCACCAAGCAGGGCCAAATTTCCACGGGCATCGAGATCGTCTTCCGAGAGTGCGGCGACATATTCCGCCAGGGCGCGTCCATTTTCTTCGAGGATGGAAAGGACTTCTTCTTTGGAGCAGTCGGCATGCTTGCGGGCATGATCGTTGCCCATTTGGACGATTTCCTCCATGGTCCACTCGGGAAGGGCTTCGCCGTTGATTATCATTCGTGCCAGGTCGCCGACGCGATAATGCCCCTCGCCCACATGACGGGCAACGACGCCAACAGTCCAATCTTCGGCTTCGCAGTTTTTAACCCAGTCGGCATCCGTGCATTCGCGCACACAGGCGAGCATGTCGCGATTGAATGCCTCGATTTTCCTGGCCAGCTGTTGAGCTCGTGAAGTCATGCGATTCACCTTTCGACAATGCAGTCGTGTCTTAGTTGGTTGGATTCGGTGGGCCGAAGCCCGGTCTGAAGCGTATTGACCGGCCTTGACGTGATGACAAATTTTAAAGCACGTTCGGCGGGGCGGCAAGCATTCGTCGGGCGACTGGGGCTATCCCCCTAGATCACATCCAGGTTCGAAGGGCGCCAAAACATCGGCATGGCTTCCCTGAATGCGTCGGGCAGCCCATCGCCGATACAAGGGTAGACCAGGTCCATCCCCAGGACAGATTTCACCGTGCCGGAAACGACCGGCAGGTTGAGATTCCAAATGCCGACGGCCCGGCAGGGCCACGGGGTGGGGCGACCAAAGGCTTTAAGTCCCCTCTCTACCAGGCAGGCCCCCAGGATTGCTAACGATTGCGGCAGATGAAGGATCCGCAGCCGTGGATAACAGTCACGTGCAGTCTGAAAAAATGTATTCCATGAACAGGGTTGGTTGTCGCCGATGACATGGATGCCTTCAAGGTCTGAACAAGCGGCTTGGATAAGCGCCCGTGCGGCGTCATGGACATGCAGGTGGGCGAAATGATTGGTGCCGCGTCCGGGGAAAATGATACGGCCCCGGCGTATCTGGTCGAAAATCAGGCTGTAGGCTCCGTAAACATGCGGCAGACGCAAGGAAACAAAGCGCACATCGGCGCGCCGGGCCATCTGCTCGAGTCGAATTTCGGCGTGGTGCTTGGCCTGGCCGTAGGCGGATTGCGGAGCGGCAGGTGTTGCCTGGTTCACGGGCGACGGACCGCCAGGATAGGCCAGCAGGGTGCCGGCGAAGACGAAATGACGAACCCCGGCTTCGATGCCGGCTTGCATGAGGTTGGCAGAACCCTCGACGATGGATGGATAGAGCGCACGGTAGTTTTCGAAGGCCGCCCGGGCCCCCAGATGAATGACCGTGTCGACACCCTGCAGCGCCATCTTCAGGCTATGCGGGATGACGAGATCGGCTTGGACGGTTTCCGCCTGGATGTCTTTCAGGAACTGGCGGCGTGCGGTGCGGCGCACCATCAGGCGCGGGGATAACCCCGCCTCTGCGAGTTGGCGGGAGACCTCGATGCCGATGAAGCCACATGCACCGGTAACGAGGATTTTTTGCATGGCTTGCAATCTTTGGCAAGGCGTTGGTAATGTTTTGTCATTAGCCGGGAGGCGTTTGTCAAAGGAAACGCTCGACCAGTTCGTCAGACGAGACACAAAGTTTTCCGCCGGCGGCTTTGATGCTGTCTCCGTAGGCGCTACTTGCCGCGCCGCCCACGACGAAAGGACACCGGTTGGCGTGCAGTTGGCCGAATCGTTGCAGGTCACTGTCGACGCTGGGGTTGTCGAGGCGGCAAGACAGACTCAGGGCAATCATCTGAGGATCTGTCTTCAAGCCGGCGGACGCGATTTCCTCCACTGGAAGGTCGGCACCCATCATAATGGGACGCCATCCACAATCCTGAGCGATAACGGCTACCGCGAGCGCTCCTAACCGGCAATATTGCCCGGCGGGCGCAGCGATCAATATGCGCGGGGCCCGTGACATGGGATCGGTGTTGCGCATCAGCATACCGGACAAGCTTGCCCCAACTGTAGCGGAAGCCAAATGTTCGTGCGCAATTCTGAATTGACCTTGGCGCCAAAGACGACCGATCTCGGCCATGAAGGGTACGATGATATTTTCGATGACGGACTTGCGGTTGTGATGAAGCTCGGCTCGGGTCAACACGGCGAGAAGCGCTTCATTGTCCAGGCTGGTAACGGCTTCCAAGCACTCATCAACCAAACCGGTCACAGGTGCTTCCGAAGCGACACCAATCGATTGTTTGCGAGGTTTGGCTAAAGAGCCGGCCAAACCAGCGAGTTCCGCATCGTCAAGGTCTGCTATCTGAGATATGCTGTGACCATTCGCTATGGCTTTTTTGAGCCGCGCGAGACGATCTATATCCTCCTGTGAATACAGGCGTCGCCCGCTGGATGACCGGCCAGGCTGCACGGCGCCGTAGCGCCTCTCCCATGCCCTGAGAACATGGGCCGATAAATTGGTTGTGAGACTGACGTAGCCAATAGGATAGACTACAGTTGTCGACACGAAAAACAACCTCCATGCGACACACCTCAGCTTTTATGATGGTCGCGGCATGCCGTCCACAAGATTGGCGATGGCCAGCGCACAGGCTTCCACCGCCTCGTCGGGTCCGTCCAGATTAAGTACATGGTTTTCCAGATCCACATCTACAATGGTACAACCATGGTTTTCAACCGTTGTTTTAACCATGTTAAGAAAAACTGTATCATCCATAGTGTAGTCGCCCCTTTCCGTCCCCAAAAACTCATCGGTTCAGTTCTGTTTCAAAAATGGATTCGAGGTGCATTTGCTGAGAACGCCAGACGTTATTCTCATTGGCAAACGTTTCAATGTTCTGCTGGGTTAGTTGCGTCACCATTCGAATGTCCTCGGTGGCATCGTCTGTCCGTCCCGTTTTGGTGTGGAGGGTGGCCCGACTGTGATAGGCCGCCCCGTAATCCGGTTTCAGGTCGATGGCCCGGTTGAAATCGTCAAGTGCGCCATCGTCATCGCCTTCGACCTCGCGAGCCAAACCGCGCAGATGATAGGCGCGGGCGTAGTCCGGATCCATGTCGACGACCCGGTCGAAATCGGCGATGGCCGTCTTGAAGTTGCCGGTGCGCATGAAAGCGGCGCCCCGTGAGACCAGAGCCAGTTTGTGGCTATCGTCCAGTCGGATAACCTCAGAAAGATGGTCGATGCAGGTGCCATAATCCTGGCTTACGAAAGCAGCCATGCCGTCATTGTAGTGCGTATCAATCGAATTACTCATTTTACCCTCCGTCTGGTTATTTTGTCTAAAAAAATTTAGACAACAATACGGCCCGATATCGATTTGTCAACATACCTTCAGCAACACCAGCGGTATCGCCCATGGCGGCGTGCGGTCGTGGTTGGCGCCGGGCCGTTGACGGTAACTTTTGGGAATAGGGATGGTTGAATCGATACACCCGGCCGCCACGGCAAGCGATCAGAACAGTGCTGCCATTGCCGGCCAAGGCAACGATTGCAGGGTGCGGATGATTCGAATCGATGGGGCAAGCCAAGCTAGCGGCGTCGAAGGGCAGGACAGTCGACGGGAAATCGTTTCGGTTGACGATCCCGCGTCAATTGTCTTTGAGAATGCCGACCACCTGATCATACCCCTCGGCGGCGGCGACGTCTAGTGCGGTTCGACCGGATTTATTGGTCAGTGAAGCCTTGGCGCCTTTGGCCAATAGCTGTTTGACGATGACGGCATGGCCTTCGGAAGCCGCCAGAATCAGGGCGCTGCGCCCGAGGCGATCCTGAAGATTCAATTTGGCATTTCGGCTCAGGAGGAAGGCAACGACCTGGTCGTGGCCGTTTAGAGCAGCGAACATGAGGCCGGTGGAACCGTTGACGCTTTGGTCGTCCAGGCGTGCGCCTTTGGCGGCCAGCATCTTGACGATTTTCAGATGGCCAAACTGCGCCGCCTGCATCAGCGCCGTCCATCCGGCACGCTCCTTGATGTTGACATCGGCTCCGCGTTTCAACAGTTCCTGGGCAATATTGCTGCGGCCTTCCAGCGAAGCTTTCATCAAGGCGGTCCACCCGGAGCCGTTTTGAGCATTGACGTCCACACCGCCATTGAGAAGCCCCCGCAGATTTTCAAGATTGCCCTGGGTGGCGGCCTTCAAGAGATCATCGGCCGGATCCTGCGCCTGAAGCGCGGGGACGATCATTAATGTAAACCCCAGAGAGCAGATCAAAGCTAACATGTACGCCTGGATGGTGATTCGCATACGTCTGGCCCTCCCCAGCTCGCGCGGTGTGCGCCCGATTTAAGGAACAGCCCGATTTCAAACGCCCGGCCCGTCGGCCATCCCAGTCCGTTGCTGATGCCGACCGATTGTGTCGGACGATTGATATTCCGGACCCGCCTGCGGCTTGCTAAATACTTCATATCCCGAAATAAAGCCCCTTGCAAGTTGGTTTTCATAATGAATTCAACACGAAATACCCAACCATCGCGACACCGGCCACCACCCCGGCGGGAATTTCACCGTCCTCGTCCAGCTTGTCATACCCACCTGCGCTGACTAAATTTGAGATATTACAAACAACAACAAATGGAACTTGCACGATGAACGATCACGACCTCGCTGATCTCACCAGCGCGAAAGCAGTACGCGAACGCCTGCGGATGGCGATGAAGATTGTCGAGAAAAGCCCTGTCGTCCTTTTCAGGCGGCTGCCGGCGCCAGATACCAAATTGGTTTATGTATCCGAAAACATTGCCTTGACCGGCTACACTGCCGAGGATTTCCTCCAGGAGAGAATCAGTTTCGGAGACATTGTTCACCCTGAAGATCACGAGCGCCTCGGGCAGGAGATCGAGTCCTATGCCGCCCGGGACATCGGTGACTATACGCAGCTCTACCGCATCATTACGCGTGATGGACAAGTCCGCTGGGTCGAGGACACCACGACGACCGAACGCGATGCCGACGGGAAGATCACCCATTACCAGGGTATTGTCGTCGACATCACCGAACGTAAATTGGCCGAGGAGGAACTCAGCCGCAGCGAGGCCAAGTTCCGCCGCATTCTCGAAACGGCGGCCGAGGGCTTTGTGATGATGGATGACAAGCTGCAGATTATCGAGGTGAACGATGCTTATTGCCGAATGTTGGGCTATGAACGCAGTGAATTGATCGGCAAACAGCCGTTTTCCCTTGCCACCGAGGAGTTCAAGCGCTTTCTCCGGACCAACCGCGAGAAACTCCTGGGCGCTAAATACCGTGTGTTCGAAGGGACCTATGTCGCCAAGGACGGTCGGCACGTGCCCGTCCTCATTCACGGCAACACGCTGTTCGACGAGGATGGACACCAGCTTGGCCACGTGGCCTTCGTCACCGACCTCACCGAACAGAAGCGCTCACTGCTCCTGGCCGGCGAGGTACAGAAAAGCCTGCTGCCCAAGCGTCCGCCGCAGATTGCCGGCCTGGACATCGCCGGCATCAGCATTCCCTGCGAAGAAATCGGCGGGGATTACTTCGATTACCTCAAACAGCCGCGGGGCAGCGAACCCGGTGATGACCTGCTGGCCGTGACCGTGGCCGATATTGCCGGCCACGGCGTTGACTCGGCGCTGTTGATGGCGACGGCCCGCACGGCCATGCGCGACCGTTTCACCGCACCGGGAAATCTGGACGACATCGTCAACGACCTCAACCGGTCCCTGCTTGACGATTTCAGCACAACCGACCGGTTTATGACCCTTTTTGCGCTTCAGGTGGACCGCCGCCGGCGTGAACTGCGATGGGTCCGGGCCGGACACGACCCCGCCCTCGTCTATCATCCGGAAGCCGATCGCTTCGAGGAACTGGGCGGTGAAGGACTGCCTTTGGGAATCAGCGATGATTGGTCCATCGACGTCGGGCATTCGAACGACTTGCCTCCCGGTTCGATCATTACTGTCGGGACGGACGGGGTCTGGGAGTCGCGCAACGAGCAGGGCGAGATGTTCGGCAAGGAACGTTTCAAAGCGCTGATCCGCGACGCGGCCGGCATGAGCGCGGAAGAAATTGTCCATACCGCACGCACGGCCCTGTACGACTTCACGGGTGGCCTCAAACCCGAGGATGACATCACCCTGGTCGTCGTCAAGATTGTCGCGCGCACCTGATACCGCATCAGGCGAGCGTCCGCGACGTCATTTTTCCATCCACACACACATCGACAAGACAGGCCGCCATGAACAAGATCGACCGTATCGACGCCGTACTGGCAGGTCACGCGCCGGACCGCCCGCCGGTTTCACTCTGGTACCACTTCGGCCTCCAGCATGCCAGTGGTATTGGCTTTGCGCGGGCCAGCCTTGATTTTTTTGAACATTACGACTTCGATTTCTTGAAGGTAATGAATGACTATTTCTATCCGGCCCCGGAAGGCGTGGATACGGTCCGCGGGCCGGAGGACCTGCGCCGATTTCATCCATTCGATCCGTCGAACACCGCCTGGCGGGAGCAGCTGCGTGCGCTCGAGACGATTCAGGCCGTGCTGGACGGACGCGCATATTTCGTCGATACCGTATTCGATCCCTGGCAGAGCCTGCGGCGCGGGCTGGCGGGCGAACAGATGGAATCACTGATGCGGGATTACCCGGAGGCCCTGACGAGCGCGTTGGAAGTGGTCACGGCCAATCTCATCGCTTATTGCCGGGAGTCGTTCCGCAGGGGCGCCGCGGGAATTTTCCTATCGATAGCCGCCGGCGCCGAAATCCTGTCACGTGAAGATTTCCTCGCGTTCGTCAAACCGCATGCCGCCAGACTTCTGGAAGCGATTGCCGGGGAGGGGGCCATGAATATCGCCCATATTCACGGCGACGATCTTTTTTTCGACGAGGTTCTGGATCTGCCGGTGCCGATCCTCAATTGGTGGGATCGCGGTCCCCAAGGTCCCGATTTGGCCGCCGTGCGTGCACGAACCAGCGCCTGTCTGATGGGCGGGATCGACCAGACCCTGGTGGCCCGCCGATCACGGCAGTTCCTGCGCAAGCACGTCGGGGAGGGGCTTGCCGCCGGCGGCGATCGCCGGTTTATGCTAGCCAACGGGTGTACGATCGCCTCCTGGGTCTATCCGGATGCCCTGAAAGCCATTGTCGAGACCGTCAAAGCCGCCGCCGATCGACCGCGGTAAGGCCGATGTGCCCCGATCCTTCGGGGGCTGGCGTTGAACGGTTGTTTGACCCGGTCTTACCCCACGGGATCGGCTGCCATGCGGACCAGGCCTTTTCCCAGCATGGTCGCATAGCGCACGGGATCGATCTCCAGGATGGCAGGCGGGCGGCCCTCAAAAAAGCCGGCGGTGGGTGAATCCACCCGCAGGGCCGTGTGCTGACGCGCGACCAAGCCGCAGAAAAGCCTCAGCGAAGCGACGACGCTGGTCGCCTGGGTGCCCGGGAAATCGCTAAAGACGATGCGATTGGCGTCACACAGATAGGGACGTGCCTGCGCCTTGCAGAAAATCAGAAGATAGATTTTTTCCGCCTCGCGATCTTCGTAGACGGCGATCAGGTCGATGGCGCCGAAGGCGATTGGCGGCGTGTCGATGCGGTTGACGTCGATACCGCCCTCGGCGTAGGAGATGCGATTGGCCTGAATCGGGGCAAAGGCCACATCGGCCGGTTGCGGTCGCGGTGAAACCACGCGAACCGGCAGGGCCGCGGCCGGGCCGGGACGCCGGCGGTCGGCGGGCGCCAGCCGTTCCGGGGGGGGCGCCGGCCTCAGACGCCCCATGGCTCCGGCCTCGGAAAGGGCCCGGAGGTATTGCCGGCCCATTGGTTCATCCACTCTGCGTATGATGACCGGATCGCCTTTTTTCAGACGATCGGCGACCCGGTGAACATCCTCGCCGAAATTCCGGGCCAGCGCTCGGAGGATTTTCTGCCGGTCAGCGTCCCCGGCCATCGGGTCGGTCAAAATGACATCAAAACCATATTTGGACATCGCGCACCTCGTTACGTTGAACGCATGTCAACTATCTTATCCGTTTTGGTGGGGTTGCACAACTCGGTCCGTTCGCGATGCACTCAGGCCGGGCAGGAATTCACGGCCGGCGTGTATGTTGGTTTACAACCATGAGTTTTTTTGTTACGGGGCCCAAACTCGTGGTGTCCAATGACCCGGATGATCGGACCCGGACGATCAGGGATGCCCCTTGGCGTTTATGGGGGCAAAAGGCTATGCGCATATTATCCGTCTCGGATGTCATCGATCCCCGCCTTTACCCCCAAGCCGACAAAGACCGTTTGGGCCCCATCGATTTGGTGCTGGGCTGTGGTGATCTGCCCCCGGAATATCTGAGCCATCTTGGCAACCTATTTGATGTGCCCTTGTTTTACGTCAAGGGAAACCATGATATTCGATTCGTGGACAATGCGCCCCGCGGTTGCCGCAACATCCATGAACGGATCGTGCAATTCCGGGGGCTGAAGCTCATGGGCCTGGAAGGCTCAATGTGGTACAACGGCGGTCCCTACCAGTACACCGAGAAACAGATGGCCCGCATGGTGCGGCGGATGCGCCCGGTGGCCTGGTGGCGGGGCGGGGTCGATATCGTCATCACCCATGCGCCGCCGCGGGGGATTCACGACGACGCGGATCTCTGTCATCGCGGTTTCGAATGTTACCGACGGCTGATCCGGAAATATCGGCCGACCTACTTCATTCACGGTCACATCCACCGCCAGTTCGACCGTGCGGCTGACCGTAAGACACGCATCGCCTGCACGACGATTGTCAACACCTACGGACACACGATCCTGGAATTCGACCATGCCCAACTGGATCAAGAGAATACGGGAAGGCCCGGCATCCAAAGACCCCGCGCGGAGCGTCAAAAGTTTCAAGGATGACCAGCAGCGTCAGGCGGCCTACGACAGCCGGGTGCGGGGGGTGCGCACCGTGGCCCTCGACCGGATTGTCGGCAGCGTCGGCCGCTACCAGGATTTCGACAGCCAGTTCCGGCTCAAAAAACGGCTGCCGTCCGAGCGGCTGCAGCGTATCAAGACGGCCATGCGCGAGGGCCGCGTACTGCCGCCGGTCAAGCTCTACCAGATCAAGGACGATTATTACGTTCTCGACGGCAACCATCGCATTGCCGCAGCCAAAGAGCTGAATCATGACGAAATCAGGGCGCACATCGTCGAGTTTGTTCCCTCGGGGAACAGCCTGCAGGATCTGCTGTATCGCGAGCGGGCCGATTTTGCCGATTGTACGCAACTGCCACGCGAGATTCGGTTGACCGAGGTGGGCCAGTATGCCAATCTGCTTGATCTGATTACGCACCATCGGGCCCACCTGGAAAAAGAAGAGGGGCGCGCCTGCAATCTCAAAGAGGCTGCCGGCGATTGGTTTCGAAGCATCTATCGTCCCCTTCAGACCATCGTTCGCCGGGGGCGGCTGATCGACGCTTTTACCGAACGGACGCTGGACGATCTGTGTGCCTACATCGCGCACCACCAATGGCAGGCCAGTCGCGAGCGCCGTTACGGCATCGGAATCGATAAACTCATACCCAAGGACATGGAGGCGTTTCGGAGCCAGATGGCGGAACTGAGAGAATGTGACTATCCGGACATGCAGCGCGGCATCACCGCATTCATTCTGATGAGGGTTCAGGCCAAGCGGGAATACAAAATCGCCGAGAAGCTCTTCGAACTGGACGAAGTTATCGAAATTCATTCCGTTCACGGGGAGGTCGACCTGCTTGTCAAGATTGTGCTGACGCGGGATCTGCTCAGCTCGGACGCGGAGATCATTTCGCAATTCGTGCATGAAAATGTCCGTCAACTCAGCGGTGTCAACAGCACCCAGACGCTGATTCCCGGTTTCTCGAAAATGAAAGGCTGAGGGTTTTGCTTGCCTTTACCCACCAGAGGGATTATCAGTTGGTTAGTGCTGATCGCCAGCCTGCCGAACACCCGCATGCCGTTTGGTTAACGTTTCAGTTGCTTCCGCTCTGGCTCGGCCAGGAAATCTTTGTCGAGCGCCTTGAATCTCCAGTCGCCGATTCATCGACTCAAACCGACGCCCGCTGGTGAAAAATGTTTTCACCGGATGGGACCGCCCAACTGCTTATTTGCATTTATCAAGGAGACTATTTTGATGCGATCAATCATCAACCGCTGGACAAGCGTGATTCTGACGATATTGCTGGCGGCAGGCATCGCTGTCGCCCAGGATCAGCCTCCGGCTTCACCCTCGGTGGCCAAAGTCAACGGTGTCCCCATTTCTCAGGAGGATTTCGATTTCGAATTTCAACAAACGATCGGCCAGATGGCCCAGCAGGGACAAATGGTCGGCGAAGAAACCATGCCGATGGTTCGCCAGAGCGTTATCGGTCGTATGATCGAGGAGGAACTGCTGTTTCAGGACACGCAGGCCCAGGGAATCGAGATCGCCGATCAGCGCGTGACCCAGGAACTGGCACGTGTCAAGGCGCGGTTCGGCAGCAATGAGGAATTCCAGACCGCTCTGAGCGCACTCAAGATTTCCGAGGACGACCTCATGCGTAAAATTCGACGCGGTTTGGCCATTCAGCAACTGATTGGCAAACTGGTCGCCGATGTCACCGTGACGGATGCGGAAATGAAATCTTTTTACGAGCAGAATGCCAGCCTGTTCCAGACGCAGGAGAAGATACAGGCCAGCCATATTCTGATCAAGGTGGCACCGGAGGCGGATGATAACCTGAAAAAGGACGCCCGGAATAAAATCAAGGATTTGCAGAAAAAGGCCCAGGCCGGTGAGGATTTCGCCGAATTGGCCAAGACGAATTCGGAAGGACCCAGCAGCGCCAGGGGAGGGGATCTAGGCTTTTTCGGACGCGGCCAGATGGTCAAGCCTTTCGAAGATGCCGCCTTTGCTTTGGAGAAGGGCGAGGTCAGCGATGTCGTCGAGACGCGTTTCGGCTACCACCTGATCAAACTGACGGACCGCCGCCCGGCCGGCACCATCGAATATGATGAGGCCAAGGAACGCATTGCCCAAAACATCAAAAAAGAAAAAGACGGGGAGGTCGTGCGGCAGCATCTTGAAAAGCTGCGGGCCAAGGCGGATATCGAAACACCGACAGGGGGGATGTCGCCGGTGGATAAACCGGCAGCCACCGGCAGCTGATCGCCGCAGAGGGCAAACCAGACAAAATCTGCAATGGCAAACACCAATGGCGGGCCGAAATCATAGGCCCGCCATTGGTGTTTGTATGTCAAGCGATCGCCGCGGCCGACATCGCATCGGCCAATATCGCTGCGGATACAGTGGCTGCTGCCGTTTGGCGGTGCGGAAAGTGCCGACGACAGCGCCCTGAAGCCGATAGCGGGACTGCCGTCCGGCGTATGCACCTGGAGCGGCTAAATTGTCAGATAGCTGCCAATCGCAATCGCGCAGAAAGCAAGCAGATGAATGCTGGCCATGGTTTTGGCGATTTTGTTGCTTCTATTGCGCCGGCGGTTGGCGACGAGGCTGAGGCGAGCGGGATTCTGGTCGAGCGCAGTGTTGTAAGCCGTCATGATAACTCTTTCTCCTTGGTATTTGAGGGGCCTTTAAGACACCCGGTTGACCGTGAAATAGCTTATTTCATGCGAAGGTATAACAAATTGCGTGCCATATCGGCCCGAAGCGCACTAAAACCTATAACAAATTGTAACTATTGGTAAAAATAAACTTGTGCAGGCCAATTGTTCGAATGGGCCGTGAAGGTGGGGGCGACCATGCGCGTCAAATTTGGCGCGGTCGCGTCGTAGTGAATCCCAACTAACTGGAAAAATTATAATAAACTAAAAGCGACAGAGTTGGCGCACTATATGACGAACATGGCGTGGCGATTTCGGCGCTCGACCGCGTCGCCCCCAGGGTGCGCCTCAGCATTTAATTGATTCCGTAAGCTTTCATCTTACGCTGGAGGGTGCGCAAACCGACCCCCAGTGCTCGTGCCGTATGGGTACGGTTCCAGCGACAGCGGGCCAGCGCGCGGCTGATGATCTGTTTTTCATAGGCGCAAACGGCTGCGGCCAGATCTTGGGTGGGAATTTCCGCCGGAGGGGCCGCGTCTTCGCTGGGCATTCTCTTTTCGCCCACCCCTTCTTCTCCGATCGTCTCGCCGGTGAGATCCAGGCGTTTGAGGGTCACGAATCGATAGAGGACATTTTGAAGTTCACGCACGTTTCCGGGCCAATCATGGTCATGCAGAGCCTTGCGGACGTGGTCGCCGATCACGGGCCGTATTCTTCGATCGTAAGCCTTGAGAAAATGCTCCACCAGGAGCGGTATGTCCTCTTTGCGCTGGCGCAGCGGCGGCAGATGCACGGGAATGACATGCACGCGGTAAAAAAAATCGCTGCGCATCCGGCCCTCCTGGACCATTGCCGTTAAATTGCGGCTGGTGGCGGCAATGATGCGGAAATCGGGTTTGCGCACTTCATTGCTTCCGATGGGGGTGTAGCCGCCGCCTTCGATGGCGCGCAGGAGCTTGACCTGCAGATCCGGCTTGATCTCGCCGATTTCGTCCAGAAACAACGTGCCTCCGTTCGCTTCGTCCAAATACCCCAGCTTGTCTTCGGTGGCGCCGGTAAAGGCACCCTTTTTGTGACCGAAAAACTCCCGTTCGAGGAGAGCCTCAGGGATGGCGCCGCAGTTCACGGGGACAAAATTGGCTTCCCGACGTTCACTCATGTTGTGAATGGCACTGGCGACTAGCTCTTTGCCGGTGCCGGATTCGCCATAGAGGATGATGTTGGCGTCCGATGCCGCCGCCATAAGCATCAGTTCGTAGATTTCCTGCATGGCGTCGCTGGCGCCCACGATGTCTCCGAATTTGTTGCGCTGCTTGATGGTGGAGCGCAGGCGCAAATTCTCCTGGCGCAGGTGGGCTTCACTGTCGCGCAGGGCTTCCTCCATCTGTTTGCGTTGGTCGATGTCGCGGATCATGGCCTGGCAATAGGTTGTTCCGTCGGCCATCTGAATCGGCACGTTGACGCTGAAGTACCATTTCTTGTCATGGGGGTTGCGGATTTCAAAACTTACGGTCTCGCCCTCGAAGACCTGGTCGCTGACGCACCACGGACATTTGGAGCTGCGGTTGTGCAGGGCCTCGTAGCAGATCTCCCCCACGGCGTCGCGGCCGATGGCGCGCACCAGGTTTTCGTTCATGAACTTGATGCGGTAGTCATCGGAGATGAAGTAGAGCATGCCCTCGTAGCCTTCGAGGATGGCACTGTAGAGCGCCTCGCGCTCGCGCAGATCCTTTTCGGTCTGTTTGAGCGACGTGATGTCGATCAGCGAGGCAATCGCGCGTCCCGGCTCGGGCAACATTCCCACCTTGATGAAGATGTCCCGGGTGTTTCCCAGGCGGTCGGTGATCTGGCACTCGTATTCGGACGGGACTTCGCCCTCCGCCGTGCGACGGGTGTAGTGGTAGTGGGTGACCTTGTCGCGGTCGTGGGCGGCGATGAATTCGATCCATTTCATCCGGCCTTCGATTTGATCGCGCGTGAAGCCGGTCAGCTCCTCGAACTTGGAATTGGCCATGGCGATGGTGAAGTCGTGATCGACGATGATCGAAGGGGAACCGGAATGATGAAATATACTGCGGTAGCTCGTCTCGGCCCGGGAGAGCTCGTCCGTGCGTTCCCGCACGAGGGTTTCCAGATCTTCGTGATAACGGCGCAGTTCGGCCGTGACCTCTTTTTCGCGGGTGACGTTGCGCACGATGGCCAGCGCTTCGTCCTGGCGGCTGCGGATCATCCGTGATTCGTAGTGGCGCCGAAGGCCGTTGAAGCGCAGGCTGTATTCGAGATACTGGACTTCGCCCGTGCGGAAGGCCGCTTTGATCTTGCGGGCGAAGAGGCTCGCGGTCTCCGCCGGCAGCACGTCGTCCAGGTGCTTGCCCAGATAGGCCTCCGCCGGCCAGTAAAGTTCGGCCGTAGCCCCCTCGAAGCTCTGAAATACACCGTCCCGGCTGATGCGGATGATCATGTCCGGGATGGCATTGACGATGGCTTTGTAGATCTGGCTGTCCAATCGATCTCCTGGGCAACGTTAGGGAATCGAAAAAAGCGCCCCTCTTACCACAAGTGAATGGGCCTGTCCACCGCACGGACGCGCAGACGCTAAATCCTGACGGTCGCTCACGACGCCGCCGCCTGGAACAACCGCGCATAATCGCCGTATCCCTCCTGCGCAAGTGCGCTGCGGGGAATGAAACGCAGGGCGGCCGAATTGATGCAATAACGTCTTCCCTCGGGGGGCGGTCCGTCGGGGAAGACATGGCCGAGGTGGGAGTCACCTTGCCGACTGCGGACTTCCGTGCGGGTGGTGAAAAGACGGCGGTCTTCTTTTTCGACAATATTGGCAGCTTCGAGGGGGCGCTTGAAACTGGGCCAACCGGTTCCGGAATCGTACTTGTCCCGCGAGCTGAACAGCGGTTCGCCCGAAACGATATCGACGTAGATGCCCTCCTCGTGGTTATCCCAGTAAGGGTTGTCAAAAGGCGGCTCGGTGGCATCTTCACGCACGACCCGGTACTGGAGCGGTGTCAGCTTCTTGCGGATTTCATCGGCAGGGAAGCTGTTGGCGCCCTGATCGTTTGCCGGTGTCGGGGGGGCGGTTTGATCGGGTGCGTCGACCCACAGGCGGCGAAGGAACTGGTCACGGCCGGAATTCCGGCGATAGGCCTGATAATGTTGCGGCGCTTTGCGGTCGTAGTCCTGGTGGTATTCCTCGGCCGGATAGAAGACGGCCAAAGGTCGTATGGCCGTAGCCAACGGGGCGCTAAAACGACCCGAGGCCTCCAGGGCCCGTTTGGACGCTTCGGCCAGCTGTTTTTCCTCTTCGCTGGCAAAGAAAACAGCGGGACGGTACTGAGGACCGCGATCGACAAACTGGCCACCGCTGTCGGTGGGATCGATAGAGCGCCAGAATATATCCAGCAGCTCGCTGTAGCTGACCCGCTCGGGGTCATAATGCACCTGGACCGCTTCGTAGTGACCGGTGGTGCCCCGGCAGACCGCTTCGTAGGTCGGATCGGGAAGGCTGCCGCCGGTGTAGCCTGAAACGACAGCTTCAACGCCGGGAACCTTTTTAAAGTCCGACTCCGTGCACCAGAAGCAACCGCCGGCGAATGTGGCTGTTCGGCAGGCGCTAGGTGGATTGATCGTCATGTTGGTTTCCTTTGTGGATGCGCGGGGACAAACGGTGACGCCGCAGCGCCTTAGTTCAGGTCGCGGCCTTGTCGCCCGGAATTGGTTTCATTTCTGCTGGAAACCTAAGGTCGGGAGCAAAAAGGGCAAGTTCTGGGAGGCGCTCAGGCCATTCAAACGGTAAGGAAACGGCTCAGGGCCACGACCGCCACGCCGGCCAGCATGGCCACGAAAGTGTTGCCGGTTTTGCGGGCCAGCAGAGCGGTCATCGCGGCCGCGATCCAACCCCAGATACCGGCGGCCATGATGCCTGGCATGACGATTGAAATCAGAATGGTTCCGGGAAGGGCCTCCAGAAACGTCTTGAAGGCACCGGTGTGCGGCAGTCTATCCGCAAGCAGCAAGCCGCCGATGCGCAGGGCGTAGGTTGCGAGGGCCGCACCGGCGATGGCCAGCAGCATCAGATCGTTGTGATCTTGGAGGTTCATAGGGGATTACCTTTCAAGCACAGGGACCGGAGCCGCCCGGAACCTTCTGTTCTGCCGCCTGGCGACCCTGCCGCCAAATGGCCTGGCCGGTTTTTATCAGGGCACCTCCGATGCCCCCGCAGACGATATACCACTTGCCCGGCAGCAACTGACTGGTCGCCACAGCCAGAACGGCCGCCCCGCACCAGGGCAGCCAATCGGACCTCTCCCTCCAGAATCCAACCAGCAGGGCCGTGAACACGGCCACGAACGCGAAATCCAGACCGAACGCTTCGGGATGCTGAACAATAGCCCCCAGGCGATGTCCGGCCAGCGTCCCCCCACACCAGACAGTCAGCAGGCAGACACCGCCGCCCAAGAGAAACCCAACCGATCCCTGCCCACGGCGATGGGCGGCCATGGTGACCGCCCAGTTCTCGTCCGCCACGAGATGCATCCCCAGCGCTTTCTGCCACAAGGGGCGCCCGGCAAACAACGGTCGCAGGGAGGCGCCGATCAGCAGATAACGCATGTTGATCACCATGACCCCCAGGACCATTTCCAGCACCGGCAGCGGGGGCAACCACATCTCCACCATGACGAACTGGGCCGATCCGGCGAATACGGTCAGATTCATGGTCAGCAGGGTCTGCCAGGAAATCTGTTGCTTGGCCGCCAGGATGCCCAGAACGCTGCCATAGGCGGCCACGCTGGCCGCCACCGGAAGGTTGGCGCAAGCGCCTTGGCGGAATGTCACGCTCATGTCGTCATACCTCCTTCCTGCGGATGCGGGCCGATATTGAACCAGACGGCGACGCTTTAATGTCTGTCCGGCGTATGGCTTTGGCTGGTCCCCGGGTGAACGACAAAGCCTTTAACACGTTCCTGGAATATGATAACAGATACAAAAAATTGAAAAATATATCATAACAGATGGGGTATTCATGGCTGTCGTTCGGACCGCAACGGCGTCCCGCAACTATCGGTATATCCAATTGAGCAATCAGTTCGAAACCCGGATCAAAAGCGGTTTCTACCATCCCGGGGAAAAGCTGCCCTCCATCCGAAAAGTCCACCGCCAGACTGGATACAGCATCTCAACGGTCTTTCATGCCTATATCGAACTTGAAAAACGCGGTTTGGTCGAGGCCCGGGCGAAATCCGGATACTATGTGCAAACTTATCCACACGCTGCTCTTGCGCCGCCCTCGTTCAGGCGCCATCGGGCCCGCCCCCGGAAAGTGAACCTTAAATCGCTGGCCCGCGAAATCGTCCGGGCCATGAGCGACCCGACGATGATTCAGCTGGGCGGTACTTTGACGGCACCGGCACTGCTGCCCTCGAGGGCTCTGTCGCGCATTATCAAGCGTTTCAATGCGGACAAGATGCAGCATCTGCTGAACACCTATGCCGACCCGTCCGGATGTGCGGCGCTGAAGACCCAGATTGCCAAGCGCCTCCTAGACGTGCCCGGCCTCCGCTCGGCCGACGACCTGGTTATCACCAGCGGATGCATCGAGGCGGTATCCCTTTGCCTGCGTGCCGTGGCCGGTCCGGGGGATACCATCGTTGTCGAGTCGCCGACCTATCCCTGGTTTCTTCAGGTGATCGAGGATCTCAACATGCTGGCGTTGGAAGTACCGACCGATCCTCTGGACGGTATCGACCTGGGGGCCCTGGAAGAGGCTCTGGACAGCCATCCGGTCAAGGCCTGCCTGCTGGTACCCAATTTTCAGAATCCGCTGGGGTATCGTCTGACACGTGATCACAAGCGTGCGCTGGTCGAAATGGCGGTCCAACGTAGAATTGCCGTGATTGAAGACGATATCCACGGCGACATCTACTTCGATGGCCCGCGCCCCTCGCGTCTGAAGTCGTTCGATCGGGACGGCTGGGTGCTCTGCTGCTCGTCTTTTTCCAAAACGCTCGCACCGGGACTGCGGGTGGGCTGGGTCTTGCCAGGCCGTTTTGCCGATGCGGTCAAACGCCTGAAACTCGATTTGAGTATTGCTTCGCCGGCCCTGAACCAGCAAGCGGTCGCGATTTTCCTGGAAACCGAGGGCTACGAACGCCATCTGCGACGATTGCGCCAGTCTCTCAAAACCCAGGCGGCGCATCTGGCCATGGCCGTGAGTCGCCATTTTCCCACCGATACGCGGATTTCGACGCCGCGCGGTGGTTTGACCCTGTGGGTTGAATGTCATTCGCAGGTGGATGCACTGAAAATCTTTCACGCGGCACGCCGAGAGAACATCGCCATCCTGCCGGGAACGATCTGCGCGACCAGCGACCGCTTCCGTCACTGCATTCGGTTGAGCTTCGGTTTTCCCTGGAATGCGGAGATGGAAGCGGCGGTAAAAAAGCTGGGGCGGTATGTCGCGGCAAGATAGATTCGTTATCCCCGGGCATCCTGCGTGGATACCGGCCGCCTTCGGGATATCGCCTGGTGGGCCTTGCTGAACAATGCGAGATCAAATAAGATCTCCATAAAAGAGCGCCGTGGGCGCCGCCGGCCCAATCCGGCCTCCGGCATCCGAACGGGCAGACCGATGAAAGAAATCGTCATCCCCAAAGAAGAGGCCGTTTTCTGGCTGGACCGCCAAGGCTACTGGCGCAATCGTCACGGGCGTTTCGAGCGTCCCCGCATCATCGCCAAATTTCACGGCGCCATTGGCCGGGACGAAGAAGGGTATTACCTTTCCCAGGTGAACGGAGAGGTGCTCGAGAAAGTTTATTTTCCCTATGAGGACACGGCGCTCTTCGTTTTCGATGTGATTATCGGTGCAAGGGAGTCCACGCTCGTGTTGAATACAGGACATCAAATACCCCTGGTTCCCGATCGTCTTTACATCCAGGACGATGCCCTTTATATCGAATCGGCCGGCGAGCGTATCCGGTTTGCCGAAAGGGCTCTTCTGAAACTAAGCCCGCTACTGGAGGACCAAGGCGCATCCTGCGCCATCCGCGTCGCTGGTCACAGGCTGATAATACCCGAAAGAGCCAAACCCGAGAGAAAACAAGACGAAAATGAAACGATCCCGAAAATCCCCTAAGCGCGGTTTGCGCGAGCGCCTCAAAAAGCGACGGGTCTACCAGGAGGAGGCCAAAACCCGCCAGACCTCGCACTGGGACTGGGACTACCTGCCGCTGTCCACCCTGGAGCAACTCGCACGCCGGGAACCGTCGCCGCCCCAGCATGCGCCGAGCGATCCGGAGCGCAGCCGTCGCCTCAAAACAGCGCTGGCCTGCATCGTTGCCGGATCGTTGCTGATGGCCGCGCTGCTGACCTATATCTTTATCGACCTGCAATCGGTCTGATTGTCGGCAAATCGTCCCTGCGAGCGAATCCGGATCACCGCGGCAGTTTGGTGCTGAACGGGACTTGAACGAACCTTATCCCTTTTAATCAAGGAGTTCACGCATGGAATGGGTCATATGGCTGATCAGTCTGATCTGGATTGCCTGGGGCAGTCTGGCCATCCTCCACACAGCACAGGCACGTGAAACCGCTGGAAAACTCATGGCCCGCGTGGGACGGGTTCCCTTGGGAGTGGTGGCCGCCGTCGTCGGCGTTTTGCTTATCCTGGCATCGCGCAACAGCCTGCAGGCCGGCTTTATTATCGCGCTGGGCCTGCTGGCACTCGTCAAGGGGGCGGTGCTCCTTTGGAATCCCAAAGGGGTCTACCCCCGCCTGGTTCAGTGGTATCTGGAGGAAACCAGCGACCAGACGCTCCGTTTTTTTGGGATAATCGCGCTGATTCTGGGAACGGCGCTTTTTTCCTGGGCTTAAGGTGCGGTGCGTGTGCCGTAAATTGAACCCCGCTGCGCGCAGGTTTCTTATTCATGTCTTACGCGGGTTTTTGGTGGTGGGGGCATTCCTGCATCTCCAGGCGGCCGGGATTGTCGGCGAGGAAATCTATCGTTGGCGAGACGCTGATGGCGTGCTCCATTTCACGGATACGCCACCGGACGAACCAGCGGATACGGCCTTTTCCCCTGAGGCGGTCGATGCGCCCCGCCAAACGGACAATCTGCCGGCAAAGATCGACCCGGCGGCCTCCGGCGGCGTTTTCTGGCGGATCGAGTCGTCCGATCGGCCTTCAAGCTATCTGCTGGGAACGATCCATTCCGCCGATCCGCGGGTGGCGACGCCCCAGCCTTTCGTTCTGCGCGCATTTGAAAACGCGGCCGTCCTGGTGATGGAGATGGACCTCAAGGCGGATAGCTTCCTCAGTCTGGGAGCAGCGATGATGTTCACGGACGGCCGCGATCTCGAGCGTCTTCTGGGGCCGGACGACTTCAGGCGTGTGGCCGCAGCCGTGGCTCAGCATGGCCTGCCGGAACAAATCCTGCGCCGGATGAAGCCCTGGGCGGTGCTGGCATTGATCAGCCAGCCCAAGACGCAACACGGCGCTTTCCTGGACATGGTGCTCTACCAAAAGGCCCAGGCCGCGGGGAAGCCGGTGGTCGGTCTGGAATCGGCCGAGGAGCAGGTGGCCGTGTTCGACCGCATGCCCATGGACGACCAATTGACCATGCTGCGAACCGCCTCGGCGCAGGCGGATCAAATTGCCGCCATGCAAAACCGCATGATCGAGACCTACATGACCGGGGACCTTGTTGCGATCGCGGCCCTGGCGGATGAATTGGCCCGTGAGGACGCAAGCGGCCTCAACCGGCGCTTCATCAAGCGGCTCAATGACGAGCGCAACGACCGCATGCTGGCCCGGATGGTTCCCCACATCGACCAAGGCGGAGCCTTTATTGCCGTGGGCGCGTTGCATCTGACCGGCGAGCGCGGCCTTCTCCGGCAGCTGCGCCGCCGCGGTTATCGACTTTCACCGGCGAACGGACTCGCCCCGAGGGAGGACGCCGCCCAATAAGGAGCCACCGATGCCAACCGCTACCACATGGCGGCGTTCATCTCGGACGCTGTTAATTCTGATTGTCTGTTTGCTCACCGCAGGGGCTGGCGGGATGGCGCTGCCAAATGTTGCCGAGGTGAACGGTGTTGCCATTCCGCGTCAGCATTTTCAGGTCGACTATCGACAGGCGGTCAACGAACACGCCGCCAAGGGCAACCCGATCAACGAGGCCTACCTTCGCGACCTGCGGGCGCGGCTGATCGACTATCTGGTGGAAACCGAACTGCTGTTGCAGGACGCCCGCCGGAAAGGTGTCGCGGTCTCCGACCGGGATCTGGACCGGACCTTGGCAGCGGAAGTGCCGGCCGCTTCGAGTGAAGCCGATCTCCGCACCGAGCTCGCGGCTGCGGGTATGAGTTGGGACCAATACCGCGAAAGGCGCCGCCGGGCGCTTGTCATCGAAAAACTCATCCGCGACCATATCGCCAGGCATGTCGTCATCCGCGATCAGGACGTGGAGAGCTACTATGCCGACAATGCCCAGCGGTTCCACATTCCTGCACGCCTTCACATCAGACATATCACCCTCCGTTTTCCACCCGATGCGGACGAATCGCAAAAAGCAGCGGTTCGCGGCCGCATCCTCGACATCGAGCGTCAATTGGCCGCCGGTCGTGATTTTGGCGCGCTGGCTTACAAGTATTCAGACGATCCCAGCCGGCAAAACAGCGGCGACGCCGGTTTCGTCGAGGCCCCTTTGGCCGCCCGGACATTCGGCGAGCGCGTGCTCGCGATACCCACCGGGCAAGTCGGACCACCACTTGAAACCCCCATCGGCTACCACCTCGTGGCGATCGAGGGCCGCCAACCCGCCCGCGACATCCCTCTGGACCAAGTGCGCGAAGTCATCCGCAGGACGCTTTTCCGTCAGCAGTCGCGGGAATCGGTTGAAGCCCATGTCCAAAGTCTGCGGGAGAACGCCACCATTGTCATCCACGAATAACCGCGGACACCTGGGTGGCGACCGGGCCCAAAGGCGGGCCCTGCTGAAGGTCGTCGACGGCGGGCGCACACGCCGCCTGTGCTGGCAAGGCCGTACGATCATCGTCGCCCCGGCCGACGTCCCCCCCTTTGATCTGGACGCCCGGGTCTTCGAGGAAGATACTTTTCGCATCATGAGCGCCGACCCCCAGTGGGCCCCGCCCGAAGTGCATCCAGTGCGCCTCATGCACGAATTGCAGCGTTACGAAGCCGACCCGCCCGGAAGCGTCGTGGTTCAGGCCGGTCGGCCGATGCGCCTGCTGGCTATCGTGCATGACGTCAACTGCGATCCGACCTGGCGGGCGGCATGGATCGCAACGGCCCTGCGGCAGATCATGCAAGCGGCCGCCAGATTTCACCTGCAGTCCCTTGGGCTTCCGCTGCTCGGTCGTCAGCATGGCCGGATGACCCGGACCAGCTTTATCGATCTTTTGGCCGTGGTGCTGAGGAATCGCCGGTCGCGCCATCCGCGGCGGTTGTGGCTGATGGTTTCCGATACCACCGATGTCGAGGTCGTTTTTAGAATCCTGCGGGATCGCCTGCATTCCTGTCGCCGTGTGCAGGGCGATCCATGAATCGCCTTGCATGGACCCGGGGCCTTGGCCCGCCGGAAATTCCTCCGAAGCTGCGTGGTTCCAGTCATAACGTCGGCCGAGGCCGCTCTCGACACCCGGGACAGCCGGCCGGCGCCGCGGTCCGTATGGCCGCCGTTCCCCCCCCAGCGCCGCCCCGCCATGTGAAACAGGAAAGTGGCGTGATTGCCGAACGCCAGCTTCCGGATCATAAGGGACAAGGGTTGCCGATCACTCGCGGCCGGACGGCGAAGATTCACGGCGGCATGCGAGGTAATTAAATTTGGTTTCCCCGGTTTCGTGCTTATCTGCAGATGATCGAACGATCGGCTGAAAAGGAGTTAACATGCGGAGGCTCGGTTGATGCACCCAAAGGCACTGGTGGAAACGATCCGATACAACTGTGATTTGTCCGACGCCCGTTTTGCCGGGCATTACTCGGTCTGCGGTTTGGCCCTTCGTCTGAGAGATCTTTTCAAATGGGAGCATCGCCTGGATCCCTGGGAGGAGCGCGACGCCGCCGAAGTGCTATCCTGGATCGATCGCAAAGAGCAGTTGTGGGAGCGGATCCAAAGCGATGATTTCGTTTCCATCGACATCGACGGCACGGCGTACGACCCGTTCGATACCACCGGCATCAACGCCTGTCTCATGCCCCGGGGGCTGTTTTACGGAGCGGGTTACGCCCAGAGTCTCAAGCCGTCTTTCGTGCTGGGCCGAGTCGAAGCCCACCGTCGCAACAGCGGCTTGAACGTCTTGCATATAGGTGAGGAACTCGCCCGCGACCTGCTCACACTTCCGGCGCTCTCGCAGGGCGAAGACATTGTGCTGCGCAAGGAAGCCGCCCGTATGTTCGTCTGGGATCAAATATTCTACATCACCCCTTCGCGGCAGCCCTTTCTGCGGTTCGCCCTCAAACATGCCGGGATCGAGACGGCCGACCCCGCTGCTCTGCAATCCCGGTTCAGTGACCTGTTGGCGGGTCTTTACGACGTTTTCGTGCACCACGAGATCGGTGAGCACAAGGATACGTCTTTCAATACCGACACCTGGCGCTCGATGATCGCCGCATTTCCCCATTCGCCGGTCGAGTTGGTGTCGCGGGCGGTGAAGGACATGCTGGCCGATACCGGGCCGAGCGGACCGCTGCACGCCATTATCGACGCGCGCCAGTCCGTTTCGCTGGGTTTTTATCTCGTCTTCCACGACGGTCTCGGCCGGCAACTCTATCCGCAAATGCGGGCGGCTTTCGAGGATTTCGCCCGTTCGGGCCGCTGGGCCGCCATGAAGGAGGGCGTGCGCCGCATCCACCACCAAGCCGGCCGGGACGCCGCCCGCTTGATGGCGCTGTTTGAGCGTGGCCGGGCGCGTGGCGATCTGGACGCGGCCGCACGGCAGATCCAGCGGGAATTTTTGGATCCCATCCAAGGCGGACCGCAACAGGCCGATGACTGAGACGAAGTGCGCATGCCGCCATCGGCTAAATTCGCAGCCTGCCCCTCCGCGTTGATCGATCGGCCTGTGGTAGAGGCGTCTTCGGTTGATTCACCGCGGTTATCCGTGTAAGTTGACAGGATAACGCCCCCTGGATGATTTATGCCCCTATTTCCAGCAGCGCCGGCGCGCTGCGTCGATTCTGTCGCATTCTGGTGAACATGGATCCCAATCGCTCTGCCTGCAACGCCGATGCGCCCCGCAGCTCGGTGGCGCCCGACGGCCGATTCATTGTCGGTGTCCATCGGCCCGCCTACCGGGTCGACAACCTGCGGGCTTCGCAAACGATATCGGTGTTGGGTCAGGGACCAGGAGGCCGCGAAGTGACCAATCACCTGAATTTCCCCACGGGCGGCGTCGATGTGCCATCCGCGGCGGAGATCTTCGAAATCGCCAACGCGCTGCCTTGGCGGGGTACGACCTACATCGGAAAGGACTGGGCCGATCGGTGCGCCGAATCGCCGCTGAGCATCCAATTGCCGCCCAAACCACCGGTTTCGATGCATCGCTGGCTGCGCGAAGTTGCGGGTCCGCTGGTGGGAGGCGGCTCCCGCCGGCGGGAAATGCTGACCCGGCTGCCCGATCCAATCAAACTGGCCCTGGCCACCACGTCGACGGATTCCCGGGACCTCGAGGCCCTGGCCGAGCATGCCGCATGCTTCGTGCATGCGGAGGACAGCCGGCCAACCGGACTTGAATACCGGCGTCATGCCGATCACGGCCTCCAGCCGGATATCCGCAATCATCCGCTCTTTGAAGCGGTGGCCAACAATCCCTGTCTTCCCGATGACTACAAGACGGCGATGGTGCTGCGGCCGGGGGCGCAGGGAGCCAGTGCCATTACCGGCGAGTGGGGCGCGAGCGGGGAAAAAAGTCACGTTTACGAATACCTACGACGCAACAGCTATATTCCCTGGGGACATTTCGCGGCAAATATGGCCGAGGACGCCGTGCGCTACGATGCGGCCCACCTCGCCAAGAGGGATATGCACGGTATGCGTCATCTTTACTACCAGCGCACCTTCGTGCGGCTGGCCCGCCAGCTGGATCTGAGAATAGGGGGCGAAGCCCCGCTGGATGCGGATGAACTGGAAAGACTGCGGCAGGACATCCTGGCCATGATGGCCGACGCGGATCAGGCTGCAAAGCTGGCGTTCAACGCCACCCTTTGGGGTTGGAATTACGGCTTTGATTACGCCCCGACCCAGTATCGCCTGCACGCATCCCATCAGCAGGTCCATCAACAATACGCCCTGGTGCCCCGCGAGGTGCGCCGCCTCGATACGGATCGAAACCCCCACCGCAAAGTGGCCGCCTACGCCTGCGGCGACCTGCTCCACGGCCTGGTCCGCGACTATCGACAAGCGCACGGCGTCGATTTTTTCAAGGCCTATTTTCAGGCGATCCAGCGCAATGCGCGCCTCGACGGCCGCACGGACCGGGACCAAAACCTAGTGGTTCACGCCGACCGCCATGTCATGCTCTTCGTTCCCAAGGCCCAAACCTCGCAATGGGAGCTGCAGCTGGTCACTTTGGCACCGGTCGGCAACATCCTCGAAGCCGACCCTGCCACCCGCAAAGCGCTCGACCAGGGCATCTGGATCGCCATCCGCACCTTGGGAGGGCTGGGCGCCCGCATGGTTACAGCGATCGAGTATGCCAAACGATTTGACAGCGTCCCCGCCGGCCAGCATCTGCTTTACAGTTTTCTACCGCGGCTTCCGGAATCTCCCGGGGCCTTCAGCGAAGCCCAGCTGCGTTGGATCATCGGACACTATCCCGAAGATTTTGCCGCTGCCTGCCGGGCCCAAAAACCGGCGGATAGGGCCTGAACCTTTGGTTCGGCATACCATGTCGACCCCCTCACCCGAGTCAACATTTTGACGCCCATCGTGTTTTAAAGGTTACGCCTCGTCCTCTTTTGGTTCACGCGTTGTTGTCGCCGGTAAAGCCGGCAGGGAACACCTGTCTCACCAAACCCGCTGGCCGCCGGGGGATCCGGTCCAATTCTCCCCTTCCCAACGCCATGATCGGAATCAAGAGAAGATAATTCGCGATTAGGCGCAGTTTTTGCATTACCTGACCGCGACAAAAAGGCATCGACCGCAGCGGCACCAATTTATCAAGCACTTTAGTGACAACAACCCTAGGGTAATCACCATGCCGATTCGACTCAAAATCGCCGATTCAAGCCAGGACCGGGCAACGGTTTATCGCCTGCGCCACCGGATTTTCGTTGAGGAAGAGCAGCGTTTCGTCCACGAGGGCAATCACATCCTCGATCAGTACGACAGCTTTGACGAAACCACGAACATTCTGGCCCTGCGCGAAGACCATCCCATCGCCAGCATCCGGGTGATCATGGAAAACGATGTCGGTAGTCCGACGGACGATTTTTACGATTTCCGACCGCATCGCGCCGAGCTGGAGGGTAGGGTGGCCTACATCGGCTGGCTCTGTTGCGAGCGGCGCTATCGACGCCATCCCGGGCTCGTGATCGGCCTTATCAAGATGTGTTTCCGCGAGATGCGCAAATGCGGGGCCCGCCACGTGCTGGCCACCCTGCACCCGCCGGTGATGCCCATGCTGGAGCGTATCGTGGGGGCGGCCGCCATCGGTCCCGAGTTTCACAGCCCGGAACTCAACGTGTCCATGCTCCCCATTCATGTCGATCTGGAAAAGCTTCCGCCGGGCGGACGGGAAACCTTTGCCGATCCTTCCCGGCAGATCCTGGAAGATTCCAATGAGCGCCGTATCTACCGGCGTAACGAGGTCATCATCCAGAAGGGGACGATCGGTGACGAGGCCTTTCTGATCATGCGAGGTTCGGTGCGCTCCACCGGGGATGGCCCCATGTTCGGGCCGGGCCAGATCATCGGAGAGCTTTCCTTGCTCGACGGTGGTCCCCGGACAACCACCCTCAGGGCCCACTCCAACGAGGTGGATGTGATGGTCTGGACCCGCGACGAACTGCTGCGGCAACTGCGCTCCAGTCAGGCGAAGGCGCTCCAGGTGCTGGGTCTGCTCGGGGCCCGATTGCGTCACCAGATCGAAGCGCACGAGCGCACCGCCCCGCCGGTCTCGCTGGCCGCCCGCATCCTGCTCGACACGTCGCGCCGGGGCCGGCTTCCGGTCAAGGCCGACTGGCTCAGCCGCCAGTGCGGCATCGGGGGGGAGAATTTTCGCAAAATGCTTCAACTGTGGGAACGGCAGTCCTGGATTCACATTGATCAGCCGGACGGTCGCGTATTCGTCGACGACTACCAGAGTCTGGATACTCAGGTGGGAATGCCATGACGGTGTCTGAGACACGGGCGGACGATCTGCACGCTCGCATAAGGCAGTTGGGGTTTCAGAATCGGCACCACTATCTGGAAGTGGCCCTGGGGCGCAACCGGGGGCTCGTCTCGACTGCCGAGCAGGAGCGTCTGCTCGATGCCCGGATCGCGATCCCCGGTCTTGGAGGGGTCGGGGGGAGTCACCTCATCACCCTGACCCGTATGGGGTTCGGCGGCTTTCGCCTGGCCGAGTTCGATCATTTCGAGCCGGCCAACGTCAATCGTCAATACGGTGCGAGAATCGAGCATTTCGAACGGCCCAAACTCGACGCCATGGTGGCGGAAGCGCGTCAGATCAATCCCTATCTGGATCTGACCCTATTTCCCGAAGGAGTCAGCGAACAGAATGTGTCTGCGTTTCTCGAGGGGGCGGACATCGTTGTAGACGGCATCGATTTTTTTGCTTTCGATGTCCGCCGCTTGATCTTCAACCGCGCCCGCGAGATGGGGATTCCCGTGGTGACGGCCGGCCCGGTCGGGTTCAGCACCGCCATGCTGGTCTTTATGCCCGACCAGGGCATGACTTTCGATGAATACTTCGATATCCGTGACGACATGCCGCTGGAGGAAAAACTGCTGGCCTTTTTAATTGGGCTGGCTCCCCGCGCGGCCCAAAGAGACTATATCGACCCCAGCCGCATCGACCTGTATGCTCAGCAGGGCCCGTCCGTTGCGGCCGCCTGCCAGTTGTGCGCCTCGGTGGCCGCCACCGAAGCCGTCCGCATCGTGTTAAAGCGCCCGGGCGTTCGGCCGGCGCCGGCCTATTTCCAGTATGACCCGCTGGTGCGCAAGTTTCATCGGGGTCGGCTGCGGGCCGGCAATCGCCACCCCTGGCAGCGTTTCAAACTCAGGCGGCTCAAATCCCGCTGGCTGAACGGCAAGGGGCCGCTGCGCGCCGCATGGAAGGCGGCACCCCTGATTCAATCGCGGCCGCGCACCCTCATCCCGGCGGTGCGCGATTACATTCTCCAGGCCGCCGTGCATGCCCCGTCCGGCGACAATTGCCAGCCCTGGGAATTCCATGTCGATCGTGGTCAGGTAACGCTCTCCATGCGGCCTGAAGTCGATCACTCGCTTTTCAACGTTGGGCAATATGCAACGCTGATCGCTTGCGGGGCCGCCATCGAGAACATGGGGCTGGCGGCCTCACGCTACGGTTTCGAAAACCGCGTCGACTACTTCCCTCGTTCCGCCGATCCGCTGCAGGTGGCGGATATCCATTTTCAGGCCAATGGGAAAAAAGAGGATCCGCTCCAGCGCTTTATTCCGGAGCGTCACACCAACCGCAGCGCCTATGCCGAACAGGCGATCCCGCCAGCCACGCTTGAAGGGCTGCAGACGCAAGTGCAGTCCTATGCGGACGTCGAACTCGAATTGATTGAAGACCGCGAACGCCGGCAGGAAATTGCGCAGCTGGTCTGGGAGGCCGACCGGATTCGGCTTGAAAACCGGCGGCTGCACGCCCATTTCATGCACATGGTGCGCTTTTCGGCCGCGGACGCCCTCAGTCAACGCGATGGACTGCCCCTTGACAATCTGGAGGCCGGGAAGGGCGGGAACGTATTCTTGCGGATGACCCGCCCCTGGTCGGTGATGAACCTCTGCAACCAGCTCGGGGCTTCGCGCCTGATTGCGCGGATTTCCTACAACGCCATTGTCCGGACGTCCGCAGTGGGCCTCGTCAGATGCGCGAACATCAGCCCGCAAAGCTTCCTTGACGGTGGCCGCGCCCTGCAGCGCATCTGGCTGGCCGCCACGCGCGCCGGGCTTGATTTCCAACCCATGACCGCCATCACGCTTTTCCGGCTGCGCTGGCAGTTGGGTGCCCAAGATGATTTTCCGCGTCATCAACGCGAGTGCCTGGAGAGAATCTGGCCGCTTTACGATGAGCTGCTCGGAAATGCCCGTGCCCCGGAGCAGGGCCATGTCATGCTGTTTCGCATCGGCTACGGCCGGCGGGCGGCCTGCCGGACCCTGCGCCGTCCCCTCGAGACCTTTCTGCGGTGATCGTATCCCAGCCCGCGCGCTCGCCCGTGGCCCGGAACCTCTTGCAATTGTCAAGCGCAGCCTTTAGTCTTGCGCCTGATGCCTTATCGCGAGGTGACCGCCGAACTCCTAACAGGTGCCGGGCGACCATGGACGGATTACGGGACAAACTGGCGATTCTCCCCCAGATAACCCAAGAGCTCGAGAGCTATCATCCGCAGGCCGTCGTGCTTTTCGGATCGCTCGCCAGGCACCTTCAGGAAATGCCCCTGGACCATGCGCCCAACGATATCGACATCCTGGTCGTAGGGGACAATGTGCCGGCCACGATCGCGCCCCGATATACCGATTTTCCCCTCGAGCTTTTGCGGTTTCGTGTTCACGCGTTCACGGCCATCGCCCGGTCGCTGCGCTACGACCCCAAGCCGCTGGCGCTGACGCGGCTTTACAGCAATCAGCTGGCCCGCCAGCATGCGCGCGGCGTCATTGCCGCATGCCTGCTTCTGGGTCCGGGCTACCGGGCGTTCGGCATCGAACAGATCGAAATCGATGGTCTGGAAGACGAACGCGACTATTCGGTTCACCGCGTCCTGTCGGGGGAACGCTGGTGGCGCCGGATATCGTGCTTTGCCCGCGAGCGACGCGGCCCCGTCAAGCACCTCAGCGACAAGATCGTCGGCCTCGATCGTTTTGTCGCCCCCTGATGCACCGTTGATGCGCTGGGGCGGGCGGCGGTCCGACAATCTGTGGATTGTCCATCCCAGGGAGTGCATTTGCGTCCCCGAACGATTTTCAACAACCTGCCGGCCGAAAAGCAGGCGAGCATTCTGCGCATCGTTCTGGAGGAGTTCAGCCAGAACGGTTACCGCAAAACCAGTATCAACACGATCGTCGGACGACTGGGCATCGCCAAAGGATCCATATTTCAATATTTCGGCGACAAGGAAGGACTGTTTATTTTCATCCTGAACCGTTCGCTTGACAAGGTGAAGCACTACCTGCGAACGGTGCGGGATGAAACCGCCGGCCAGGACCTTTTCAGCCGTGTGGAGCGAACGCTGCAGGCCGGTGTCGATTTCATCCAGGCCCATCCGCTGGTCTACCGTCTCTACCTGCGCGTCTTGTTTGAATCCCAGGTGCCCTACCGGCAGGAGATCCTGGCCTCCATCCGCGGCTACAGCCATGAATTTCTGAAAACGCTTGTCTGTGCAGCCCGTGAGCGGGGCGAGTTGCGTGCTTCCATCGACACGGACGTGGCGGCGTTTGTCCTCGATGCGATCCTGGACCGCTACCTGCAGGCGATATGCATCCGTCATCTCGACGCCGGTCTCGGACTTCCCGATCTCGATGAGGAGGCGAACCGGTTGTGGATCCGACGTATCGTAACCCTCCTCGAAAGCGGCCTGGCGGCAGCGCCCGACGACGATCGCCCGCCCGCGGGGTGATCTTCGGCTTGCCCGCCGCGGTGCTTCTCGTCATGCTCCGGACCCAACCACCTGGCCCTCGATTCAAAGACGATCCCGTCGCGTGATCCGTGCAAGGGACCTGGGCGCCACGGTTGATTTCAGCGCGCCGGGGGTGTATACGAACAATGAATGACCAGGTGGTCATTTCTGATCGTACTTGAAACGATGGATGCCGACTAAACGAAATCCAAAAAGCCGATGTCTTCCTCACAACTGCTGAAAATGGGGTTTTCACCTTGCCCCAACGACACCTTCATTTTCCATGCGCTGGTGCACGGGCGCATCCGGCAGAACGGGTTTTGCCTGGCCGTCGAACTGCACGATGTGGAGACATTGAACCGCTGGGCGGCCGACGAAGTCTTTGACGTCAGCAAGTTATCGGCTTATGCCTGGTTGAAACAACAACATCGCTATCGGCTGCTCGACAGCGGGGCGGCCCTCGGTTATGGCTGCGGCCCGCTGGTTGTGGCGCGGCCAGGCTTTGATGCGCGCGGTCTGGACGGATGCCGCGTGGCCTTTCCCGGCCGGGATACGACGGCGCATCTCCTGTTTCAGCTATGGTCACCGCATGTCTGCGAACGGGTCTTCGTCACTTACGACAGCATCCTCGAGATGCTTGAAAAGGGTCAGGTCGACGCCGGCGTCATCATCCACGAGAACCGTTTCACTTACGCCCGGGAAGGTCTTCGCCAAGTGGTCGATCTGGGGGACTGGTGGGAACGGGAGACCGGCCTGCCCATCCCGCTGGGTGTCGTCGCCGTTCACACCCGCGTTCCACCACCCCTCGGCGATGCTCTCGAATCCGCCGTTCGGGAAAGCCTCAACTATGCGCGCGCCTTTCCGCAAGCATCGCTGAACTACATGCAGGCCCATGCCCAGGAGATGGATAAGGACGTTCTGCGCCAGCATGTCGCCGCCTACGTCAATGATTTCAGTCTGACATTGGGGCCGGCGGGGCGGAAGGCCATCGCGCGACTGGAATCGATGGCCCGCGAAAGGGGACTGCTGGCATGACCGCCATCCTATTCGCAACACACAGGGAAGCGGCGCCGTTTCTGGAACTGTCCGGGCATCGTCTCCTCAGGGCAGGACCTCCGGCGGTTTTCGGCCTGCCTGCAGCTTGTCGAATGCTCACGCTGGTGAGTGGCATGGGGCCCGCCGCAGCCAAGGCCGCGGCCCGATGTGCCGTCGAGGAACACGGCGCCCGCAGGCTTGTCAATGCGGGGATCTGCGGTGCGCTGCGCACCGGACCGCCCTGGCTGCCGGGAGCTGTGTTCGCGGTCAAACGCGCCCGAACCGCTGATGGCCGGGGAACGGCCCCGTCGCCGGCCGTCGATTGCGACTGGCGCCGATGGCCCTCGCTGCCGACCGCCGACCTGGTGACCCGTCCCAGCCCCTTGTTTGATGCCCGTCTGCGGCGGAAACTGGCCCGCTGGGGTATGCTGGTGGATATGGAGGGCGGTGCCATTGCCGCGATGGCACGGGCGCTGGGGGTGCCCTGCACGTTGATCAAAGGCATTACCGATGGGGCCGAAGCGGGCGGGCGCGATGAGCTGCACCGCCGTCTGGAAAGCGTTTCGCGTCGCATCGCGGAGGTGCTGGCCGCGGGATTGCTGAGCCGGGAGACGCCATGCCACGTTTAATCACGATGGGGGCACGGGCAACATGCTAGCCGTTAGCGCCCATCGCGCACTTGCCAAAGGGGCTGCGGCCGAACGGCTGAGCAGCGCCGAAGCGAAAGCCCTGGTCCGGGATTTGTCACCCGGCCACCTTCATGCCCTGGGAACGGCGGCCCTGCAAAACCGTCGCCAACGATTTGGCGACAAGGCCACCTATGTCTTCAATCAGCATGTCAACCCGAGCAACATCTGCACCTTGAATTGCGTGTTTTGCAACTACGGCGCCAAGCCGGATGCGCCGCACGCCTATGTGCTGCAGGAGGAAGACATCCTGGCCTCGGTGGCGGCGCTGCAGCCGGCTGAAGTCCATATCGTCGGCGGCGTCAACGACATCTGGCCTTACGAACGCAACCTCAGGCTGGTCCGGACCCTGCGGCAACGTTTTCCCGACCTCTTCATCAAGGCTTTCACGGCTGTCGAGGTGGCCGCCTTTGCGCAGTCCTCCGGCCTGAGCATCGATGCCGTCCTGAGCGCGTTGCGCGCGGCCGGTATGAACGCCATGCCGGGGGGCGGGGCTGAGATATTTGTGGAGCGTCTCCGCCGGAAATACTGGTGCCATAAAATCGGCTCGCGGGACTGGCTGGATATCCACCACCGGGCACATGATCAGGGCATTGTCACCAATGCCACCATGCTTTTCGGGGTCGGCGATCGCTGGGACGAGCGGGTGGCCCACTTGCTGGCGCTGCGAGAGGCGCAGGACCGCAGCGGCGGCTTCGAATGTTTCATCCCGCTGCCCTTTCAACCGGGGCGCGGAAATATTGCCGCGGCGGCGCCATCGGTGGCCGAGACCCTGGCGGTCCTGGCTCTGGCGCGTCTTATCCTCGACAATTTCGCCCATATCAAGGCCTATTGGCCCATGGCCGGTCTGGAGACGGCAGCGGCCGGTCTCAGCTGGGGAGCGGACGATCTGGACGGCACGATCCAGGAAGAAAAAGTCGCCCATATGGCCGGCGCCCGAACCCCCATCGGACTGGCCCGTCGGAAAATGGAGGAAACCATCGTTTTGGGCGGATTCGAAGCGGTCGAGCGCGACGGCTGGTTTCGAACCAAGGACAGGATGCATGCCGGCTGAAGGATCGAAAAATTATCCGGTGGCCATGATTCCGTACATCAATATGCTGCCGTATCGCCTTCTGGGAACCCCGCCGAACTGCCGCTGGCACGATCTCGTTCCGCGCGCCAGCGTCGAGGCCCTCGCATCGGGCAGGGTTCTGGCCGCCGCCGTTCCGGTGGGGGCGCTGCCGGAACTGGGAGACAGCGTCGAGCCGCTGGGCGCTTTCGGCATTGCGGCCCGAGGCGCCTCGATGAGCGTGCTTTTCTTCTCGGACCGGCCCTTTGAACGGATGCGGGTGACGCACCACCTGCGGCTTACGCCGGAATCGGCCACCAGTGTGCGTTTGCTCTATCTGCTGCTCGACCGGCAGACACCATCGTGCGGGGACGGGAACGGGGGCACCGACCGCGATGCCGCCGGGGCGCTTGTTATCGGCGATCGCGCGTTCAAGGCAGTCCGGAGACGGTGGCGGGGCGGCGGGTACGGCGCCGGTCCTGTGGATGACGGCGCAGGGTTCGCCCATGTCACCGATTTGGCCTCCCGCTGGTTCCAGGTTTTCCGGCGTTCCTTTGTCTTCGCCCGCTGGGTGATCCGCCGCGACGCACCGCCGGAGGCCCGGGATATTCTGTTGGAGTGGCTGGAGACGTTCAAGACCAGGGAGGCCGCCCTGGTGTCCCAAGCCATTCCCATCGCCGCGCGCCAGCTGGAGCTGCCTGAACCGGTCGCGGCTGATTACTACCGCTGTCTTGGCCGTGTGTTGGACGCGGAGGATCTGGAGGGCCAGAAACGCTTTCTACACGAAATCGAAACAAGATCGATCGACCGATTATGGAAGGCCAACGCCTTTCCCGTCGGGAGCCTGCAAGGCCGCGCGTCGGTATTGACCGAAAATGCCGCGGCGGCACCTGGGGGTGCAGGAACGACCCGGACGCCGCTTGCGCTGGCAAAGGGCCGCGTTCCCGGCGACGGCGACAGGAGGGAGCATCATGATGCCGGCGGCGCATTCAACCCAACCCACCCATGACCCGCGCCATGAAGGGGCCGACGCCAATCCGCCGGTTCGCATCGGCGAACGCTACGGCCGCCGCGAGGCGCTGGATCTTCTGGAAAAAGCCCCGCTGGGGGAGCTGATGGGTCTTGCCCACGCCGCGCGGATGAAGCGCCTTCCCCGCCGCCAGGTGAGTTATGTGCTCGACACCAATCCCAATTACACCAATGTTTGCGAGACGACCTGCACGTTTTGCGCATTCTGCCGCCCGCCCGGTCATCCGCAGGCCTATACCCTGACACCCGAGGAACTGGCGCAGCGCGTGATTCGCGCCCAGCGGGCCGGGGCCACCACCGTCCTCCTTCAGGGAGGACACAACCCGGTCATTGGCCTGAAACACTGGATCGACTACATCCGGGCCATTCGGGAAGCCTGCCCCGCCATTCACATCCACCCGTTCAGCCCGACCGAATATGTGTACATGGCGGCACGTGAGAAAATGCCGGTCGCCGAGGTCATGGCACGCATACACGCGGAGGGGATTCGAACCATTCCCGGCGGCGGGGCCGAAATCCTGGTGGATGACCGACGCCGCCGGATCGCGCCGCGCAAGGCCACGGCACAGCAATGGCTGGATGCCAGTGAGACGGCCCATGGCCTTGGTTTCCGGACCACGGCCACACTGATGTTCGGCCATATCGAAGCCAGCGGCGATATCATCACCCATCTGATGCGGTTGCGACGGCTGCAGGACAGGACCGGCGGATTCCAGAGCTTCATTCCCTGGTCCTTCAAACCGGGTGATTCGGCCTTGAGCCGCGACGTCCTGTCGGGCGCACATCCGGCAAAGTACATCCGCATAATCGCCACCGCCAGGCTGGTGCTGGACAATTTTCCCCATATCCAATCTTCCTGGTTCAGTGAAACGCCCTCAGCCGGCGTCCTGGGGCTTCTGGCCGGCGCCGACGATTTCGGCGGTATCCTTATGGAGGAGCACGTCTTGCGTGAGGCGGGTCATTCGCCCTCGACCACCCTTGTACGGGTTCAGGCCTTGATTCGCAGCGCAGGGTTCGACCCGGTGCCGCGCGACGCGCATTATCGGATCGGCGCCGATTGAATTCTGCCATCCCGGTTTTTTTGCGTGCATCGCATCGCGGAGGGATAAATCGTCGCCGGAAGCCCGGCAAGCGGGGAGCTCATTTTCAGCCCCGGGCGGGTCTCAGGGGGCTTTGTGGTCGGTAATCGGTAACCATTCTGTCAGATAGGCGCGAATCTGACCGGGGTTGATGGCTTCGCTCCGGCTGCAGAAGATACCGACCCGCAGGGAAAAATTGTCGCCGTCGCCCCAAGGCCAGCAGGTGGCGTAGAGGATAAGATTCCGATGTGCGGGATCCTGGGCCATAAAAAAATCCTGGCCCGGCATGAGACCGAAACCGGAATGAACGAATTCGCTGATCATGGCGGCGGAACCGTCGATGGTGGCGAAATCCCACTTCTGCTCGAACTCCAAAGCGATCGGCAGCAGGATCAGTTCAAGATCTTCCTTGGCAAATACGACCAGCGCATGCCCGAATTTTTCATCCCAGGACCATTGACAGCCCGCCGGAATATTCAGGCCGATGCGCTGGCAGATGTGCTTGAATTTTTGCAGTTCGATGTCAGTCACCGGGTCGCCCGCCTGTCTGGTAAATTAGATCTAAGCTTCTGTATCTATAGGCGGTTTCATATAGACTGTCAAACGAGGTCCGCACCAGGTGACGCGCCGCTGACCCGACGGCCTGGTGCCGGATCGGGGCTGTCAGATCCATCTTTTGCGGCGCGTTCAATCGCTGCCTCGCCTTTCACAAAGAGGCAAAAATGCGTTTTTTCTTTCCAGGCATGTGATATGAGCGGTTGAACGTCGTGGGTGCCGTCCCTGGGGCCAAGTCCGATGCCACCCGGCAGTGCCGCGCCAATTTGCTGGAGCCATCCGTCCAGAAGGTTTCCTCCGGAAATGCTGATAACAACGCAAAAATTCGTCGAACTGCTGCCACTGGTCATCATGTTCGCGGTCCTGGTCCTGTTGCTGGCCATCTTCCAGCGTATCCTGGGGGCCATCCGCTCCGACCGCAGCAGCGGCCGGCTTCAGGGGCTGACCTTACGCAGCCCGGGAGCATCGGTACTCGAGCAGATCGAGCGCACCGTCTCGGAATTCAATACGTTCGTTGTTGCGGTGGCCGTATTGCCCCTGACGCTCCTGCTGGTATATCTGGCCTATCTGTATTTTGGCAAAACCTCTGCCGGCAGATTGGATATCATCTATCTCACTTGTCTTGTGACGGGATTTCTGCTTTACGGCACCAATAAGCTGCGCCGCCTGAACGCCAAGAAAAAAAGGCTGCTGCGCATGTTCGCAGGCATTCAGATGGTTGCCCAGGAGATCAATCGTCTGATTGCCTCGGGCTATCGGGTCTACCATGATTTTCCTTCGGGTCGTTTTCACATCGATCATGTCGTCGTGGGCCCCACAGGCGTTTTTGCCATCCGCTCGCGGATACCCTCCTGCCTGGATCGCGCGGCCCGAGACAAACCCTATTCCGTTTCGGCGGCGGGCGAGGCCCTGAGCGCTTCAAAGGTTACCGACAACATCACGATACGGACCACCGTCTTCCATGCCGCCTGGCTGGCCAATTGGCTTTTGACCGCCGCCGGCGATGCGGTGCGGGTTCAGCCGCTCCTGACCCTCCCCGGCTACCGGTTCGAGTTCGCCGATACCCCCGAAATCATCGCCGTTGATCCTACGCGTATCATCGACGCGGTTCGCGCCAACCGTGCCAATGCCCTGGGCATCGAGGCGATTCAGCGGCTAGGCAACGAAATCGAGCGCAAATATCGACGTGCGAGCGGGCGCTCTGCCTCGCGATGACCGTGAGGTGGGTCTTGCGCTGCCAACGGCGCGTTTTTTCAGTCAGGTGCGTGGTCGTCGGGTCGCGCCCCTGCGGTTATCGAGCGAGTGCGCGACGGGAACAAACCGGACGGCGTCAGGGGCTGCTTTAGCGCGAAAGGCTTCCGGATTGAGAACGCAGCGCGTTTCGCATCCGTTTGCGGGCCTCATCGGGCAGTGTGATGGCAGAATCGAGGGCTTCGATATGCTGATCGAGATGACGGCTGATCGCGCGGATTCTAAACAGCTGCTGTTCGAATCGACGGCAGTATTTGCACATGCGCAGATGCAGGCGGAGCAGGAGACGCTTGAAAAAAGGCAGTTTGCGGTCCATCGAGGCAGATACCAGACGGGAGGTCTCCTTACAGTTGGGCATCATAAACATTCGGTTACCATTCCATCCTTAAAGACCGCGACCAAACCAGTTGAGTTCGAGGCATCGGCGCAGAGCGCTTCGGGCGCGGTATAACATCGTCCAACAATTGGTCGCGCTGATTTTCATTTGTTGACAAATCTCTTCGGTTTGCAGGCCTTCCATTTCGCGCAGCATGAAGATGCGTGCAATTCTGCGGGGCAGCCCGGTCAGACAGTCGTAGAGAATATCGAGGAATTCTTTTTGTTCGTAATGCTTCCCGGGGTTGTGCGCCCACTTGGCAGGGTGAATCTTCCAGTGGCCGTTGTCGTTGAAAAAAGCCTCCAGGCTGCGGTCGAGCGCCTCCTCGTTGTCGATGACCCGCTCTCTTTGCCGCTTGCGGATAAAATCCACGATTTTATGCCTCAATATCGCCGTCAGCCAGGTTTTGACCGTGGCACGCTTTTCGAAATTGCGTCGTGATTTGAGAGCGGCCAGGAAGGTTTCCTGGACCAGGTCTTCGGCCACGACCGGGTCATTAATACGTGCGAGGGCAAATCGATAGAGATAGTCACCGTATCGATCGACCCAGATCGAAGGGTCTTCCAACGATCGCGGTTCCGGAGGAGCATTTGCGGTCATGGTGCTGATTTCGCCATTCAAGGAGGTTTAAAATAAAGATCAATCCTAATCGCATCCGGGATGAAATGCAAGGCTGCGATCCACCATCCAGGCCACCCGGCCGATCAGCCCGGGATGCACGGTTTCAAGACTGTCGAGCCAATTAAGGCGGTTTGCGCAGAACCGCTTCCACGGCAACCCAGAGCGAAATCGCCAGCGGGGGGGGCGTTGTGGCGGCCCCTGGGGAAACGGCCTGTGCCATGTCGCAGCTTTGACAGCACCATTACCTACAAGGTCTCGACCGGCCGGTGGATCCAGGGAACAACCCTCAGCCGCCTCGGTACCGGCGGTCTTGATAAAGACCATGGCGTCCCAGTGCCGCGCTATTCGCTTCGGGGCCCATCCCTTGTGACCCGACGGTCACCGCCACGGAATCCAGGCTTACCAAGCTGCACTGCGGTTCATATCCGCTAATCCGGCCCAGATGATCCTGCCCACCACGGTGGTATGCCATTTTATGTTATTGCGGATGACAAATTGTGTCAGTTGTGCATGTCGCTCAAAGACTGAATGCGACAACCAATTGAATTGGCTGTTATTTTTAAGCGCCAATGTCTGGTATGGGACTTGCTAAGTATCACCGCAACAGCGTTTGAACGGACCAGCAGTCGGGCCTCCCGCCAAGGGACGCCCGCCACAAAGCCAAACCTGTTGCGAGGCAGGGACGGAAAGCCACGGGTCTCAAGGAGACAGCCGGGTTGCCAGGAAAGTCGGTGGCCCGGCTTTTTCATTGGTGTCCATTGGCAGCGTCCGGGCCGGCCTGAAATCAGCCATCTGGAGTTTGAATGCCGCAGAAATCAAAAGCAAACCGTGGGGTCATATTCGCTTGTGCGAAGCAGCGGCAGGCTGGTTGTCTGCCCATGGACAACAACATGCGCAAAGTCCTTCGTCAAATCGACGGGCATCGCAGTCTGGCAAGTGTTGCTTTCGCGGCCGGACTCACCATGACCGAGCTGCAAGAGGCCATCGGTGCGCTGGTTCTAATGAAGCTTATCGAGCCGATTGATCCGAATATTCAAACTTATCATGCTAAACTGAATTGAATGTAAACTAAGTATATATTTATTGTGTAAAGCAACTATCCGGCGCCGGGCTTCGCTTTGCTCGGAAAATATCACTCATTTGGCCGGGATGGCCGCATTTGCCGGAGGTTATGGCCAGATTGTATATAATCATCAAGGACATGGCACATCATTTGCTGTGGCTTGATGGTGGATTCAAATGACAGCTATCCGATTCAGGCAACACCAATCTAGTCATTTTCTACTACCGTCTTAACGCCTGCGGGTTATCGGCCGGCAGCGGTGAATGACAATGATGCGGGGATACCGAGAATGGAAGGTGTGATCATGAACAGCAAAATGGAAGACTTGGTCAATTTGGCCTACGAGCGTGAAATGGACCGCGAATTATCGCGGTTGCGCCAGTACCTCGATCTTTATCGGCACAGGGAGAATAAATTTTTCCAGGTGACCGACATGAAGCTGAAATTCATGCAGGAAACTTCAGAAGAAATCGATAAGCTTTACGACCACCTGGCACCCGGCCAAGCCGTCTCCCGGGCGATTGCACTCGGATTGTTGCGCCGTGAAGAAATCCCGGGTGAGATACGCGATGCCATTCAGTAGGTGCTCCGCCATTCGCTCCGGCGGCTTGCGGGACGCCCGCCTTCCGTCCAAGCCCTGTACCGCAGGGCTATGGGGCGGCCGGGCGGAATCGGCTGTCCGGCAATCGGTTCCGCCTGCCCCCGGACCAGATGGCCTTTCAACGCTCAGGTGGTAACGATTCACTCCGATTGATTTCCTCTCCCCAACCCAAAGCCAGAACCGAGTGCAGGACAAGTCTCGCCGATCGGCCTGATTCTCCGGCCGGCTTCCGGAGACGCCTCCGGCCGTCAAACCCCAGCGACAACGAAGTGGGTCAGATCATGGTTGAATTTCGAATGTCGTCTCAATGGCGGCGACCCCGCGAACTGTGGCGGCCACGGAGCAGTACTTTTCCGCCGACAGCTTAATGGCCTGGGATACCGCTTTTTCGGTGAGACCATCGCCCGCAAGGCGGTAGTTGACATGGATGCGGCGGTAGGGCCAAGGGGGATCCGGATCGCGGTCCCCGGTGATGACGATTTCAAGCGCGCGCAGCGGTTTGCGTTTCTTGGCCATGATTTCGACGACATCGACGGCGGTGCAAGAGGCCAGGGCCACCAGCAGCATCTCGGAGGGGCGCACACCGATCTGCTGGTCGTCTCCCGACAAGACGACGCTGTGGCCTCCCGAGTCCATGCCCACGAACTGCATTCCTTCAACCCAACGAACTTTGGCGGTCGGCATCATTATCTCCTCGGAATTAAATTAGGGCGAATGATTCGGTGCCACTCAACATGCATCTTCAGGGCGGGAAGTGCGGCGTGGGGAGGTGCGGGGAAGAGGGAAGGGGTGTCACAGTTCGAACGTCATGTCAGCGGCGACCGCGAAGCACTCCAGCGAATGACCTTCGGCGGATATGATCTTCTGGCACTGGCCGACGATTTGGTCCACCTCATCGTCGGAGCGTTCCTGATTAAGGTGGAAGAGGCCCAACTTTTTGACGCCCGCCTGGATGGCGAGATCGATGGCCTCCGTGTAGGAGGAATGCCCCCAAAGAACTTTTGATTCGTATTCCTCGGGTGTGTACTCGGCATCGTGGAACAGCAGGTCAGCGCCGTAGGCGAACTCGACATAGTGATCCATGGGGAGCCCTCCCGGATGGATGAACCCCAGTTCGTTGTCCGTCAGAAAGACAAACGTCTTGCCGTCCTCGATGAATTTGTAGCCGCTTCCCATGTTGGGATGGCTGAGGGGGATCGGTTCGACGGCCAGCGATCCGACTTCGAACCGCATGGGATTGCCATCTTCGTAGACGATTTTGGCCCGCAATTCGGAGGGGCGGATGGGGAAGTTGGGTGGGGTCATGACTTTGGAAACCATATTCTCGACAAACTTCTTCGGGAAGGGACAGCGATGAACGCGGATCGTAACATGATCGAGGTAGAGCGGCTTGAAAAAAGGCCACCCCATCAGGTGATCCCAGTGGCCGTGAGTAATGAGAAAATGGTAGGTATAGCGCTGATCGATCATCAACTGGTTGCCCAGGCGACGGATGCCGGTGCCGGCATCGACAATGAAGGTATCACCGCTATTGGTGACGATCTCCAGACAAGTTGTGTCTCCGCCGTATCGCAGGTATTCCGGCCCGCAAACCGGGATTGAGCCTCTTGATCCCCAAACCTTGATAAACATCCGCTACCTTTCCGGCGCCGAAATTTTCTTCCCCGCTGGCAGCGGGATTCCGTTGGAAGCCTGTGACAGACGCCGATATTCTCTGCTTAATCAGCTACTTTTAACACGATTGCGTCCAAGAGTCCATCCTCAATTACGTAACCCGGGCATCGGCAGCAGTCTCGGCCGGCAGCGCTTCAAGTGTCGGCCGGGCGGGGGCCGGCGTGGCTTCGGCCCGCATGCCCGCGACGGTTGGCGCCGGGATACGATCAACCATTGACGTTGATCGGCTTTACCGCGGCCAATTGCTTTTCGAAAGTTTCCACATCGAGCGTGTCCCAGGGACCCTGCGGCGTAAATTGGAGGGTGGACTTGGTGTCGGCGGCAAAAACCTTGCCGGCGCTGATCTGCGGTTGACCCAGTCGGTATTTGTATGGTCCTCCCAAGTCGAGCAGGATGTCGAGCTCATCGCTTTCTTCGAGCAGTTCGACAACCAGCAGGTTGTAAACGAGCCCTCGGCCGACAAGGTGGCGCTGCCCGCTTTTGGTCTTGACCACTTCGATATAAGGCTGCTCGAGGGCTACGGACTGCCCCCCCGGAGCCAAGATAATGGCCTGCTTGACCCAGTATTCACCTTCTTCGAACGGAATCCAGTCGGTCGGCATGGCGTGTCTCCTGAAAGAATGGAAGGTTTGGCGTCGCGCAGGGTCTTGCATAACATGAAACATCGCATGCGAGAACACCCGTTGTTCTTCGCTGCCGTCAACGGCGTGCGGCGGGTTGTGCGGACTCATCTTGGCCAGCGGCCCACCGGACAGCCGATTGAAAGGCTTGACAAGGGGAAAAAGCATTCGGTATAGACATCGATATATCAGAATTCAAGGCGACGACGATGATCTGCAATGAAAAATACCGAGGGGTGCTGTGGGGTGTCTACTGGTATTGGTGGCGCTTTTGCATCAGGGGGTGCGCCCATCGGATCCTGAAGATCTGACGTCGAAGCAAACTTGAATCCAAGGACCGTGGCCCACCCAGCCGCGGTTTTTTATTGGCCGCGGTATCGATACCGCGGCCTTTCTGATTGACGTGCGGGTTGCATCGGCGGCCCGGCCAACGCGCCTGCCCGTGCCGGTGCGACCAAGAAATTCATTATCCGGGAGATTTCGCTATGCTCATTGTCATGGAAAAGAACGCCACACCCCAACAAATCGAATCAGTATCCCAAGTCGTCGAGGAACGCGGTTACGAGGCTCGGCCGATTCCCGGCGGCGACCGGGTTTCAATATGCGTCCTGCGCAACAAGGGTGCTGTGGATGCCGGCAGTTTTATCGGTCTGGCCGGGGTCAAGGAAGTGATTCCGGTCACCCGGCCCTACAAGCTGGTCAGCCGCGAATCACAGCCGGAGGACACCTTGATCGAGATCGGGACGGTGGTCATCGGCAATGGGCACCAGACATTGATCGCGGGTCCCTGCGCCATCGAGGGCGAGGAGCAGGCGCTGACCATTGCGGCCAACGTCAAGGCCGCCGGAGCGCAGATGTTCCGCGGCGGCGCCTTTAAGCCGCGCACCTCGCCGTATTCGTTTCAGGGGCTGGGGGTGGAGGGGTTGAAGATTCTGGCCAGGGTCCGGGAGGAAACCGGCCTGCCCGTCGTAACGGAAGTGATGGATCTCGAGACGTTCGATGTGGTGGAGGAATACGCCGACATGATTCAGATCGGCACCCGCAATATGCAGAATTTCAGTTTGCTGCGGCGTGCCGGCCGTTCCCATCGCCCGGTCATGCTCAAACGCGGCATGGCCGCCACCATCGACGAGTGGCTCATGGCAGCGGAGTACATCATGGAAGGTGGCAACACCCAGGTCATCCTCTGTGAACGCGGGGTGCGCACGTTTGTCCACCACAGCCGCAACACGCTGGATCTCTCGGCGGTTCCCTACGTGCAGAAAGAAAGCCATCTTCCCATCATCATCGATCCGAGCCATGCGGCCGGCCGCCGGGACCAGGTGATCCCGCTGGCCCGGGCCTCCGCTGCCGTCGGCGCCCACGGGTTGATGGTCGAAGTCCACCACCAGCCGGACAGGGCCCTGAGCGACGGCGCCCAGTCACTTTTTCCGGAGCAGTTTGAAAATTTATGCCGCCAGGTGCGCCACATCGCCGATCTTTTCTGATTCGGCCCGCTAGCCGCGATGGGTCAGACGGTCAAGGGCGGCGGCCCGCTTTCGACGAGGACCGCGAGCACCCGGTGCAAGGGAGGATGAATTGCAGATTGTAAGCATTCAGGGGCAAACCGGGCCTTCAGACATTGCGGTGGGGGAGCGGATCGAGAGCCTGCCGGCGTTTCTGCCTTCCGATGCACGCCGGGTGATCGTTACCGATGCCAACGTGGCGCGGTTGCATCGGCATCGATTTCCGCCGGCCGAAGTGATTACGATCGGCACCGGGGAAAAGAACAAGACCCTCGAGAGCGTGGCCCACATCTACAGGGAGCTGATCCGGCTGGAGGCCGACCGCTTCACCTTCCTCGTGGCCATCGGCGGCGGACTGGTCTGCGATGCCGCCGGATTTGCAGCTTCAACCTACATGCGCGGGATTCCCTACGGTTTCGTGGCCACGACGCTGCTGGCGCAGGTCGACGCCAGCGTGGGGGGGAAAAACGGCGTCAATTTCGACGGTTTTAAAAACATGGTGGGGGTTTTCAACCAGCCCCGTTTCGTGATCTGCGATCTGAATCTGCTGAAAACCCTGCCACCGGGTGAGCTCGCCAACGGACTGGCGGAGATCGTGAAACATGCCGCCATCTGCGACAGCGCGTATTTCGACGCCATTGAGAACAATGTGTCCCGGATCGACGCCCTCGATCCCGCATTCATCGAGGAACTGGTTCTAAAGTCCGTGCTGATCAAATCCCAGGTGGTGAATCGCGACGAGAAAGAGGCCGGCGAGCGCCGCAAGCTCAATTTCGGCCACACTTTCGGCCATGCCATCGAGAAGTGTACCGCCCTGGCTCACGGTGAAGCGGTCAGCATCGGTATGGTCCTCGCCGCGCGTTTTTCACAGCAGCGCACCGGGTTTCCGCCGGAAAGCCGCATGCGGTTGACCGCATTGCTGCACCGCCTCGGCCTGCCGACCGAGCTGCCCACGGCCCCCGACGCTGTTCTGCAGGCACTGGGAAAAGACAAGAAACGACAGGGTGAGAGCGTTCATTTCGTCTGCCTCGAGCGCCTGGGCCGTGCCGTGGTTCAGCCGATCGAACTTTCCGATCTATCCACTTTTCTGACAACGGCGTTCGACACCGCATGACCGGCATCCATCCCCCCCGCCTTTAGCGCACCACCCATCGGAAAACGGTCGGACGCGATTTGTCCGGAACACGTGCATGCGGCTTCAGGATTGTGGCCATGTCGCCAAATGTGGAACGAAACGATAGCGGATTCCACTGACATTTCCCCCCCCCCCCCCCAGCGAAGGATTGCTCTGGAAATGACAGCCGGTGCCTTGACAGCGGGGCAATCCTTTAATATTTAGTTATATTAATAATTAGCTAACATTAATTTAAGCAACTGAAACATTTAGATGAACAAAAATTTAAAGGGGTTTTTCTAAAATGGGAAGAGAGACGCTGGCGGAACAGGCCCGCTATATCTTCACCACCGGCCGCGCGATCCGCGATTTCGTGGATCGCAATATTGCGCAGCTATTGGCCGCCGAGGGCAATCGCAGCGTCTGCGGTGAACTGTCGGTCAACCAGATGCACGCCCTCATGCTGATTCAGAAACGCGGCAAAGTATCGATTTCGGAACTTGCGCTGCTCTTGGGGGTGTCTGCCCCGTCGGCCTCGGCCATGGTGGATCGCATGGTGGAGAAGGGCGTTCTCACCCGGGAGCCCAGCACCACGGATCGACGCCGCATGGATGTGCGCATTGCACCCGCAGTGGAGAAGGATTTCGAGCGCGTCAATGCGGTGCTGCTGGCCGCTTTCGAGCGCCTGGTGGAAAAGGCCGGAGCCGAGACGGCCAAAATGTGGTGCGAGGTCCTCGAGCGGTTAAAACAGGTGCTGGATGCCGAGGAAGCCGCGGCCCGCTCCAAGATCCCGAACTGATTTCCGGATGATGGGGGTCGCAGAGACCGCCGGGTCAATACCACCCGTAACCTTTAACGGGCGATGAGCGACAGGACAGTGAGGCGTTGCCCTGCCGGTCGCTATTCACTGCATTCAAGGGAAACCGACGAAATCCGCCAGGCCGTCGGCGGCTGACAGTCAAATCGCACAGGAAAGTCAGAGCGTGTCGTCATGAAGGTTGACCAATCCAATCATCAAGGCCCCAGAGCCATGCAACGGCTGATTATCTGTGCCGTCGTTCTGCTTGTCGGCGTGGTTGCCATGCTGGCGCTGGCATCCATGAAAAAACCTCCGGCTGAAGCCCGGCTGGACGAGCGCCCCCTTCACGTGGAAGTGCAGGCGGTCCTGGCCCGGGATGTACCGGTGACCATCTCGGGATATGGTGAAGCCCGTCCCCTTGACGTCGTGACCATATCGCCCGAAGTGTCCGGGCGGATCGTCAAGGCCCATCCGCGCCTGGAAGCCGGGGAAATCATCCCGAGCGGCGAGACGCTTTTCGAAATTGATGCGCGCGATTACCGCGCGGATCAGAGCGAGGCCACCGCTTCCGTGCAGCAGTGGCGACACACCATTCAGCGCCTGAGAAAGCAGGCCGCCATCGATGCGGATCGCTTGAAGACCTTGCGCCGCAGTCAGCGCCTGGCCGAAGCCGAGTTCGAGCGTCTGCGAAACCTCTACGACCAGGATCGTGTGGGAACACGCTCCGGTGTCGATGCCGCCGAGCGTGCCGCCAACACCGCGCGCGATCAGGCCGACCAGATGGCCCAGGCGGTGACCCTCTATCCGATACAGATTCAGGAGGCCCAAGACAGCCTGAAAGCCGCACGGGCCCGCCTGGAGATCGCCACGATCCGGCTCGAGCGCTGCGTGGTCGCCGCCCCTTTTACCGGCCGTGTCCGCAGTGTGGCCATCGAACAGGGCCAGTTTGTCAGTGCAGGGATTGCGGCGGTGACCCTGGCCGATGATTCCATGCTCGAAATTCATGTGCCCATCGACAGCCGGGATGCCCGCCGCTGGCTGCGGTTTAGGACGCAGGGCCCGTTGTCGGGCGGGGCCTGGTTCGGCACCCTCGAGCCCGTGGCCTGCCGGATCCGCTGGACCGAGGCTCTGGACGGCCGACATTGGCAGGGCACCCTGCATCGGGTGGTGGAGTTCAACAAGGAAACACGCACGGTCACCCTGGCCGTGCGCATCGGCGCCAAGGAGGCGATATCCGGCGCTCCCGAACGGATGCCGCTGGTGGAGGGGATGTTCTGCCTGGTGGAAATCCCCGGCAAGGTGATGCCGGGGGTGATGGCCGTGCCGCGCTGGGCCGTCAGCTTCGAAAATACAGTTTTCGTCGCCCGTGACCGCCGCCTGAAAACCGTTCCCGTGCAGGTGGCCCGCATCCAGGGCGATACCGCCTACGTCGCCGATGGCTTGACGGCCGGCGATCGGGTTATCGTCACACGGCTCGTCGATCCGCTCGAAAATGCACTGTTGAAAATCAGCCCGGGCGAAGACCAGGACACGCTCCCGGCTGAAAGCCCGTCCTGATGATGCCAATGATCATGCCGCTTTAAATCGAGAGCGCCCAATACGAACAGGTTCACCATGAAGTCGCTGCTAGCCGCTTTTGCCCGCAATACCGTTTTCGCCAATATCGTTCTGGTGATGATTTTCATGGTTGGCGGCATGGCCGCTCTGTCCATGATCCGGGAGACGTTTCCCGAGTTTTCACTGGACATGATCACCATCACGGTTCCATACCCCGGCGCCGACCCCGAAGAGGTCGAAGAAGGCATCAGTCGCAAAATCGAAGAAGCCATCGAGACCGAGGAAGGCATCAAACAGTACACCACCAATTCCCGTGAAAACAAGGCCACGGTGACGATTGAAGTTCGGGAGAACTACGACGTGGCCCAGGTACTGGCCGATGTGCGCAGCAAGGTCGACGCCATCTCCACTTTTCCGGTGGATGCCGAAGAGCCGGTGATCAGCGAGTTGATGCTCAAAGACCCGGTCATGCTGCTCTATCTGTCCGGTGACATGAACGAGCGCCGCATCAAGGAATGGGCCGAAGAGGTCAAGGACGACCTCCAGCAGATGCCGGAGATATCCCAGGTGACCATATTCGGCACCCGCGAATACGAAATCGCGGTGGAGGTCAGCGAACAGCGGCTGCGTGAATACGGGTTGAGTTTCGATCAGGTCACTGCTGCCGTGCGGCGCAGCAATCTCAACCTGGCCGGCGGCACGCTGCGCACCCAAGGCGAAGAGATCCGGGTCCGGACCATGGGGCGCAAATACACGGGCAAGGAGCTGGCCTCGATCGTCGTGCTGGCCAAGCCCGGCGGGGAAATCATCACCCTCGACCGGCTGGCCCGCATCGTGGACGGCTTCACCGAAGACCCCATCCAGGCCACGATCAACGGCGCTCCCGCGGTCACCCTGGTGGTCTACAAGACCAAGGAAGAGGATGCGCTGGTCATTTCCAAGGCGGTCCAGCGCTATGTCGAACGCAAGGGGCAGCAGATACCGCCGGGCACCCACCTCAAAATTCTCTATGACAATACGGAAATGCTGCGGGATCGCATCAATCTGCTGCTGAAGAACGGCATCATCGGGCTGATGATCGTCTTCCTGATGCTCTGGATGTTTCTCAACGTGCGGCTGAGCTTCTGGGGCGGCATGGGGATTCCTGTATCCATTTCCGGTGCACTGGCCATTGTGTGGGCCATCGGCGGCACCATCAACATGGTGTCCCTGTTCGGCTTCATCATGGTGCTGGGGATCGTGGTGGATGACGCCATTATCGTCGGCGAGGCGATCTACTTTCACCGCAAGGCCGGCAAGTCCGCCGTCCAAGCGGCCATCGACGGCGTTCACGAAGTGGGGCTGCCGGTGGTGGCCGCCGTGCTGACCTCGGTGGTGGCCTTTTTGCCTCTGGCCTACATCAGTGGGATTATGGGTAAATTCATCGCCATCCTGCCCATGGTGGTCATTGCCTGCCTGTTCGTTTCGCTGATCGAATGCCTTTTTCTGCTGCCGGCCCACCTGAGCCATCTGCCCGATCCCAGCCGACCGCCCGGCCGGTCAGACCGGCTCTTCTATCGTCTCGAGGCGGTCCAGCGTGCCACCAGCCGGGGAATGGAGTGGTTCATCGAAAAAGTCTACAGCCCTTTCTTGCGCATGGCCCTCAACTGGCGCTATGTCTCGCTTTGCACCGCCGTCAGCATCCTCATGGTGGCCGTGGGGCTTCTGATGGGCGGGATTCTGAAATTCGAGGTCTTCCCGGAACTTGACGGCTTCGTAATGACCGCCACGGTGGAATATCCCAACGGCACGCCGCCCGACGTCACCCGCCGGGCCGTAAGACAGGTGGAAAATGCTCTGGCCGAGCTGGAAAAAAACCACCCGACCCGAACGGGGGAGCCGCTGATCAAGCATCACCTGGCGCTGGTGGGGCAGACGCTGGAGGACTGGCCCAAGAACGGTCCCCACCTGGGCGCCGTCCAGGCCATTCTTCTGGATTCCGAGGCGCGCGGGGTCCACTCCCGGGATCTCATGGTCGCCTGGGAGCAGGCCGTCGGTGTCATCCCCGGGGTGGAGGCCCTGACGTTTACCGGCATGGAGACCGGCCCCCCCGGTGCACCCATCGAGATTTGGATCCAGGGTCATGATATGACCGTGATCCTGGCAGCCGCCGACGCCCTGATGCAGCGGTTGCGCAAGTTCGACGGCGTCTATCAGATCCGGTCGGACTTCTCGCCCGGCAAGAACGAGATGCGTCTGCAGCTCAAGCCTCAGGCCCGGGCCCTGGGACTGACAGTCGATGATTTAGCCCGACAGGTCTATGCCGGGTTCTACGGCGATGAAGCCCTGCGCCTGCAGCGCGGCCGGGACGATATCCGGGTCAAGGTACGTTACACCGCGGACGAGCGCCGCCGGCTCAGCGATATCGAAAATACCCGCATCCGCACCCAGGAGGGACGCGAAGTCCCCCTGCTGTCGGTGGCCGATATCACCTTCGCACCGGGATATTCCACCATCACCCGAACGGACGGCATGCGTCGGGTGGCCGTGAGTGCGGACGTGGATACGAGCAAAGCCAACGCCAACGAAATCTTCAACGAACTGGCGGCCACCTTCTTTCCCCAGCTGGAGCGCGAGTTCCCGGGACTCATCGTGGCGCAGAAAGGTGAAAAGAAAAAAATGGGGGAATCCTTCGCCAGTCTCAAGGTGGGCTTCCCCCTGGCGGTGCTGGGCATCTTCATCATTGTGGCCACCATGTTCCGTTCCTACGCGCAGCCATTCGTTATCCTGTTCACCGTGCCTTTCGGCATTATCGGTGCGGTGGTCGGACATTATGTCTTCGCCTACGATCTCTCGCTGATGAGCATTTTCGGCATGGTGGCGCTCACGGGTGTCGTGGTCAACGACGCCATCGTGCTGATTGAGCGCATCAATGAAAACCTGGCGCTCAAGATGCGGTTCTTTGACGCCATCATCCACGGCGGGCGAAGGCGTTTCCGGGCCATTATTCTGACTTCGGTCAGCACGGTGGGCGGCCTGGCGCCCATGATTCTGGAAACCGACCTGCAGGCCAGGTTTTTGATCCCCATGGCACTGGCGCTGGCGGCCGGCGTCGCGTTCGCCACCGTGCTGACCCTCGTCCTGATCCCCAGCCTGCTGGTGATATTGAACGACATGCGCCGGTTGGTGTATAAACTGCGCCATAAACACTGGCCCACCCGTGAACAGGTGGAACCGGCCACCGAGCGGCATCCCCGCGAGACGAACGCGGATGAGATTAACGGCCAGGAGGAAAGGGCGCTGCTGACCCGGCTGAACTAAACAACGCAATCGGACATGGAAGCGAGACAATGGGTATCACCAAATTTTTCGGACAGGTGAGCGTAATTGTGCTGTTGTTGATCGGTTTGGCGGTTTCAACGGTTTTAGGCGCGGACGAGGCGGCGTACGCCGCCCACTCCGGTCTCAACCTGGAAGCCATCGAGGTTTTGGACATCCAAACCGCCCAGCGTATCGGACTGCTGCAGAATCCCAATCTGATGGCGGCTTCGGAAAGGGTCAACCAGGCCCGCGAGCGGGTACGCCAGGCCCAGGCAGCCTACTATCCGATCCTGAGCACCGAGGGTTCCGGGCAGCGGATCGAGATCTCCAACAATGACGGCCGCAATTCCGGTGCTTCACGCTTTATCATCGATCCGCGCGACCGGGACGACTCCACCAATGTCTACCGGGCCAGCGTGATCACCGCCTGGACGGTTTTCGACGGTTTTCGCCGTCACTATGACAATGCCCGGGCGCGATTTGGTGAAGAAGAAAACGAAGCTTCCCTGATGGAAGCCCGTCGTTTGTTGCTTTCGGCCATCGCCGACAACTACTACGTGGCGCAGCTGGCTCTGGAGAATATCGCCATCGCCGATGCCGACGAGGAGTTCAATACCCGGCAGCTGGAGGAGGCCCGGGCCCGTCTGCGGGTGGGAACCGGATCCCTGAGCGATGTGCTCAACTTTGAGGTCCTGGTCAACCGCGCCCGCTCCGCGCGCAACGGCTTCGAGCGGGACTATCGTCTGGCCGTTATCGGCCTGGCCGCTTTGATGGGAATCGAGGACGCCGGTCTGCCGGATACCGTTCGCCTGTCCGCTCTGGTCCCTGAGACTGAAGGGGATCTGGCCGCCCCCCAGGATGTGGACAACATCGACTACGCCCTCGATAACCGCACCGACATTCAGCGCGACCAGTCGATTGTCAACCAGGCCGAGGCCGGGGTCGGCATCGCCCGGGCGAGGTTCTGGCCCGAAATCGAATTTCAGGCTTCCGTGGACGGCGAACGGGAGAATGGTCTTCAATACGAAGGCGATGACTTTGGCAGCACAGTGGGCGTGTTCCTGCGCTATCCGCTGTTCACGGGGGGGGAGCGCCGGGCTCGCCTGGCCGAGGCCAAATACCTCCAAAACGAGGCCGAAGACAACCTGGATGCCACCCGGATTGCGGTGGCGTCCGAAGTGCGCGAAGCCATCGCCAACGTGGTGACCGCCCAGCGCGAACTGCTTCTGCAACGCAACAATGCCATCCTGGTCCAGAAGAACCGGGACCTGGTGGACAAGGAATTCAATGCCGGCCAGGCTTCGCTCGTGCGGCTCAACGAAGCCCAGCGGGATCTCAATCAGGCCACGAGCCAGCTGGCCCTGGCGCGCGTGGGCCTGCGCCAGACCTGGAAGGACCTGGACGTGGCGACGGGGAGGATATTGCTCCCGTTCGAGGCCCCCTAAGCCCGAGGCCCTGCCGAAGGGGCATCTTTCGGCCCCTGCCGGCGTTCTCGCCTCCTGTCGTTCCTCGGCGTAGCGTGGGCTACGCCTGCGGTCGCCAGTCGGCTGCGGCCTTGCCAGGAACCGAAACCTACCCCTTCGGCAGGGCCTCGCCTCCCATTGTACCGGGCATCTTTCGGCCCCTGCCGGCGTTCTCGCTCATTGCCGGCCATCGGCGTCGCTGCCAGAACGCTGATAAGCGGCGCATTAGGCCGACAAGCGGCGTTGGTCGCAGGACGGCACTTCTCGTCCCTTTTTTTTATTTCAGTGAGTTGTGGCATGGCCGGCGCCGCCTTCCGCCTGCAGCCGCACACGGTTATCCAGATCCCCGCTTCACAAGCTTTCGCCGGCGGCCGTGCGTATCGCCGCCGTTTATCCAAACCTGTGTATGACGTCCGCGAGCAGATCGATGGCGCGTTTCAGGGTGGGGCCGTCGGCCATGGTGAAATTCAGCCGCAGGGTGTGGCGGCCTTGGGTTGGGTCGACAAAGAAAAACTGACCCGGCACGTAGGCCACGCCGTTTTCAACCGCGCGGGTGTAGAGTCTCCGCGTATCCAGACCTTCGGGGCCCTCGACCCAGACAAACATTCCGCCCTCGGGGCGGGACCAGTCAAAACCGTCGGGGAAAGCGCTTGCCAGCGCGTCCAGGATGGCGTCTTTGCGGGGCCGGTAGAGCTCGATGATCCGGGGCAGGTGACGGTCCAGGTAGCCACCGGCAATGTACTCGGCCGCGAGGGCCTGGCCATAGGTTCCCGTGTGCAGATCCACGCCCTGTTTCACGACGACCAGCCAGTCGCGAATGGCCTCCGGCGCGACGCAATAGCCCAAACGCAGACCCGGGGCAAAAACCTTGGAAAGGGTCCCGATGTAGACGACGTGCTCCGGAGCCAGGGATTTCAGTGTGGGCAGGGATTGCCCATCGTAGCGCAAGTCGCCGTAGGGATCGTCCTCCACCAGCAGTGTGTCGTATCGTTGGATGATCGTGGCTACGGCCCGGCGGCGCGGCATGGACAGTGTCCTTCCGGTGGGGTTCTGAAAATTAGGGACGAGATAGACAAACTTGACGGGCTCGCGGCGAAGCCGTGCTTCCAGGGATTCGGGTATCAAACCCTCGTCGTCACAGGCCAGTGCCATATATCGCGGTTCGTACGGGGTAAACGCCTGCAAAGCCCCCAGGTATGTCGGGGATTCGACGGCAATCCGATCCTGCGGTGAAATCAGTGTTTTGCCCACGGCGTCCAGAACGCCTTGGGAGCCGCTGGTCACCAGCACGTCTTCCGGCCCGACGGAAAGGCCCTTGATCGCCAGCCGCTCGGCCAAGGCTTCACGCAAAGGAAAAAAACCCTCGGTGAGACCGTACTGGAGGGCTTCGGCGCCATAGGTGCTCAGAACCCTGCCGTTCAATTCGGCGATGAGCTCCAGCGGAAAACTTTCCGCCGCGGGAATCCCGCCGGCCAGGGATATCATGCCGGGTTGGGAGGCCACTTTCAGTATTTCCCGGATAGCATTGACTTGCATGCGTTTCGTTCGATGGGCCAGCAGGTGCTGAACGTTCATTTTCTTTCCTTAAAAATAAGACCGGTTGGTATTAATTGGGCCAATCTTCCGGGGTTTAGATCGGTTGGGGCCTAGGCCAGTCGGGCCTGAATCAGCTCTCTCTCGGGACCAGAGCCGGCTGCTCCAGCAAAGCCAGATAGGTCTGGAGCTGACGGTTGGTACGATGCAGAACGGCCTTGTCCCGACTGGCCGCAAAAAGAGTGGCCGCCCCGTTCAGGGTGATGATGATGAAATTGGCCACATCCTTGACATCCAGTCCCGCCCGGAGCTGGCCCCGGGCCTCGGCTTCCTTGAGCCAGTTCTGGAAAAGCTTGGCGAAACCGACGAACCCTTTGAGAATGTGCCGGCTCATGGCGGCGGACTGGCCCGAAAGCTCCACCAGCATGTTGACGAAGAAACAGCCGCCGTCAAAAATTTCGCCCTCCAGATACCGTTGCAGGACACGCTCGCACGTTCGGCCGATGCGCTCCAACGGATCCGTGACAGCGCGCATATCGCTGAAAACCACCTGACGCCAAACGTTGACGGCTTCGTCGTAGACCGCGTACCAGATGTCTTCCTTGCTCTGGAAGTGGCAGTAGAGTCCCCCCTTGGTGAGTCCGGTGGCGGACAAGATATCGCTGATGGATGTATTGAAATAGCCTTTGACCGAGAAGAGCGGCAAGGCTTCCTCGATGATCCGCTGACGGGTGCGTTCGCCTTTTTCGGCCATGCTGGAATCCTTAGTAAAAATACCGACCGGTCTTTACTATATGGTGGCCCCAAACTTGTCAACCCCAGACTGCGGCGCCGCGATGCCAACGGGTGTTCCTGGATGACAAGTCAGGCGGTAAGCCCTATTATGCCTCATGCTAATGAATTAATTCCCCGCACCGCCGCCACCAGCCACTATTGGATCCAGGATGACAGAGCCCATTCTCAAACCGGGAACAGTACCGGGCCTTCAGGCACCGGCCGCATTTCGACAACAGATCGGTCGATCGCTGACTTCCGACTATAGTCTCGATGCGGTGCGAAGCTTGGATTTCGACAATCTGAATCGTTTGTCGGTTGTTCTGTTGCCCATCGGCATGGGGGCGCCGGCCGCCCGGCAGGCGGCCGAACCATGTCTGATTCTGAACAAACGCTCACGCCGGGTGAGACAGCCCGGCGACATCTGTTGCCCGGGGGGCGGTGTGGAGCTTGGCATCGACGCGAAGCTGAGTCACCTGCTTCGTCTGCCGGCTTCGCCACTGCGCCGCTGGCGCCATGGTGCCGGCTGGCGCCAAGAAAACCCGCGTGAACTGCGGCATTTGCGCCTGCTGCTAGCCACCGCCCTGCGCGAAGCGTGGGAGGAAATGCGACTGAACCCCTTGGCGATCAGTTTTTTGGGCAGTCTGCCTTCCGAAGAACTGGTCATGTTCCGCCGGCTGATTCTTCCCCTGGTGGTCTGGGTGAACGGCCAGCGCCGGTTCTACCCTAACTGGGAGGTCGAACGGGTGGTCAGAATTCCGGTGCGGGAGTTTTTGAATCCGAGCCGATACATTTGCTACCGCTTGATCATGCCGGTCGCTGGTGGGGCCAAAAACGGCGCGCGGATTGATTTCCCCGCCTTTCGTTTTGAGTCGGCCGAGAAGACTGAAATCCTGTGGGGGGCCACCTACCGGATGACGATGCGATTTTTGACCTTGGTCCTTGGATTTGCGGCTCCCGGACTCGATACGCTCCAGGTCGTGGAGCGGGAGCTCCCGCCGCAATACATGACCGGTAGCCGTTTGAGGAACTGAGCATGCACTTCGGGGCCATGAACTATCCCATCCGTCCGGTCCTGGATGAAATCGAAGCCTTGGGGAGATTGGAATTTGATTATCTCGAATTGGCTATGGACCCCCCCGAGGCCCATCATGAAACACTGCGGGCGCAATCAGACGCCATCCGCAATAAGCTCGCCAAACACCAAATGGGGCTTGTCTGCCACCTGCCCACCTTTATTTCCACGGCCGATCTGACCGCCAGCATCCGACGGGCCTCACGGCTGGAATTGCGGGCCTCCATCGAGGTGGCCGCATTCTTGGGCGCACGTCGTGCCGTGCTGCATCCCAGCTATATGAGTGGCATGGGGCGCAACGCACCAGCGCTTTACGCCGGGTATGCCCGCGAAAGCCTGGAGGATGCCGTCGACTGCGCCGCCCGACTGGGGATTGATCTGTGCCTGGAAAATCTCTTCCCGCAGTTGACGCCTTTTGGAGCGGTGGAGGATTGGGAACGATGTTTTGCGCGTTATCCCCATCTGGGTTTCACGCTGGATGTCGGTCATGCCCACATCGGGACGGACGGTATGACACGGATCCTGGATTATATCCAACGCTTTAGCGCCCGCCTCCGGCACCTGCATGTCAGCGATAACCGTGGCCGCCGGGACGAGCACCTGGCGGTGGGCGACGGCAAAATCGACTTCCCGGCGGTTGCCGCGGCCCTGAACCGTATCGGCTACCAAGGGGACATGACCCTCGAGATTTTCTCTGAGAACCGCGGCGATCTGGTCCGCAGCCGCGAGCGGCTGGCGGTGCTGCTTGCATCGACGGGATGAAGAAAAAGGCGGTCGACAATCACCGAAACCGCCCTTATTTTTTAAATATACTTCATGCGTTCAACGGTCTCATGCACGCCCGCGACAGACGCTCCAACACCTTGGAATTGACCGCATCCCCCAACACCGCCGCTTAATCCCCATTCATTTCGGCCCCGCTGGCCGGGCAGCTGATCGGTACGAAAATCGCCCGGAATATGACTTGGTACGCATCGACCCGATCCGGCAGCTCCAATGCTTCGGGGCAATTAGGCCTGCCACCTCGAACCAGGCCAAGGGGTTGGCTTGCCTGGTATCCTTCGGTACCGGTGTGCGCTGAGCCTGTCCTCGACGTGTCTCTGCGGGTATCGTCGTACGGGGCGTGACAGCCAAGAACGCCACAAGTTCAACCCATGAACAACAGGGAGGTTGAAATGGTCATCATCACCCAAATCGCCTATCCGACGACGAGTGTCCAGGATATGGCCAAACGTTTTCTGGAGGCCCCCCAGGCTCCGGATTTCATGACCCGGCGGGGACCGTTCATCAATGCCAGCAAGACGGAAGGGATTCAGTCCTTCTCGGTATGGGAACTCGATAACTCACGCCTGGCCGAGGGGTTGAAATTCGTGGGCGGCTATATGAAGATCTTTTTTGGCGTTCCCGGGTTCACCTACGAGATCCGTCCCTATTTCCATGTCGACGAGGCCCTGGCCATGATCGGCATGGGGTAGTACCCGCCGACGGAGCGGTTCGGGGGGCGAGCGGAATAGATTGCATCTTCGGCGTGGCCGGGGCCGGCCGGCAACGCCGTTCATTGGCCGGCCGGGTCGGCTTCGGGCGGTCTTCAGATCGAAACCCCCAATTGGCGGAGTTCGTCGCTGACAATGTCACGCCAGCCGCGGTTGGCGCGCGGGTTGGCCGGGCTGGGGTGGGTGATCTGCCCGGTGACGCTGTCGTCTGGCGCCGCCGCCGCGACGCGCCCGGCTGCAAAAGCCCCAATACCGATGACAAACTGGGGTTGAAAGTGGTTTAGCGTTTTCTTCAAGGCCGCGTCGCAGATGGCCAGCAGGGGCCGTTTTTCGGCCACCGGCAGCTTGTCCGGCGTGCGGTTGCGCCCGGTCGCCTCCATAAACATCAGCGGGCAGTAGTTGGCCACGAAGAAATGCCTGAAAAACGTCTGGGGAGACCCGAAGGTTTCCGCGGCCCAGCCCCAGAGCCGCCGACCGCTGACCTCGCTGCGACGGCAGTCAAATCCTTCCACCGGCCGCTTGGGGTGTTCGGAGGCCGGTCTGTCCACCGGCTCGCAGATCGCCATCCAGTCCCGGACATATCCAATCTCTCCGAAAGGCACACCGGTTTGGGCCATGCCCCAGGGGCCCGGATTCATGCCTACCAGTATTACCCGTTTGGGGCGGCGGCCATACCTGCGCAGATAGCGATCGTAGGATCGGCGCGCGTAGCAAAGCGGATTGTAAACGTGCGTTACCGGCGGAGAGAAGCGCAGCTGAGCCAGCTCGCGTGCAAGATCGTCGGTGATGGACTTCAGGCTCACGAAGCGTTCCCCCCGTGGTGATGGTTGCGGATGTGGGCGGCGTCCGCGCGGACGGCCAAAGCCGGTGCCCGGGTGTAGACATGGGGCTGCCGGCACTGCGGGCAGGTGAAGGCCAGGAAGGAAGCCCACAGCTTCAAACCGGACGGTTCGGGGTTGTCCCGTCCATAGCGGGGATCGCCCAGAACCGGATGGCCGATGGCGTTGCAATGCCGCCGGATCTGATGCCGACGTCCTGTCTCGAGCCTGATCTCGACCGCGGTGCGGTCCAACTCGGCATCATGATGCAGAACGCGAAAGCGGGTGACGGCCGGTTTGCCGTCGAGTGGTAAAGCGATCGTCCCAAATCCGGAAGGGTCTTCGAGGCGGCCCTTTAGCTCGGCATGATAGCCTTTCTCGACCAGGCGGCGGCGAAAAAGAGCCGATAAGCCTGCGGCCGTGGGCCGGTCGTGGGCGATCAGGACCAGTCCCTGAGCCTCGCGGTCCAGGCGGTGTACGGGAAAAACCGAACGGCGGGCGTTGAAAGCCCTCTGGGCGGCCCGCATCAGGCTGCAATGATCGCCGAAGTGGGTTCCCTGGGTGAGCATCCCCGCCGGTTTGTACCAGATGCTGAAACCGCATTGATCATCGATGCACTCGGTTTCAGGGGGCGTGCGTTTGAGGATGGCGGCATCGTAGTACAGTTCGATCCCGTCGCCGATATTCAGCCGCGTGGTGGCGCGACGCACCCGTCGTCGCCGTCCTCGTTGGCGCTTGATCCATACGGCGCCTTTCGATAGGGCTTCTTTGATCCGGGACTTCGCCAGCCCGCTGCGCAGCGCCAAATCGCTGCACAAATTCTCCCGCACCTCTGCTGTGATCGAATAGCGCAGAACGAAGCGGCTCGGGGGGGCGGCCCTCGGAGAGCGCCCCCTGTCGCAAGGTGTGGCCGAGGCTCCGATAACGCCGAGCGATTTGCGTCCAGACGTCAAGGCAATTGACCGAGGATCAGGGGAAGGAGGTGATCACGGTTGTCCCAGCCCATATCGAACAGGCGGACGTCCCAGCGCTCCTTGACTTCGGCGATGAAGCCACCGCCGCGGTGGGCCACACTGGCGACTACCGGTGTTTCCGAGGCGAGGGCACGCTGGGCCAGATGCCTGAAAGCTGCTGAAAAGCACTCCATTTTTCCGATTTCGTCGATCACGATCAGGTCGACGGCCGGTGCCAGACAATCAAGGGTCTGAATGAACCGGTCCAGGGAGTCGATATCGACCCCGTATTTGCCCACTCGAAAAGGGCTGCGATTGTCGACGTGCGACAGTAGGGCCCGCGTGCCGTTCAACCCCACCAGTTCAAACCCCCGGCGCTCACCGTCGCGACGCATTTCCTCGGTGTAGAATCCGGCGAGATGCTGGTCGCCCAGGGCGCTGCAGATGCTGCGGATGAGCGTGGTTTTGCCGATCCCGGGGGGACCGGTGATCAAGAAATTGGCCACGACAGTCAATGGGTTTCTCCGCGACGCTGGTGTGTCGGCCGGCGGGTGGCCTCAGGGAGGCTCAAAACATGGGGGGCCCCGCCCGTGCTGTGGACCGGTGAATCACAACGCCCCACACGATAGGTTGACGCGATCGTTCATATCATGCTTGCCGCCCGATCGAAAGAGGGGAGATTATGGCGGTAGGACCGCCGCCGCAACGCCTCGGGCATCCTGGCTGGCTGCGCATCGTTGTAATGGTGGGTAATGATCTTGATTGACCGGGGCGGCATGCGATTGCCATGATGGTTGCCGGGTGACGGATGACCAAGGGCGCTGGTGGAAGGCAGGCAACTTTACGGCGTGGGCTAAAGCCGATATAAAAGCGGTCCTCGAAGGGCTGGCGCATCGAGCGGGTCGCTATGGTTGAAGCAGAGGATGAGCAGTGACCACACCTGCTGTCAAACTGATGATCGTCAAACCCGGAGCCCTCGGAGATACCCTGCTGCTGGCACCGGCGCTGCGCGCCCTGCGGGAGGGGCCGCCGGTCGTTGAGATGGCGGTGGCGGGCAACATGCCCGCCGTGGGGCTGTTGAAGCATGTCGGCCTGGCCGAGGCGGTATTCGATATCGAACGCCTGAATCTCCACGTACCGGCCGAGGTTGAGTTCAGCATTCTGAATGGGGCCCGAGTGTTGGTCTGCCTGCATATTGATGCCGACGGTCGTAACGCCCTGCGCGAGCGGGCCGGCGTTCTTTCGATCGCCACATGTCCGGTGAGCGGCCGGCCAGAGGGGCAGCATATGGCCGTATATCTGCACCAGTGTCTCAAAGCGCTTATCCCTGAAACGGGCGCGCTCACGCGCACCGCTTTGGCGTGCCCGGATGACGATTCCATATGCCCGCCCCCACCATATGCGGTGCTGGCTCCGGGTGCCGGCAGTGCCGCCAAGCGTGCACCGCTCGCTCGCTTCGAGGCGGCGGCTCGCGATTTGCAGACCCGAGGCGTTTTACCCGTTTTCCTTGCCGGTGAGGTTGAAATCGAGCAGGGGCTGGCCGCGCGCTTCCCCAAGCGGTTTCCGTGCGTTGTCACCCCGTCTTTGACGGCACTGGCCGGGCTGCTGAAGGGCGCTGCCGCGGTTTACGCTAACGACAGTGGGCCGGCGCATCTGGCCGGACTGCTGGGTGCGCCCACGACGGTTTTTTTCGGGCCGACCGATCCTGGAGTCTGGCGGCCGTGGGGACCCCGGGTGGATATCCGGCGTTTCGGTTCCAACGATATGAAAATGTATAAATAATAATAATAAAATTAATATATTAATAGTTAATAACGAATGTATAGCTATAACTATATGGCCACACGCTACGGCGGAATCATCGATGATCCGCAGGCTTTTTCCCGCGCTTTGGCGCGTCCCCTCGATCGTTTCCTGTGGGTCAATTCCAGGCGTACCGATCGAGCGACGCTTCAGGGCATTCTGGGCCGATCCGGTTTCCAAACCGATACGCTTCCCTGGCATCCCCAGGGCTTGCGGATCAAGCGTCCGGCAATGGGGTTGGGGCACCACTGGGCCCACTGCGCCGGTCTTTTTCAGATCCAGGAAGCCGGTTCCATGCTTCCAGTCCTGATGCTGAATCCACGGCCTGGCGATCGGGTGCTCGACCTCTGTGCGGCCCCGGGGAACAAAACCGCTCAGATCGCACTGGCACTGGAAAACCGGGGGACCGTCGTCTCCAACGATATCGTCGGCGAACGCCAGCGGGCCACGCGGATGATTCTCGACCGCCTGGGCCTTGTCAATGTCACCCTGACCTGCATGGACGGCGTCAATTACCCGCGATCGGCCGGCGTTTTCGATGCCGTCCTGGTGGATGCACCCTGCACCTGCGAGGGGACTTCGCGCCGCAATCCATCCCGTGCCCTTGGCGCCGAACCGCCTTACGCGTCCAAGGCCCGGAAGCAGAAACTGTTGCTGCGCCAGGCCATCCGCCGCTGCGCCCAGGGGGGGCGGATCGTCTACAGCACCTGTACCTATGCGCCCGAAGAAAACGAGCTCGTCGTGGACGCCGTCATGCGGGAATGGCCCGGAGCGGTGAGGATCCTTCCAGCCCGCCTGGATGGGTTACGCACCGCCCACGGGCTGGTACGCTGGCAGGGCCGCGCCCTTTGTCCCGATCTGCGGCAAACCATGCGCATATGGCCCCATCACAACGACACCGGGGGGTTTTACGTGGCCCTGATGGAAAAGACCGCGCCCGATTCGCCCCATGCGGCCGTGACGCCCCGCATGGACGCGGATGAGGTCTCATCGGGCCGCCAGGAATGGCATCCTTACCCTGTGGATGAGCCGGTCCTGGCTGAAATCCGCCGGCGCTTCGGGCTTTCCACACGATGCTACGATCCGTACTGCATCCTGCCTAAAAACCGTCGGGAGGTTTTAATGGTGGCGACCGACCATCGTCCGCCGGGTATCGGCAGGCCCGCCGCGGGCCTGCCTTTCCTGCGGGTCGGCAATCGTTATCCCAAGCTGACGACGGCCGCCGCCATGGAGCTGGGGGCAGGGGCCACCCGCAATTGCATCGACCTGACGACCGACCAACTCAAAGCCTACCTGGCCCGTCGGGATTTTGCCCTTGCCGCCGAACAGACTCAGGGGGTGTCCGGCGGGTATGTCATGGTCCGCTATCGAGGGCTGACCCTGGGTTTGGGCGGACTGCATGCCGCCCGGGGCGTCATCGAAAGCTTTTACCCCAAAAACATGGCCGTCGACGACAAGCACCTCATTGTCTGAACCGGTGAAACCTTATTGATTCTTATTCCTAATATGAGAATCCAATTGCCTAATTGTGAAATTCTCTTCCCTCTGAATTGATGCCATATCGCGGTTTTTCGCCGAAAATCGATCCCAAATGGTGTGCACGCTTCTTGCTTGGACTCTTGTCAGCGCAGATGCAAACTTCTTCTAACCGATCGTCCGGCCGGACAGCGGCCGTTGGATGGAACGATGGCTCAGATCATCCACTACCCGCAAAAGACACATGTCCTCATCGTGGAAGACGATTGGGTGATTCGGGAGGTCCTGAAGGAGCACTTTCTCGATAAGCCCAACTGCCGGCTCTCACTTTTCAGTGATCTCGGGCAGGCCCTTTATTTTTTGCGTCTCGATTGCAACGCCCAGTTGATTCTCAGCAACATCAATTTGAGTGCTACCGTAGGCATCGACCTTAGCGCTTCGCATCTGTGGCAAAATCAATGCGAGGTGGTCATTTCACCCGGCTACAACACGGAGGTGGACCGCTTCAAGGCTTTCGATGCCGGAAGCGAACTCTACCGCATTCATCCGCTGCGGTTTGACGCGATCTGCCGCATGATGCGCGTGGACGAACAGGTCAGCTCCGCTTCCCGCTAGTCCTGAGGGCCGACGATGCCTTCCCCCGGTTCAATCCTTGCCTAACCATCACCATCTCCGATCTCTTCGCCCGCGCCGCCTGAGGCGGGCGGCGACAAAAGGTTGGCCAGCGTCATCATTCAGATGCGCCGCAGCGGCAATTCGTGCCAGTCTCAGGATTTGTCCGCGACCGGCAGCTCTTCGAACATCGAACGGGGCGCCCCGCAGATCGGGCACCGATACGGCGGTTGCTCACCGTCGTGTATATAACCGCAGATAATACAGCGCCAGCGTTTCACGGGGGCTTTTCCTCTGATTGAAGTTGGTCGATCAGATCCTCCCAGTGCTTTACGTGCCGGGCTTTGTCACTTTTTTCGAAACTGAAATAGTGCTGACCGTATCCCTGGGCGGAGTCGACAAACCGCGCCGAGCCCACCACGGCGTATATGCGCACGCCCCGGTTGGCCAGCCGTTTGAACTGGTTGCGATCCTTGCCGGCCAGAACAAGCGCATCGGGCAGCCCCCGGCTGCTGAGCAACGGTTTTATCGCCGGTTGGCCGGTCGGGGCGCAGAGATAGGCCAGCTCAAAATCGGCGGCGATCCGTGCCATTGCATCGTCGGCGGAAAGCTTCCGATTCAAGACCTGCATCTGCCAGAGCAGGGCTTCCGCTTCGATGAGCACCACGGCCGTGGTGGGTGCGACGATATGCAGACGCGCTTGGGCATCGCCCGCCGCCGTGCGTGCCGACAAGACATGGGTGCCGGTGCTCGGGGCGGTGTATTTCAGAAATCCATAGCCATCCGCCCCCGTGAGCACGATGCCGACTTTCTGGTCGTCTATCCAGAAGCTGCCCCGAACGCCTCCAAGGGCCAACGGGCCGCGATGGGTTCGGAGTTTCAGGAAAAAAGGATGCGCTGGCGTGGCCAACTGATCGTAGAGGCTGATCCCGGCCGCTGCCTTGGTGACCGCGAGACAATCGATCAGAGACACAAGAACGAACAAAAGCAGGGTGACCGGCCACCCCGAGGTACGGGCGGCAAGCGAATCCATGCGGGGCAAATTCGGCATCGAGGCGAGGTCCTGTGGTGTCGGGCGGCCGTGGCTCGACCCGGCGGGGCAGCGGCCGCGGCGTGCGTGTTTTAAATCGGCAGGCCTGCGCGCCGGATAACGAAACGATGATCGCAGACCCTTGCGGTTCCTCCAATGATCAATAGCATTACAACTAGCGAAAAGCGCGTTCGGATGCAAGTCACAATTGCCGGTATCCGGGCGGTACTCCAACCACCATCCTCAGGAAATCAGGTCCGCCGGTATGCAGATCGATGTGGTGTGTTACGCCGGTTATCGCGGCGAGGAGACCCCGCGGCGCTTCCGTCTGGGAGACCGATATCGGGATGTCACCGAAGTACTTGATCGCTGGCTCGCCCCCGACCATCGCTATTTCAAACTAAAGACGGATGACAGCGGTGTCTGGATACTTCGCCACGACACGATTCGGGAATTTTGGGAGCTGGTATCCTACCGACAGGGGTAGCCGTGGCGTCGCAGGTTTGATTTGGTCCACCCGCCGCCTGCCCCTGGATTCTGATCATCGCAGGGAAGCGGGTTGTGTTATCGCCATCCGATGGGCGCGCCGATTGTGAATGACAACGACTTGGGCCGTTGAGTATTCGACCATGAACCTTTCCGGATTTGAGATCAAAAGCTGGCCGGATTTACGGCAGCCTGTGATGGTGGCCGGTCTGGGGGGCTGGGGCAATGCCCTGAACGTGGCCAAGGGATCGGCCGCGTACCTGGTCCGTCTGACCGGTGCGCGGCGATTCGGAACCTTGAAACCGGACGCCTTTTATCGATTCGACGAAAATCGACCCACCGTGACCATCCGGGACGGCTTGATGCACTCGCTCCGTTTTGACCATGGCGGCTTGTTCGCCGCGAGAATACCGGAAAGCCGGCGCGACCTTCTGGTGCTCGTGGCCGAGGAACCGCATTTATGCTGGGATGCATTCGCCTCGCAGCTCCTTGATCTCGCCGTTGGTGTCGGAGCGGCCGAATTCATTTCACTGGGCAGCATGTATGACGGCGTCCTTCACACGGACACCGTGCTATCGGCATTCGCCACCGATGCCGACCACCTCAAGGAACTGGACGCGTTTCACATCCGGCCCGTGACCTACTACGGCCCCACGGCCATCCACTCGATCCTTCATCGCAAGGCCTGCGAGCGCAGCCTCAAGGCCAGCAGCATCTGGACCCACTGCCCGTATTATCTCGAGGGAACCACGCATCCCGGTCTCGTCGCAGCGACTGTCGGCACCTTGGCCAGCCTGCTCGAACTTGAACTCGACACCCAAGACCTCCTTGCGGAGTGGAAAAAGCTCAAGAACGACATTCAAACGGCCATCGAGGATAGCCCCAAGCTACAGAAACTGATTGGCGAATTACGCCGTGCCAAGTTGCGGGGCGCGCGGACCGGCAGGCCGATCAAACGCCCGGGCCAGGACAAGGTCATCCGCCTCAAGGATTTTCAGGATGTCGATTGAAACCGGTGCGCCCGGGCCCGAAGCGGTCCCGGCCGAAGGAGCGGCATATAACTTTCGGGGAGTTGCGGGCATATGCGCGGTGAGCGTCATCGGTCCGTTGACCCGGCCGGTGCGATCTTTCCCTTGAGCTCCCTTTGCGACTGATATAAAACGACGCCAAACCCATCAGGCCCTGCCAGCCGGTCGCGTTTCGCGCCCGGGGCGCGACGCGCCGGAAACGCCCGGCCGCGGAAACACCGGTTAGCGAAGCGGGGCCGGCACAACGGACAACGATCGGCCGCGGCCAAAAGCAATTGCGGCGCCACGCCAGAAAGACGGGGGCGACGGCTACCGACCGGCCGGAGGCACCCCAACAGCCCCATCGCGCGGCAAACACTGATATGGTGTCATATGAGCTCCAAGGACTACTACCGGATTTTAGGCATCGAACCGACCGCGAACGCCAAAGCGATCAAGAATGCCTACCGCGAGCTGGCTTTCCAATACCATCCGGATCGCAACAAGGATAATCCCGATGCCGTCAACCGCATGAAGGCCGTGAACGAAGCGTACGCCGTTCTATCGGACGCGGCCAAGCGGCGGGAGTACGATGCCATACGCACGCAGTTCGGCTCCGCGGCCCACGATCGTTTTCGGCGCAACTACTCGGAAGAGGACCTCTTTGCCGGCTCCGATATATTCCGGGTATTCGAAGAGTTGACCCGGCTTCACGGATTTCGCCACTACGAGGAGGTATTCAAAGAATTCTACGGCCCCGGCTACCGCTCTTTCGAGGTTAAACGGCCGGGCATGTTCTTCAAGGGATTCGTTTTCACCGGACGTCATTCCCCGGGGCATGGGCGGCGCCTTCGACGGGGCGACGGCCAGGGACTGGGCCGCCTCGGTCGCCGCATGGCCGAGAAACTGCTGGGCGCGCGGTTGCCGCAGCGCGGGAAGGATACCAACGCGGTGATTCACCTTTCTCCGGAGGAGGCCCGCAACGGGGGGCCTTATGCGTACTACTACCGCCAGCAGGGAAAGAAGCTGGTTGTGAAAATCCCGCCGAATGTGCGTGAAAACCAGCGGATTCGGCTGACCGGTCTGGGCGAACCCGGACGGGGCGGTGCCGAAGCTGGAGACCTTTATCTGCGGGTGGCCATTGATCGCCCGTTGATGGCTGCGGTCAAGTCCAAAATCAAACGTTGGCTGAAAAGCTGACCCATTGCCATCCGACGTATTGCGGCCGGCCATGACCGCAAGGGGAGCGCATGCCACACGTCAGCGTGAAACTTTATCCGGGAAGATCCCGGACCGAGCTTGAGCAATTGGCCGCGGACATCACCCGGGCGGTCGTTACCCACACCGGCTGCGCCGAGCGATCGGTGTCGATCGCGGTCGAAGAAGTGCTCCCGGAGGAGTGGACCCAGGAGGTCTACATTCCCGAGATCCTGGAAAAGGCCGACCAGCTGCTCAAGAAGCCGGGATACGACCCGCTGGCCTGACACCCGCGCCCGTCTGCGCCCCGCGAGCAGGGCCGGCGTTCCGCTGCCCCTGCGGGGCGGCGAATCCCATGAGGAGCTGATATGAGCTTCATTAGAGGTATCAAACTCAATTTCGAAGGTTTTCTTCTGGGGCTGCGCACACCCCGGCTCTTGATGCTGGGCCTGTTGCGATTCGCCGTTATGCTGTTGGTCTTCGCGGCGGCGGTCGCTTTTTTCCTTGCCTTTCATAGCGACATCATCGACCTCATCTGGTCCAAACCGGCCAGCATCTGGCTGGTTTGGATCTGGTATCTGGTGTCCTGGCTCCTTTCGCTCATCCTTTTGGGCGCAACCACCGTCGTCGGCTATTTCATCGCCCAGATTCTGTTCAGCGTGGTCATCATGGATCTGATGTCGCGCATAACGGAGAAGCGCGTCACCGGTAGAGAAGTCCCCCCGCCGTCCATGCCGTATTTCCAGCATCTGATTTTTCTGGTGCGCCAGGAAATCCCACGCACCGTCGTGCCCGTCCTTCTGGCGCTGGCGCTCATGGCGCTGGGCTGGCTAACCCCTTTGAGCCCGGTGGTAACCATTCTCTCCCCGGCCGTTGCGGCTTTGTTTCTGGCCTGGGATTACACCGATCTGGTGCCGGCCCGCCAGCTGCTTCCCTTCAAGGACCGTTTTGCGATCTTCAAGCGGCACCTGTTGTTTCACCTGGGTTTTGGGGTGTTGTTCCTGGTGCCGCTGTTGAATTTGGCGCTCCTGTCTTTCGCTCCGGTGGGGGCCACCCTGTTTCACCTCGGTTTGGCGCACGGGGACGACACCCGGGGCACGCCCGCATCTTGACGCTCATGCCGCACCGCCTGATTGTAGCAATAGACCATTCTGCCTTGGAGCGAGGCGTACGTGCGCCGGGCGGCGGCGGCCTGCGGAATCGAAAGCTTCGGCCGGGCCGGTATCCGCGAACTGCGCCGCCTGGTGGACCGCCTTGAGGCTGAAACCGGCTTGGTCTTCATCCGCATGGAGGTGCGCGCGCCGGGTTTGCCGCCTCCGGCTGAAGCCGTCCAGGCCGAGATTAAGGCCCTTGAAAACGGTGTCGGTGGATCCTACCCCCATTCGAGGGAATCACTGGGCTCAAGACCGAAATCGCCCGGTTTATCCGCCAGTTCGGCAACGTTCGCCTTGCTTCCCGAAATTGCTATCCGGTCGCGGGCGTCGGTGGCCGCTGGCGGCCGAAGAAAAGCAACCCCAGCAGAACCCCGCCCGCCAGGGTCAGGCCGAATGCGGCCAGATAGCTGAAACGGTAGGCGAGTCCGGGCGCCTGGCCGAAGCGGATCATGGCATCAACCAGCGGCCCGGCGATCAGGGTGCCGGCCAACCCCCAGCTCAGAAAGAAAGTGGCATTGAAGAGGCCGAACCAGCGGGCCCGCTGCCGGGGCGGAATCATGACCGAGGCCGCGGCATAGGCGGCGGCCACGATCATGGCCTCGGAGGCGCCTTTCAGAAAACTGGCCATGTAGACCAGGATCATGCGCTCGGTGGTGGCGAAGGTCAACAGGTAGGTCAGGCCGATCGCGGTACCGATCAGAATTCCCCAGGCATTGCCGGTTCGGTCCAGGACGCGCCCGACGAGGAAGCCGGTGATAATCATGGCCACGGATTCGGTGTTGAAGATATGCGCCAGGGTGCGGCTGGTTACCGCGAATCCCGTATCCAGGAAGAGGTACTGGGACTGAATGACGACCACGGAATTGCGGCCGAAGTTGATCAGGGCCATGGCGATCAGAAACAGCGTGAAGCGTCTAAATGACGCGCTGGGGACGCCGTCGGCAACCCGCTTGGCATCTGCCTCGCCGCTGGCGATACCGCCCTCGGGCATGAAGGCCATGGGGAGCGTTGAAATCAGCATGACCCCGGCCGCCACAAAAAACAGCGCCCCCTGCGCAAATCCCCAGCCGGGGAAATGACGGCCGAGGCCGTCGTAGAGCAGTCCCCCGATCCAGACCCCGGCAATGCGCCCGAGGGCGCCGATGCTGGTCAGGCGGCCCTGGGTCGCCCCCCGTGATTCCGGAGGATAGAGATCCGTGATCAGGGCACTCCATCCGATGTTGGACATGGCCCAGAAGAATTCCACCACGGTCAGTCCGGCGATGACGATCCAGGCGGAAACGCGCGGCGACACCGCCAAGGTGTGCGCATACCAGACGGCCACCGTGCCAACGGCACCCAACAATTCCCCTCCGATGATGAACGACCGGCGGCGCTGGTAACGGTCGGAAAGCCGGCCCCAGATCAGATTCTGAGCGGCGATGTTGGCCAGCATGGGCAAGGTTGCGAACAGCGTGGTTGCCGTAACGCTGAGCCCCAGGTAGTAACGCAGGTAAACGGACAGATAGGCGTAGAACAATCCGCGCCGGAACATGGCCAGGATTTGAAAAGACGAAAGGCCCCAAAAGATGCCGGGGCCAAGCGCTGGGCGAGAGAAGGCCGTCAAGGAATACTCCGCACTAGAAGTGGAAGACGGGCGATCGGCAATCGGGGTTGAATCGGCAAGGGCCGAAAACTGGCGCAGATGCCGAATCGCCTGCATCTTCGAGCACTTTGGCTTGACTGTCAAGGGATTTAAGCATAAGAAGAAATAGAGTATAAGTAAAAAAACAGCCAGGAAAAAGCCGTCGGGATCGTTGGGGGTCCGGGGCGCGGTCAAAGCCACGGACATTCCGGAATTCCGGCCCTGGCATCGACCCGGAGGCGGCCGACAGCGGTCCGCCCCACCGTTTTACCGCCACAGCCCTAAGAAGGGGGAGATATGCGAAAGGCGCTTGCCAAGCTGAATGTCATTCTTTTTTTCACCGTCATACTACTGGCCTCCTGCGCCACCACCCCGGCCACGGAGGCGCCGGAAACAATGAGCGCTCCGGAGCCGGTTGCGCCAAACCCTGCGCCAGCAGCTTCGACCATGGAAGACCGGGAGGCCCGCCGGCAATATGAAATCGAACGCAACCGCTTCATCTATGAAGACATTTTTTTCGCCAAGAACAAGCACCGGTTGGACGATCAGGCCCGTGAGCTTCTCGACTGGAAAGCCCAATGGCTGCGCCAGCACGCCGAGCTCAAGGTGGTCATCGAAGGCCACTGTGGCGAAGGGGGCAATGCAGAGAACAACATGGCCCTGGGGCTTCGGCGCGCCGGGGAAGTAAAGGGATATCTGCTCCACAAAGGCGTGGCGCGGGACCGCCTGACAGCTATCAGCTACGGCAGTGAAAGGCCAATAGCCAGCGGCGACGGCGAAGAGGTGCAGGCCAAAAACCGCCGGGTGCGGCTGACAATCGTCGAAGAGTAGACAATCGCGATCAGAGGCGGTTGATAAAATCGATCAGGGCTTTGAGACGCGCAAAGCGGGTCCGGTCGAAATCCACTACCAGACGGGGCAGTGCGGCTATGGCCGGTTCATCCGCCTCCTCCGGCAACGCCGACGCCTGATGCGCAAACGCCCCCCCGGGCCGAAGCACATCACCGAAATCTGCTGTCAGACGTTCGATGACGTCGGACGGCAGTGCAGAGCGCAGGCGGATCACAAGCCGGTCGGCCACGAAACGTAAACTGTGATAGCGCCGATAAAACCGATCGATCTGCGTCACAGCCCGCTCCACCGAATCCATGATTTCAAAAAGCCCCAAATCCTCCCTGCCGATGTAGCCGTCTCCGGCCAGGTCGCTTTCGACAAAGCCAGCCCAATGGCGCCAGTAGGTTTGCCCCGGCGGTTCGAGCATAATGACCGGCAACGGGTTGTGCTTGCCGGTCTGGGCCAGCGTAAGGGTTTCCATGGCCTCGTCCATCGTACCGAAGCCGCCCGGAAAAAGCACAACGGCATCGGCCTCTTTAAGAAACGCCACCTTACGATTGAAAAAATATTTGTAGTTGATGCTGCGGGGGTTGCCATCCACGATGGGATTGGGTTTTTGTTCGAACGGCAAGCGGATGTTGATCCCGAAAGAGTGCTCCGGCCCGGCCCCCTCGTTCACGGCCTGCATGATCCCCGGACCGCCTCCGGTAATGACCATGTAGCCGCGGGCCGCCAGAAGGGCGCCCAGTTTCTGGGCCATGGCATAGCTTGGGTCCTCCTGCGGTGTGCGCGCCGAGCCGAAAACGGAAACCTTGCGGATATGCCGGTAGGGTCCGAATATCTTGGCGGTGAAGCGCATTTCCTTGAGGGTCGTGTTCATGAGCTTCAGGTCCGCCTTTTCATCATCTTCCTGCCCGGCTTTTAGTGCCGCCAGGATCAATTCGCGCACGATGTCGGGCCGACGAATGCCCCCGACCATCTGTATCAGGGACGCAATGGCGTCATCGGCCGGGCCATTGGTGGGCGTGAAATGGAGCGTCATGCACGGGTTTTGTCCCTCGGCGTTTGTTCCGTCGGAATCTGGGGGTGAATTTTTCATCGTGCCGTTGCGTCTCCCGGGAATCAACTTAGGTTAATGGGCATCGCCTGAGGTTTCGATAGTCGAAACGGGCATTTGGTTTATCAGTTCGAGATGGATGGATTTTGCCCGCACATCCGTCCGATGTCAAATAGCAGCGCTGATTTGTCATGAATGGCGATCGGGTGCGACCTATTTTTGATCTTGGACGGCGTCGATGGCGGATGTTGCCATCCTTGACCGACACTAAATAACCCCCCACCTAGCGAAGTCGATGAATTGCGACAGAGGATCTTATGAACGCCAACAGGACATCTGAGTCTGCCAACGAGCAGGCGCTTGCGAATACGGCCATTCGCCGTGAGTCCTCGCTGCCGCCGTTGCCGGCCAATTTGAAGCGGCCGGTTCGCATGTTCACCGCCCGGCTATCGCGGCGCATCGCCTTCTGGATTTTCGTCAGCGTCATCGCCATCGAAACCATCATCTTCTTTCCCTCGCTGCGCAACCGCGAGCGGGAACTGCTCGATCAGATCAAGGCCCTTTCGGCCACCAAGATCGCCGTTCTGATGCAGACCCTGCCGAGCCATCTGAGCGAGACGGCGTTTCTGGACAAGGCGCAGCGGGTGCTCATCGACAGCCTGATCGTGGGGATGGTGCTTTATCGCGCCGACGGCTCGGAAGCCGGCGTACGGGGCGAACGGCCGGCAATGACCTTCCAGCACATCCGGGCGGGCGGCCAGGAGACGCTCCTCGACCGGGCGGACAACCGCTACGACGTGGCCTGCGCCGGTGCCTGGCAGAACGGTCATTACTATCTCGTCCTACGCCATGACACCAACCCGGTCGTCCGCGAGCTTTACGCTTTTTTCCTGCGCATTGCCGGGTTGGTGGTGATCATCTCGATCTTCGTGACCGCCGGCGCCATGATCGCCCTGGGGCCTATGGTGTTGACACCGATTCTAAAGCTGCGGCGCGATCTGGAGGCGGCCGGCGATGCTGTCGGCAACGACCGGCCTTCGCCCCAGTTCCAGTCTGCCGGATTGCGACGCGTGGACGAGCTGGGAGACGTGATCAGCGCTTTCCAAGGCATGTTTGCCCAGATCACGGATGCCATCAGCCATCGCAAGCAGGCCCAGACCGAACTCAAAAAAACCTTTCACCAACTCGAAACCTATTCCCGCGCCCTGAACAAGGAACTCGAAAAAGGGCGGGAAATTCAGTTGAACTTTCTGCCGGCCGAACTGCCCGAACTCAATGGCTGGGAGTTTAAAACCTTTTTTCAGCCGGCCCGGCAGGTCGCTGGCGACTACTACGACGTCTTCCGCCTGTCGGATCGCAGGATCGGCATCGTCATCGCCGATGTATGCGACAAAGGCGTGGGCGCGGCGTTGTTTATGGCGCTGTTCCGAAGTCTGATTCGGATTTTCAGCGGCCAGTTTGAAGTCAATGCCGGCGGGGCCTGTCCGGCAAGCAGTCTGGCGGCCGACATGCCTGTGGATCCATCATGGGGCCGTGATGAAGATTTGTCCGACGAGGACCGTGCCGCTCTTAGGGCCGTGGTGCACACGAACAGCTACGTGGCGCGCAATCATGGGGACCTGGGCATGTTTGCGACGTTGTTCTTCGGGGTACTCGACCCCCAAACGGGGCAGATGGGATATATCAACGCCGGCCACGATCCGCTCGTGCTGACTGCGGCGCAGGGCGGTATTCGTCAGCGCCTGGAACCTACCGGCCCGGCCGTCGGCCTTTCATCCGATGCCGTTTTTCGTATCGCCCGTGCCCGGATCGAACCGGGAGAGATTCTCCTGGGGTATACGGACGGTGTGCCCGAGGCCACCACGCAGGAGGGCGAGCTCTTCGGCAGCCAGCGTCTGGACGCGCTATTCGGTAACCGTTTCGCCACCGCTGCCGAACTGGTCGCCGCCATCGCCGAGAAAGTTCAGGCGCATACCGGCGATGCCGAGCAGTTCGACGACATCACGATGCTGTCCATTCGCCGCGCGGACATCTCGGGGGCGATCTGACGTCCCTTGCCCTTTGCCGGCACTGAAAAAAACATCCCTTTCAATTTCGCGCACCCTATCGATTCGAGCCGCCTGTGCTCAGGTACAGGGCTCGTGTCATGGTGCCTTCAGGATCTGGCGGGCAATGATCAGTTTCTGGACGTCCTGCGTGCCCTCACCCAAGGAGGAGGCCCAGGCATCGAGCGGGAATCGGTGCGCCGGATGATCATCCATCACGGACGCCGCGCCAAAGAGATCGGCCGTCCAGGTGCCGATCCGACGGGCGATATCGACGGCCAGGTATTTGGCCATGGAGGCTTCCAGCCGGAAATCATCGCCGGTCTCGACGGCGTTGCAGGCCGAAGCGACTATTTTGCGGGCGGCCTGCAGGCGGGCGTAGTAATCGGCGGCCTCAAATGCCTTGGCCTGGAAATCGGCCAACGGACGCCCAAATACTTTTCGGCGCCGCAGGCGCTCAAGAGCGCTGTCCAGGGCCTTGGTCGCCGACCCCAGGGTGAGGGCGCTGATGGGCACCCGGCTGTGGGTGAAGATGGTCAGAACCTGCTGCAACCCCATCCCCCGTGTTCCCATAAGGTGACCGGCCGGGACGCGGACATTCGAAAAAGTCAGACGCGTCAGGTCGGATGGTTGCCAGACGCTTTTTTTGAGCTTGCGGCGCGTGATCCCGGGTTGGTTGAGGCCGACCCAGAACATCGAAAGCCGCCGGTTGCGGTCCGCCTCCGGATCCGTCTGGGCGGTAATGACGGCATAGTCGGCCAGGTTGCCATTGGTGACGTAGGCCTTGGTGCCGTCGAGCCGCCAGCCATCGGCGTCGGGATGCGCGCGCATCCTGATCGCCGCCACATCGCTGCCGGCATGTCCCTCGGTATTGCCCAGACACAGCAGGGTTTCACCCCGAACCGCACCGGGACCGTAAGCTTCGCGAAGGGCGGGGGAGCCGAAAAACTGCAGCCCCGCAAAACCCAAATCCGTGTGGGCCAGCATGGCGATGGCCACACCCGCCGAAAGGCGTGCGGTGGTTTCAAACAGCCGGGCGCGCTGCGGGCAGGGTTCCATCTCCGGCCGATCGGCCGTCATGGTAAGACCCAGAAGACCATGGCGACCGAGGGCGGTAAACGCGTCCCGTGGTATGGCGCCGTCGCGATGCCACTCATTGAGGCGGATTCCGATGATTTCCTTGAGTTGGGTGCGGATGTCCGCGAGGTTGGGTTCGTTTTCGGTTTTGGGTGTCATCGGATGAATTCCTTTCCGGACAAGAGATCGGGGGGGACATCGGTTGCGGGGTTTCCGTTGGGCGAGCGCTGTTCACGGCTTGATGCATCGGTCGCGCCGTCCCATGGCTCTGATCATAAGACGTTCTGACGCAATGCCAATGGGTATTGGTTTCGCGGCGGCGGAAGGTGCCGGTGGTTAGAGTTTGCCGGAACGAAAGATGGATAGAATCAGCCAGATGCCCAGAATCGTGGCAATGCTGTAGCCGGCAATGCCGAGCAGGTCGGTCACCGCCAGTGGGTGGGGCCCAACGCCCAGGAATTCGAACTGGAACTCAAAAATCCGCTTGCTGGAATTGAGGATCAGTGCGGCTGCGATGGTCGAGGCCGAGATAATGGCCCCGACGGTCAGCCGGTTGATACCGCGCTCCATCTTCCGGTCGAAATTTTCGAAGCCCCGGTGACGGAAATCCAGTTGGTAATCGCCCCGGGCGGCCTGGCGCAGGATATCGTTGAGGTATTGCGGGACGCGCCGCATGTACTGCCCCATGCTGCGGGTTTCGCGGCCGATGTTCTTCAGGATTTTATGCGTGTCGTAGCCTTTCTGTACCAGGTTTTCGGCGTAGGGGCGGGTGACCTCGAGGATATTGGCATCGCTGTTGAGAATTTTCCCCAGCGCTTCGGCCTGAACGAAAGTCTTCAGCAGCAGCAGGAGGTTGCGCGGCATGCGGATGTTGTGCTTGAGCACCAGCCCGATGACCTGGTCATAGACTTCACGCACGGCGATGGTTTTTAAGGCCCGGCCGTAGAAAGGTTCGCTGATGTCCTTGAGATCGCGCCGGAAAGCCTCCAGATCGACGCGGCGGGCATCCACCAGACCGGCGTTTTCCAGGGCTTCCATAACCATGTCGTAATCGTGCTCGGCGTAGCCCAGAAAAAGATGGGCGATCTGGTGCATGACTTCGTCGTCGATATAGCCCGTGATGCCGAAATCCACCAGACCGACCCGTCCGTCAGGCATTACGATCGTGTTGGCTGGATGGGGGTCGGCATGAAAATAGCCGAATTCCATCAACTGCCGGGAAAAAGAGCGCAGGCCGATCATGGCGATTTCCCGGGGATCGATGCCGTAGGCGCGAATACCGGCGACATCGTCCATTTTGACGCCCTCGACGTGCTCCATCACAAGGATCGAGCGCGTGGTGTGGTCCCAGTGGACGCGAGGGATATGGATTTCATCGGAACCCCGGAAGCAGCCCTGGAATTTTTCGATGCTTCCAGCCTCGATGTACATGTCCAATTCGCGGAAGATCGTGCGCTCGAATTCGGCGACGAGATTGACGGCGCCCAGCAGGCGGGCGACATCGAACAGCTTTTCGAGTTTGGCGGCGAAATAATACATCAGGCGGATGTCTTCCTGGATGGTGCGCTCGATGCCCGGCCGGACGATCTTGACAGCCACTGCTTCTCCGCTGTGGAGGCGGGCCCGATGCACCTGCGCCACCGAGGCGGCGCCCAGCGGCTCGGTATCGAAATCGGCAAAGACCTGGTCAAGGGGGCGCTTGAGTTCGTTTTCCACCAGTTCCCGCGCCTGTTGATAGGAAAAGGGGGGAACGCTGTCCTGCAGTTTGCGGAAGGCTTCGATGTATTCAGGCGGGAAGACGTCGGCCCGAGTGCTCATCAATTGCCCGAGCTTGATGAAGCTGGGCCCCAATTCTTCCAGGGCGGCGCGCAGGCGTCCGGGGGATGGCACGCGCAGCACCGCTGCCGAGCCGGAAGGCGGTGCGGTCGCTTCTCCTTTGGTGCGGCGGGAAAACCAGCGGGCGTTCAAATCCGCCACGCCGAACTTGGCCAGTACCCGGGTGATCGCCAGAAAACGCCTGGTACCGCCAAAAAGCCCGCCCCGATTTCTTTTCATGCAAGAATTCCTTTGGTAGCGACAACTCGGTCGTCGACGGTGGTCGCAGTCTTTGACGCGGCCCAGGAAGCCCGCGGCCGTTTGCGGTGGACGGTGTCCAATTCATCGGCCGTGCTGATGTCGCTATCGACATGGATGAAGGGACGGACGACCGCCCCGAAGCGGCGCTGGCAGTATGGCCCAAAGCCCGAAGACTGTCAATCGTTCCCGTTGGCCGGCCCGCGAATCTGCTTGACTTTGAGATCCCGGCCTCATATGGCAGGGCAGCAAAACGACTTCCGGGAGGACGTCACCATTGGATGATCGCTATCACCGCTGGCTGGAGCGCAAGCGCACGGAGCGCTGCCTCCGGAATTTAAACCGCAACGGTTTTGACGCCCATTTGGCACCGAACCCCCAGGCGGCCTGCAGCCTGGTGCTATCTATGATATCCGCGTATGAATCCTTCGGCGTCGGCGGGTCCGACACCGTGCGGGCGATCGGCATTGTCGACGAACTGCGGATCATGGGCAAAACCATTCACGATCACTGGGAGCCCGAGCGCAGTCCCGAGGAGATCCAGGCCGCGCGGCTGGCCCAGGGGCGCAGCGATTGTTTTCTATGCAGTGCCAACGCCGTCTCAGAGGAAGGGGAGATTATCAATGTGGACGGCATCGGCAACCGGGTCGCGGCCATGGCCTTTGGGCCGCGCAAGGTCGTGGTGGTGGCCGGCGCCAACAAGGTTACCACCGACCTGCCGGCAGCCCTGCGGCGTGTACGCGAAGTGGCGGCGCCAATGCGAGCCAAGAGCCTGGGCATGGAAACGCCCTGCGCCGAGAGCGGGCGCTGCGCCGACTGCAACGCCCCTCAACGCATTTGCCGAATTACCACGATTCTGCACCGGCCGCCCATGCTGACCGACATCTCCGTCGTCCTGGTGCCCCAGTCCCTGGGGTTTTAGGCGCGGCGCCATGTTCTGGAAGACTAGCCGCCTGCGCGATCTAACAGCCGACCAGTGGGAAGCGCTTTGTGATCGCTGCGGCCTTTGCTGTCTAGAAAAACTGACCGATCATCGTACGGGGAAAGTTTTTTACACGGCGGTGCCCTGCCGTCTGCTCGACACCCACCGGGGCACCTGCCGCGATTACCATCGCCGCACGACTCTTGTTCCCTCCTGCGAGCGGCTTTGCGCCGATACGATCGAAACCTGCCGCTGGCTGCCGCACTCCTGCGCCTATCGGCGCCTGGTGGAAGGGCGTGCTCTGCCCGCATGGCATCCGCTTGTTTGTGGAGATCGCGACGCCGTGCACCGTGAGGGTGTTTCAGTGCGCAACCGCCCGCTGCAGCCGGCCATGCCGGCGACGGCGGATCTGGGCGCCTATATCGTCGACTGGGGGATTTGGCGACGGTGGCGACGCCCCCGTTTCTAGCGACCGTCATCCGGACTTGCATCTCGGGAAATCAGGCTTAAAATTCCGAATTTAAATAAGCCAACGCCCGGAAGGCCGGCACCGCCCCGACGAAACGGATTTTACCTCACGGCAGGATAGCGGTGCACGCCTGAAAGCGCGGGTGGGAGGAGCTATAACATGTCAAACCACGACCATTACGACGGCCCCGAATTCATGTCCGTGCCCGAGACCGCCCGTTATCTCGGAATCGGCCGGAAGATGGTCTACAGCCTTCTGGAGACCGGCCAGCTGGCCTTCGCGCGTGAGCGCGGCGCCATTCGCATCCTGACGGCAAGTGTCGTCGATTTTCAGGCTGGCGGACGCCTGACTTGAGAACGGCGTCGGCATGTCAGCGCCGATGCTTCCAATCCAGGGGCGAGCGATAGCTTTCACCCTGGATCCACATACCCCGGCGGTTTTCGCGGGCCGTCGCTTCGGCTTGGCGGTAGGGCCGGCGATCGAATCCCTTGGGTGTACGACCGCCGTAGTGTTCCGCCAGTCCGCGTCGAATCATCTCCAGATTGATGTTTTCGCCATTTAGATGGATCACCGCCAGGTGTCGGCCATAACGGTCATCGCCGTAACCGTCGAGTTCGACGCAGCGTGAGAGAATGCGCTCGGCAAGGTAGCGACGGGCCCGGACGCTGAAAGGCTGGCCCGGTTGGCCCTTGGATTTGGACGTTTCCGGTGCGTCGATGCCCAGCAGGCGAACCAGGCGGCGATCGTCCCCGTGGGCGATCAGAACCGTATCCCCGTCATATACACGAATAACGCGCCGGCAGTCATTCGACCCCTCCGAGGACGGCGTTTGAAGGACCAGCAGAAAGATGACAATGCCGGTCAGCATGCCGGCCAGATCAAATAAGTCCGGCCTGGTGGTGAGCTTTGAGCGCGGCCGCATGCTGATTCGCTCTCCTTGATGATGTCCGCTTGAACACGTTTGCCAGACGATCCCGTACCTCAATCGCGATCAAGGCCGGTGACATGTTGACAATGAGGCGAGCTTGCGGCCCGCGGCCTCAATGAGGGCTGAAGCACACCAATACCGATAGCGGATGTTATGCGCGCTGGTGGTTTCAAGTCTGCAGCAGTTCCGCAAGGCTGTGTTTGAGACGGGTCATCAGGGGCCTGTTGAGGCAATAGCGACGGGCCGATCCCTCGCTTGTGTCTTGGATCAGGCCTGAATCCTTAAGGATTTTGAGATGCTGGCTGACCGTGGATTGGGCCAGCGGCAACTGTTCGACAATGCGGCCGCAAACACAGTCATTGTTGGCCTTGAGGTAATCGATGATCACCATGCGGGCGGGGTGTCCCAAGGCCTTGCAGAGATGGGCGACGGATTCGGCCGGAAGGTCGGATCGATCGCCGGATTTAGCGGGTCTTGAAATTGACCTTGACATTTCAGTGCGTTTCCTTTAATCGTCGATGTACGATAAAGAAACACCAACGGAAAGTCAACCCACCAACGATCCTCATTGGCGACGGGAAGCGATGTCAGCGGGGCCGGCGCTCTGTCAGCATTCGGTAACCGAAACGACCAACCCCATATCGCCCGTCGAGACACGAGCCGTCTTCTGAACCTCGGAGGAAAAACCGCGCATGTTTACGCTTCAGGATGTATTGGATATGGCCGCCCAGATTGAACGCAATGGCGAGAGGGTCTATCGTCAAGCCCTGGCCCGCACGGACGATCCCGAACTGGCCGAGATGCTGGCCTGGATGGCGGAAGAGGAGGCGCGGCATGCCGCTCATTTTGAAAACCAGCGTCTGCGTCTGGCCGGAGAGGAAGACAACATCCTGCTCGAGGAACTGGGCCGGCTGATGCTGGAGAGTATCGTCGGCGATCGCGGTTTTTCACTTGAAGATGTCGATTTCAACCAGATTGCCGAAGTCAACGAGCTTCTGCAGATCATGATCGATTTCGAGCAGGACACCCTACAGTTCTACCGTCTTTTTCAGTCCCTGATCACCAATGAAAACGAGCGCCGGGAATTGCGACGCATCATATCGGACGAAGAGAAACATATTCGCAAGCTGCTCACCTGCCGCGACGAAAACCTTGCCTGTCACAAACGCTGAAATCAGCGAGCCGCGTTTCAGCGCTGTTTTTTGAACTCCGTCACCATCTGGTCGACCGACTGACCGTTGGGAGCCATGGCCGTTGGGTTGACCTCGAGCAGTTCTTCCCAGGCCGCGATGGCGCCGTCACGATCGTCCATGTCATGCATCAGGACGATACCCTTGTTGTAGCGCGGGTTTTCCAGTTTGGGATCGACGGCGATGGCCGCATCGAAGCGCCGGATGGCCTCTTCGGGTTTGCCGGTGCGCCGGTACATGATCCCCAGATCGGTCAGCACTGGGGCGTTGGCGGGGTTGATGGCCAGCGCTTTTTCATAGGCCGTGATGGCCGCTTGGTGCTCCTGTTTGTCGAAATTGATATGGCCGATCTGAATCCAGGCTTCCACGTCCTTGGGATTGGCACGGACTTGCTCTTCGAGCCGGGCCAGCATCGCTGCCCGCCCGTCGCTCGGGTTGACGGCACCGGGAGCGCCGGCCGGCAACTGCGGACCGGATTTGTAGACACCATATACCAAACCGGCTGCAAAGCCCACCATGAGCGCAATCGCCACCGATGTGGTCAGGGTCTGGCGTTTGACGTAATGCCCACCGCCGGGACCGGATTTGGCCATCATGATTCCTTTCGTTGATCGAGGGCGCGCATAAGGCCGCTATGGATGTTGTGACTGCAACCAATTACTTTGTTCACAAATCTGTAAATTAACAATCGATCATGGCAAATCAAGCCGAATCTGCGGATGGAGGTACCCATGGAGACAACCGCTGTTAACCCTGGCAGACTTCTGGCTGTCTCCGGCGACTATTGGCAGGCCCTCACCCTGCATGCCGCCGTCAAGCTGGACCTGTTCAGCGCGATTGAGGCCGGTGCGGCCTTGGCCCGGGACGTTGCAGGCCAAATCGACGCCGATCCACGTGCGACGGCCATGCTGCTCAATGCCCTTGCAGCGATGGGCCTGATCACCAAGGACGGCGATACGTTTCACAATACCGAGGAGAGCCGTCGCTTTCTGGTGCGATCATCCCCGGCTTACGTCGGCTACATGATCTGGCACCACCACCACCTCGTGGCCGGATGGAACCGTTTGGACGAGGCCGTGCGCACGGGAAAGCCGGTACGCACCGGCGCTTCGTTCGAAGATCCCGAGGTGCGGCACAACTTTCTCATGGGCATGTTCAATCTGGCCTCCATGCTGGCCCCTCAGGTGGCCCGGCGCGTCGATTTGACCGGCCGGCGCCGGCTTCTGGATCTGGGTGGTGGTCCCGGCACCTATGCCATCCATTTCTGCCGGCGTTACGAATCGATTGAGGCGGTGGTGTTCGATCGCCCGGAGACGCTACCTGTCGCCGAGGCCATCATTGCCCGCTACGGTTTGGAGGGGCGCATCCGCTTCCAGGGGGGCGACTATCGTCAAGGCCCGCTGCCGGACGGCTTCGATGTGGTCTGGGTGTCCCATATTCTTCACGCCGAGAGCCCTTCCACCTGTGCTCATCTGATGGCGGCGATTTACGCCGCTCTCCAACCGGGCGGCATGGTTCTGATCCACGATTTTCTTTTGAACGAAAATATGGATGGGCCTCTATTCCCGGCGCTGTTCAGCTTGAACATGCTCCAGGGTACCGACGGCGGGCAGGCCTATTCGCGCGGGCAGGTTGAAGCGATGCTCACGACGGCCGGATTTGACCATGTGATCGCTGTGGCACTGGATAGCCCCAACGATTCGGGTATCGTCGCGGCCACCAAATAAAAAAGGCAGGTCAGCAACCTGCCTTTGTGATCCTAACCTCCGGTGGTGGCATGCATGACGCTCACACCAGAGGCTTAACGCTTGCTGCCGACGTCCTCCGCTTTCAAAGCTTAACGCTGACAAAGCTGGTTTGTCTGGTCATGTAGTTGGTGTTGAAGACGGGCACCAAGACGTTTGCTTATAACAAAATAATAAGATTGATCCCCGCCGCGTCAAGACCGCCGGCGTCTTCAGACCCGTCTTGCCGTCGCAAGATTCCGCCGGGCCGGGACGGTCAAACCGCGCATGCTTCAGTGATGGGCCATGCCATGCGCTTCTTTGAATCCGGTGCCATTCTTTACGCAGAGGCAGCTCAGCCCGGGGAGCCGCTTCGGGGTGTGCAAGGTCACCGATACGCATACCCGGGCGCATAAACGCCATCCATACCCCCACACCAACGATCGGCCGGATGTCATGCTTGCGCCGCGCCGCCCTGAGGCTGGCCGACTTGAGCGCGCTAAGGTTGCGGGTTGCAGTGCTCCGGGCATCGTTGTAAGGATGGCTTGCACCAAACACCACGGGCGTTAACGTCATTCAGGGAGTTTTTCCATGATCATCCGCAAGGCCGAGGTCAGCGCACGGGGCAGTCGCTACAGCGGCGTTGTCCAGCTGGAGCTGGTGCAAAGGCCGGAAGGCTGGACCTACCGGGTCGACGGCATGACCACGGGCGTGTTCGAACTGACCTGGCATGCGGCCACACCCGAGAAGGCCACGCGCAAGCTTCGGGACGTCTACAGCGAAGCCCACTGGGAACTGAAAATCATCGAATAGGATCAGAGCCATGACATCGTCATTTGCAATTCCGCCTGAAGATCTTTTCCGGCAATGCGACCGCCGCCAATTTGACTTCAACGATACCGCGGAACTTGATCCTCTGGAAACAGTGATCGGGCAGGAGCGGGCGGTACAGGCCATCGACTTCGGCCTCAACATGAAAAGTGCCGGCTACAATATCTTTGTCACCGGACCGGTGGGGACGGGCAAGACCACCATCGTCGGCGATATCGTCGGTCAGCACGCCCGGCGCGAGCAATGTCCTCCGGACTGGATTCTGGTCAACAATTTCAACGATACCTACCGCCCGGTGGCCATTGCCGTCCCGTCCGGTTGCGCTCATGAGTTGTCCCGACGTATGCGCAAACTGGTGGAAGATTTGCGCCAGGCGCTCCCCAAAGCTTTCAGCGACAAGGATTTCCAGGAACGCCAGGCCGCGCTGCAAAAACAGTTCACCCAGTCCCAGGAAGCCATCTTCGAAGCGCTGGCCAGCAAGGCGGCCGGGCGGGCGCTGCGCATCAACCGCACCAAGATCGGCTATCAAACCATCGCCCTCAAGAACGACCAGCCCATCACCAAGGAGGATTTCGAAAATCTGCCCGACGATGAACAGCGCGAGCTCAAGGAGAACATCCGCACCTTTCAGGACGACATCGAGGCGGCCGAGACCCAGTCCAACAAGTTGGCTCAGGAACAGCAGGCCCAGATCGAGGCCTTGATGCAGGAGGCGGCCCTTTTCCTGATCCGTAGTCGCCTGAACGTCGTGCGCCAAACCTTCGAGGGCTGGCCGGCCATTCAGGCCTATCTCGATGCGGTCCAGGCCGACATGCTGGAGAATGTTCACTATTTCATGCCGACGCGGGAGGAAGGGGAGGGCACCGGAGAAAACAGCGCCGAACAACAGGGCGGTTCGCACTTCAAGCGCTATAGCATCAATGTGCTGGCCGACCGCAGGCGGGTCCAGGGGGCACCGGTCATTTTCGAGCCCAACCCCACCTATCAGAACGTCTTCGGCCATATCGAAAAGCGCGCCTACCTCGGGGCCCTAAAAACGGATTTCACCATGGTTCAGGCCGGTTCGCTGCTGCATGCCAATGGCGGTTATCTGCTTATGGAGGTGGAAGCGGTGATGATGAACCCGATGGTGTGGGAGGCCCTCAAGCGCGCCTTGCAGACCAAACTGCTGAGTATCGAGGACATGGCTTCCGAGATGGGCTACGGCGTCACCTCGCAGCGTCCCGAGCCGATTCCGTTGGATGTCAAGGTGATTCTTCTCGGCAGTTACCCGGTTTTCGAGAAGCTCCAAAATTTCGATTCCAAGTTCGATAAAATTTTCAAGGTCCGGGCGGATTTCGACAATGAAGTCGACCTGACGCCCGAGACCATTCAATTATACGCGCGGTTCATTGCCCGCGTGGCGCGCGAGGAAAAACTGCTGCCCTTCGACCCGGACGGCGTGGCCGCCATGGTTGAATACGGGCAGCGCTTCGCCGCCAACCAGCAGAAATTGTCGCTGCGTTTCGGTCCCATCGTGGGGGTGCTCAAGGAGGCCGACTACTGGGCCCGCAGGTCCGAGGCGAAGGCCGTTACCGGTGTACACATCCAGCAGGCCCTGCAGAAACGGCGTTTCCGCTACAACCTCTACGAGGAGAAAATGGCCACGTCCTTCGAAGATGGAAACGTCCTGCTGGATGTGGACGGCCGCGAGATCGGCCAGGTCAATGCGCTGGCGGTCTACCAGATGGGCGACATCGCTTTCGGGCGTCCAAGCCGGATTACCGCCGAGACCTTCATGGGCAAATCCAACCTGGTGAGTATTGAACGCGAGGCCGACCTGAGCGGCCGCACCCATGACAAGGGCGTGATGATCCTTTCCGGCTATCTGGGGCGCACCTTCGCTCAACACCATCCGTTGGGGCTGTCCATCAGCATCACCTTCGAGCAGAGCTACGGCCCCATCGACGGGGACAGCGCCTCCTCGACCGAGCTCTACGCCATCCTTTCGAGCCTGGCCGATCTGCCCATCCATCAGGGCCTGGCCGTCACCGGTTCGGTCAACCAGAAGGGGGAAGTCCAGGCCATCGGCGGGGTCAACCAGAAGATCGAAGGCTATTTTGACGTCTGCCGCAAGCGGGGACTCAACGGCCGGCAGGGGGTCTTGATCCCTCGGGCCAACGTGAAGAATCTGATGCTCAAGAAGCAGGTCGTCGACGCGGTGGCGGCCGGGCAATTCCAATTGTATCAGGTGGCGCGGATCACCGAGGGAATCGAGATCCTCACCGGAATCGAAGCCGGCCAAATGGACGCCGAGGGACGGTTCCCGCCCGACAGCGTATACGGCCGTGTGCAGCACAAACTAGAGACCTTTATCGAGCGCAGTCGCCGGCTGAAACGCGGTTTCCAGGCAGAGGCCGTCTGATGGCGCCCGCCTTATTAAAAAGGCTTTATATCTGCGGTCAACTTTAGTAAGTACATGGTGGCCGCCGGCCCCTGACGGCGTCAACCCTCGGCAGCGCCGCTCCGGAGAATCTATGCATCGGGAAAACTACATCGAATCCTTGCGAACGGAATTGCTGGATCTGGTCGAAGAGCACCTCACGCCGGTGGCCCTGCGATACGGCTACAGCGAAGTCCCGCTGGAATCGAATATCAAATGGCGCCCGCTCGTACTGGTCCTGGGCAACTACTCTTCCGGCAAATCCACTTTGATCAACGATTTCCTGGGCGCCAAGATCCAGGCCACCGGTCAGGCTCCGACAGACGATTCCTTCACGGTGATCACCCACGGTGGTGGCGGCGAAGACGACGACACCATTCGGGTCGTGGAAGAGCGGGACGGCAAATTTCTGCTGAACGATCCGGAATATCCTTTTGAAACGCTCAAGCGCTACGGCCAGCGCTTCATCGCTCATTTTCGCCTCAAAAAGGTCAATTCGCCCTTTCTTGAAAACCTGGCCATCATCGATACCCCCGGTATGCTGGACAGCATTACCGAACGGGATCGCGGCTACGACTACCAGGAAATCATCGGCGACCTGGCCCAGATGGCCGATCTGGTGTTGGTGCTATTCGATCCCCACAAGGCCGGCACGGTGCGGGAAACCCATACCAGTCTACGCGACACGCTGCCGGCCAAGACGTTTGAAGATCGCGTGCTCTTTGTTCTCAACCGCATCGACGAGTGCGCCTCTTTGATCGATCTGCTGCAGGTCTACGGCACCCTCTGCTGGAATCTCAGTCAGATGACAGGGCGCAAGGACATTCCCCCCATTCGTCTGACCTATTCGCCCCATGTGCTGCAGAGTCCGGCCGGCGAACCGGGCACCGATCAGCCCTACCTCCACTATCTGGACAACCAGCGTCTGGAGGTCAAGGAGGCCGTGCTGCAGGCACCGCGCTTCCGTCTCGACAATCTGGCCACATTCGTTGAGACCCACGGCGAGCGTCTTTCGCATCTGCTGGAAGCGCTTCTGGGCTACAGTCGGGTCGCCCGCCGTTTTTTCTGGCGGCACATCCTGATCAGCGCGGCCGTCAGTCTGCTCGTCGGCGGCGGTGCGGTGGCCGCCGTCGTCAGCGCTGGCTTCATCGGGCCTGTGCCCAACCTCATGGGGGCCGTCGGCGGTGGCGCGGCGGCCCTGTTTTTCGTGATTTGGTATCTCACCGGGGTGCGCTGGCTGCGCCGCCGGTTTCATCGCGATCAGCTGCGGCACCTGGATCGCCTCACACCGCTGCGCAACCAGACGCGACGCGACAGCTGGCAGGCCGTCCGCGATCTCGTTTATCTAACGCTCAAACGCAAAGACGGGCGCATCGCCCGCAAAGAAATCAAGGCGGAATACGAGGCGGTTAGCCGGGTATCCACGGAAGGCTCCAAGGATATCCGCGAGGCGCTCAACGAGTTGGCGTCTCTCGACGCCGGTGCGGCACCGGAGTGGGCCCGCGAAGACAGCCCCGAATCACCACGAGATTTTCCCTACTCGGCGCTGGCGCATCAGGATTGACGGCCTTCGCCCGCGACCGATGCCCGAGGGCCGTGTTCACCCGCCGCCCAAGACCAGATCAGGCGCTTTATTTGCCAACAGAAGCCCGCTAATCGTTTTGGCGTCGCGGATGGTTCCCGCGTCGATCATGTCCAGCGCTGCGTCTACGCCCACTTCCCTGACTTCCAGCAACTCGTCGGCATCGAGTTTCTGGCGCGCGGGCTCAAGACGGCGCGCCGCGAAAAGATGAATCACTTCATCGGAGTACCCCGGCAGCGGGTTGAGTTCCCCCAGCGCCGTCCAAATTCCGGCGGTCACACCCGCCTCTTCTTCGAGTTCGCGGCGGGCGCACGCCAGCGGCGATTCCCCCGGAAGGCGCGTACCGGCCGGGATCTCCCAGATATCCTCATCCAGGGCATAACGGTACTGGCGGATCAACAGCACGCCGCCCCGCGCGGTAAGCGGTACAATGGCGGCCGCACCCGGATGCCGAATCACTTCCAGATCGAGCGTGATGCCGTTTTCGAGGGTCACGTTGTCCACGTGCAATTCAAAGACCCGGCCGCGGTGTACCCGGCGGCCATGGTTGCGTCGGGCCCGCATGGCGTATCGCTCCTTGTTCGATGAAGGGTGGGGTTGTGCGGACGGCAGCATAGCCGCTGTGTGTTGAAAACACAAACCTTGGCGCCCGGGGTGTTCGGACTTAGTATAGAAACCAAAGTGACAGATGACAGGAGACAACCATTATGCCCCCCCCATCGGTTGACACCCCCGGCCGGCCGCTTCATTCGTTGGCTCAGACGCGTGCGACGCGGCGGCGACCCGCGCGGGCCGTGGCATTCATTGTGGCGCTGCTGTCGGCCGGTGGATGGCTGACGAGCTGTACGGTCATGTCCGCGCGTACCATGGCCGAAGCCGATCCCCCGCTGCCGTTTCCCATGCTGGCCGCCAAGGCGGAGGATTTCGAGGGTCGGGTGGTGATCCTGGGCGGCTATGTACTTGAGGTCCGCAACCGCGGTCAGCACACCGTTCTCGTCGTGCTCCAGGCCCCCCTGAGCGGCGGCCAGGAGCCGGTCGACGCGGATCGTTCCCAGGGTCGTTTCATGGTCCTGCATGAGCGGTTTCTCGACCCGGAGGTCTTTACCAAGGGACGCAAGGTGACCGTGGGGGGCGTCGTGCGCGGTGTGACCACCGAGGCCATCGGCGAGGACCCCTACGACTATCTGACCCTGGCCTCGCGTGAAATTTTTCTCTGGGAGCGGGAGGAATACCTTCCCGGGCCGTACTTTGACAGATCCCATCCGTATTATGACACCCGTTACCGTCGACCTTACGACCGGCGGTACTGAAAACGCCGTGCCGGACATCTTGTCCGATCCGACACCGATCGGCGAAAGGAACCGACCATGCAAATCGAAGAAGCCATAGCGCAAGCGCTGACCTACGAAACCCGCATTCGCGATCTCTACCGTGAGGCCGCCGAGCAGACCTCCGATCCCAAGGGCGTCCGGGTATTCGAGGCGCTGGCCGCGGACGAGCAGCGCCACATCGACTATCTGGAGCACAAACAACGCCAGTGGCGCGCGGAGGGCCTCGTCACCGCCGAACCTCTGGCCTCCGCATTGCCGCCGGTCACACAATTCAAGGCGGCGATTTCCGGGCTGCAGTCCCGGCTGGCGGGCGAGGACCTCGGCGATGAAAAGCGCATGCTCAGCAAGGCCCTGCAGGTTGAGGTTGAAACCAGTGCATTTTATCGTCGGATGACCGAGACGATGACGGGTGAGGCCCGCGCCATGTTTGCCCGAATTCAGGAAATCGAAGACGGGCATGTCGCCATCGTTCAGGCGGAACTCGATTACATCAGCCACAATGGGTTCTGGTTCGATCTGCAGGAATTCGACATGGAATACTGACCGCGTTCAGGGTCATCTGAAAATCCTTCGTTAAGCCCCGGGGCTTGTAGCCCTGCCAGCCGTCGCTCACCCCGCCGTCCGCCGGTGCGCGGTTCTTTCTTTGAGCCTTGACAGAAAATCCACATTTCTATAAACAAACTTCTTTGGCTTAATCTGTACCCATGCCGCGTTCGCCTCCGATGGGGCACCAAGCGCCGCATTCAGGAGAATCCATGGCTGCAACCCAGACAAAGACGGTAACAAACGGTACGTTCGCACATGGCGTCCATCCCCCCGAGCACAAGGAATTTTCCGAGGATCGGCCCATCGAGGTGATGCCCTCGCCGGTCAAGGTGATGCTGCCCTTGCTGCAGCATGTCGGCGCCCCCAGCGTGCCGGTGGTCAAGGCCAAGGACGCCGTGGCGGCGGGCGACATGATCAGCAAAGGCGGGGCGTTCGTTTCGGCCCCGCTGCATGCACCGATCGCCGGCAAGGTGCTCAAGACGGCGGTCAGCACCTTGCCCAATGCGCGCCACGTGCAGGTCGTGCCCATCAAGGCGGACGGTGAGCAGCTTGAGGGCCAGGCCCTGTTCGACGATGTCCTAGGGGGCGAATGGTCGTACGAGGGTATCGCCCAGCGCGACCCGCAGGAAATCACCGACGCCATCGCCGCGGCCGGGATCGTCGGCCTGGGCGGGGCGGCATTCCCCACCCATGTCAAATATACCCGCAACGACGAGAAACCGGTGGACACGGTCCTGATCAACGGCTGCGAGTGCGAGCCCTTCCTGACGCCGGACTATCGGGTAATGCTCGAAGCTCCCCGTGCGGTCGTGGCCGGATCGCTTCTGGTCGGGCGGGCCGCCGGGGCCAAGACCATCATTATCGGGGTCGAAAACAACAAGCCCCGTGCGGTCGAGGCCCTGCGTGAAGCCGCCGCCGGCACGGGTATTCAGATTGCGGTTCTGAAGACCAAATACCCCCAGGGCAGCGAAAAACAGCTCATCACGGCGGTGCTCAAGCGCGCCACCCCATTGGGGGGGCTGCCCCTGGACGTGGGTGTGGCCGTGAGCAACGTGGGCACCGCCGCAGCCATCGCCCGCGCCGTTCTGCGCGGCAAACCTTTGACCCACCGGGTGGTGAGCGTCACCGGCGCCGGTATTCGCGAGCCAAAAAACCTGCTGGTGCCGATCGGCATCAGCTACCGGGAACTGATCGACTTCTGCGGTGGCCTCAAACCCGAGGCGGCCCGGATCGTCTCCGGCGGCCCGATGATGGGATTTGCCTTCGCCAACCTGGACGCGCCCATCACCAAGGGAACCAGCGGCATCACCGTTCTCACCGATGCGGATGTCCGCAAGGCCGAAGAGACCGCCTGCATACGCTGCGGCCGGTGCGTCGATGCCTGCCCCATGGGGCTCGTGCCCACCAAGATCGCCCTGGCCGCGCGCGCCAAAGACGTCGACCTGGCCCAGCGCTATCACATCATGGGGTGTTTTGAATGCGGTTGCTGCACCTTTACCTGCCCGGCCAGTATCCCGTTGGTCCAGTTGGTCCGCACCGGCAAAGCCCAGGTGATCGCCAGCCAGCGCCAATGACATGCATACCCCCACCGGCTCAATGCGCTCACGGATTTAAGACAAGAAGATCAGAAAAACATGACGGAACAAACCATCGATAAAGCAACCCTGTCCGAGACCCCGGCGCCGGTGATCCACGTATCGCCCTCGCCGCATCTGGCCGATCAGTCCCTGACCACCCAACGCATCATGCTGGACGTGGTCATCGGCCTCATTCCGGTCGTGGCCATGGCGCTGTTTGTGTTTCGCCTCTATGCGGTCAAACAGCTTGCCATCAGTATCGTCAGCTGCCTGGTGGCCGAAGCGCTGTTTGCCAAAATGCGTGGGCGTGAACTGCCGCTCAAGGATTGTTCGGCCCTGGTGACCGGTATCATCCTGGCGCTGTCGCTTCCGGGGCCGGCGCCCTGGTACGTGGGGGTGATCGCCTCCTTTGTGGCCATCGGGATCGGCAAGGCCATCTTTGGCGGGATCGGCATGAACATCTTCAATCCGGCCATGGTGGGGCGGGCTTTCGTCATGATCGCCTTTGCGAGTGCCCTTGCGGCCTCCGGTTATCAGGATGTCAACAGCAGCGTGGATGCCGTCACCCAGGCGACCCCGCTGGACACATTCAAGCAGACCGGTGCGGTGGCGCCGCTTTCAGCCCTTTTCCTCGGGCTGACGAACGGGTCGCTGGGTGAAACCAGTGCTTTGGCCTGTCTGATCGGGGGCATCTACCTTTGCATTCGGCGATCGGCCTCCTGGGAAATTCCGGCCGGTGTCATCAGTGCCGCCCTGGTGCTGGGTGGCATCGCCAACCTGGCCGACATGGATTCGGGCTGGACCGTGCTGCATCATCTTTTTGGCGGCTCGCTGCTTTTCGGAGCCTTTTTTATTGCCACGGATCCGTGTTCGAGCCCTTTGACGCCGCGGGGTAAATTTATCTTCGGTCTCGGTGTGGGCGGTTTTGTCATGTTGCTGCGACTGTTTAGCGGTTACCCTGCCGGCGTGATGTTTGCCGTCCTGCTGATGAACAGTCTGACGCCCCTGATCAATCGCTGGACGATCCCGCGGCCACTGGGAGCCCAGTAGACCGCAGAAGGAAGTACCACAAACGGCGCCATCTTTAACGCCGTCTGAACCAAGGAGACCGAAACACGGTATGACCGCCCAAGGAAAAGCCAACTTCTTCTCACAGGCCTGGCTGGTGCTGGTGCTGGCGATTTGCTTCGGGGGACTGCTGGCCGGCATGCAGATCCTGCTGGGGCCCATCATCGAGACCAACAAGATCAATGAAACGCTCGAGCGCGTGCCGGTGCTCGTTTTCGGTGCGGCCCATGCCACCGAACTCTCCCAGAGCGGCATGGAGATCAACCCCCTTTCAGTGGGGGTCGAAAAGGCCGGTAAGAGCGTCCGCTACAATGTCTATGAAACCAAATCCGACGGCAAGCTGGCGGGCTGGGTCACCAAGAGTGCCGGCCAGGGGTACGCGGACAAGATCGAGGTCCTGATCGGTTTCGATCCCCGGATGGAAAAGATAACCGGTCTGTTCGTGCTCGACCAGAAGGAGACTCCCGGGCTGGGCAACAAGATTCTGGAAGATGGCTGGCGGGGCCAGTTCCTCGACAAATCCACCGCCAAGCCGCTGATGCCCGTCAAGGGCAAAGCCACGGCATCCAATGAAATCGACGCCATTACCGGTGCCACCATTTCTTCCAAAGCGGTGACCGATATCATCAACACGGCGGTGGCCGACCTGCGCGAGCCGCTGGCGGACAAGGCCAAAGGAAAATAACGATGGCTGATCAACCGACGGCATCCGAACGTTTCATCCAGGGGATCCTGCCTGAAAACCCGGTTTTCCGGCAGTTGCTGGGTCTCTGCCCGGCGCTGGCGGTTACCGCCAACATGAAATCGGCAGTCACCATGACGGGGGCGGTGCTTTTCGTGCTCTTCTGCGCCAACGTCATCACGAGCCTGATCCGCGACCTGCTCAAACCGCATCTGCGGATCGTCGTCTTCACGCTGACGATCGCCACGTTCGTGACCATTGCCGACCGTTTCCTGGCGGCTTATCTGTATCAGATGAGCAAAACCCTGGGCCCCTGCATTCCCCTGATCATCGTCAACTGCATCATTATTTGCCGCTGCGAGGTCTGCGCTTCGAAGCAGTCCGTCTTCGTGGCCGGTGCCGACGCCATCGGCCAGTCCATCGGGTTCGGTCTGGCCGTCTCGGCGATTGCCGCGGTGCGCGAAATCCTGGGCACCGGGAATTTCTTTGATATCCCGGTGCTGCCGGCGGCCTGGCCCGACTGGGTCGTAATGATTCTGCCCCCGGGCGCTTTCCTGACCTTCGGCCTGCTGATCGGGCTGGTGAACTGGTTTGAAACGGTGAAGGCTTCCAGCCAGGCTTCCGAGGTGCTGACACCCGCCGAAAGCGAGGGTTCGTGATATGACCTATATCGTGGATATCATCCTGATCGCTCTCGGAGCCGCGCTGATCAACAACTTTGTCCTGCATTACTTCGTGGGCATCTGTCCCTTTGTGGGCGTCTCCCGCCGCATTGACATGGCGTTCGGTATGGGCTGTGCGGTGACCTTCGTCATCACCATCGCGGCATTCATCAGCTGGGCCATCACCACGTTCGTGCTTGTCCCGGGCGCGCCCCTCTCGCGCTGGATCGCCGGCTTCTTCGTTTCGGCCGAAACCGCGGCCGGCATCGACCTGACGATTCTGAGCTACATCGTCTACATCCTGGCCATATCTTCTTCGGTCCAGTTCGTGGAGATGTACGTGCGCAAGTTCTACCCCCCGCTGTACAAGAGCTTCGGGGTCTATTTGCCGCTGATCACGACCAATTGTGCCATCCTCTTCGCCTGTCTGACGATCATGAGCAATATCGTGGGCGTGGACGATCCCTCCCAAGCCTGGGATCTGGGACGCTCCCTGGTGCTGGCCATCTTCGGTGGCGTCGGCTTCACGATCGCCATCGTGATCATGGCCGGCATCCGTGAAGAGCTTGACTTGTGCGATGTGCCGGCCCCGTTCAAAGGCGCAGCCATCACGATGATTGTCTCCGGCATTTTGGCACTGGCTTTCATGGGGTTCACCGGTGTGGACAGTGGATTGAAGAAGGCGCTCACGCCGGCCGCTCCCGCGGCCCCGACCGAAGCCCGCACATCCGAGGACTTGGGCGCCGATTTCATGACGGCCAACGTAATTAACCGATCGACGGCAATCGATAGCGACGGGCATTGACGCCTGTTTCGTCGGTCGAACCTGAATTGATGGAGAAAGTTGCATGAATTTTGTCACCGTCGGCCTCTCCGCCGGAACGCTTCTGGCCATGGGTGTGGTTCTTTCGTATATCCTGGGGTGGGCCAGCCGCCGATTCTACGTCGAGGTGGATCCGCGGGTTACGGCCATCATGGATGTCCTGCCGGCTGCCAACTGCGGCGGGTGCGGATTCGTGGGCTGCAGCGACTACGCCGAAGCCATTGTGGGGGCTGACGCGCCGGTCAACAAATGCCCGGTGGGAGGCGAAAGCTGTGCCGCCGATGTGGCCGGCATCATGGGGGTCGAACTGACCGAAACCCTGCCGTATCGGCCGATCGTGCACTGTGGGGCGCACACCGATCAAAAACTCAAGCGCCACGAATACCGCGGCGAGCCGACCTGTGCCGCGGCCAATCTTGTCGCGGGTGTCCAGGGCTGCATCTACGGCTGTCTGGGCTGCGGCGACTGCACCCGGGCCTGCAACTACGACGCGCTTCATATCGAAGACGGCCTGGCCATGGTGGACTATGACAAATGCATCGGCTGCCAGGCCTGTGCCAAGGTCTGCCCGCGCAACATCATCACCATGACGCCATTCAAGTTCGAACGCGTACTGGCGGTGTCCTGCTCCAACAAAGACTTCGGCAAGGCCGTCAAGGAGGTCTGCAAGGTGGGCTGCGTGGGGTGTAAAGCCTGCGCCAAGGCCTGCAGCCTGTTCACGATCGAGGACAATCTCTCCTCGATCAACTACGAGGCCTACTGCCAGGATTTTTCCGAAGACCTGCACAAAGCCTTTGATAAATGCCCCCAGAAACGGCTTATGCTCGTGGGCAAGCCCAGCGCCAAACACCTCGAAGAGACCAAGGATATGCCAGTTCCCGATCTGGTGGAGGCCGATTTCCGTACCACGGCCGACGACATGGAATGGTGGGGGTAGGGCCCGCGTGGGGGCATACGGCCCCAAATCTTGCGTGCGACGAACGGCAGGGGATCTCCTCTGCCGTTTTTTTTGAGGGGCCGCGTGCAGGTGGGTGCTTCACCGGGCCGGACGGCGGCCTAAAGGGCGATTCGGTCAGCGTTTGACCGGCGAGCTGACGGCTTTGATGCCATTGCGGCAGGAGAGATCCTGCCAGCCGACGAACCCCAAATCGAGACTGACGTACCATGCGCTGGTATAGGCGCGTCGATCGCAGCTCCACAGGCGTTGCGGGCTGCGATCAAAGTCGGACGGCAGGCATTGCGCCAGACCGCCCGGTTGGGGCTGAAGAAGGGTGATAAGTTCCTCAATGGTCGGCAGACGCCAGTTGTCCCGCGCCCCCAGGCGCGATTGATTCAGGCCGCGGATGTAGTCGCCGGCGCGGTGCCAGTCGAGGGCAAATGCCGCGCCTCCGCGCTGCCAGGTGAGGTTGGTGGCGAGATCGGTCAGCAGGCGGCGGTCTTTTTCAGGGCGAAGGTGCGGCGGGCGGGAGGCGCGCGGTCGCCAGAGGTCATCCAGGCCGAATTGCGCCGCCGGTATTTTGGGCCCTGTCCTGACCGGCGTGCGGCGGACCTGTCGGTCATCTTCCCCGGGTCGGGCCGCTGTTCGCAAAGGCGCCGCCGGCAGCGATCGGCAGGTTGCCGTCAAGTTTTCACGCCAGCGTTCTATGAGTGCGGTCAGCTCGACGCCCATGGCGTCGGCCTGCTGATAGCGCGCCGCGGGATCCGCGGCCAGGGCCTTATGAAAAAAACCATCCCAGGCGCTGTCCAGTTCCGGTTGCCAGCGGCTTGCGGACTGCGGCGGATCTTCCGGGAGTCGACCCGTCAACATACGATAGAGCATGACGCCGAAGGCAAACAAGTCGGCATTGAAGCCAACCCGGTCCGGGTTGGTTTCCTGCTCCGGGGGCGCGTAAAAGGGAGAGCCCACTTTGAGTGTGGCGGGCGCGTCGAACGTTTCGCCCCGCAGACGCGATAGTCCGAAGTCACCGATCTTGACCTGGTCTTCAGATGTCAGAAGAATGTTGAATGGTTTGATGTCACGGTGAACGATGCCGGCGTGGTGCAGGCGTGCAAGACCGGCGAGGATTTGAAGCCCATAAGCGGCGGCCCGTTCAACGGGCAGGCGGCGTGACGGCCGCTCGGTGCGGTAGCTCTCCCCGATCGCCTGTCCGAGATTGTTGCAGTGGTAGTCCATGACATAAAAAGGCTGCTCACGGTCTTCGTCCGCATCCAGGATGGCGACGACGTTGGGGTGGTCGATGCCGACCATGCATCGGATCTCTTCGACGAAAATGGTCCGCAAGCGGGCGCGGCCCAAGATACGTTCGAGGGGTTCGGTCGGCTCGAGGCGCTTGAGAGCAAAGGTGCGCCCAATCACGGGGTGGGCGACCTTGTACACCCGGCTCATGCCGCCCCGGCCCAAAAGGCCCCGAACACGATAGCGTCCAATCCGTTTCATTTTGGCGGGCGAAGCATTTCAGCGCAGACGCAGCGCGTGGGCTTCCGGAAGTCCGGCATCCAGGATTTTCTGTACCGTGGATTCGACGTCGTAAGGTACGTAGCGCAGCTCGACGGTTTGCGTCGCGGTATCGAAGAGGACATATTTGGCGTTGTTGTTGCCATCCCGGGGCTGCCCCACGCTGCCGACATTGATGATATAGCGCGCTTCGGGCTTGAGCTGCAGCGTTTTGCGGACCAGCTTGTATTTTTGGATGGCACCTTCATCGTATTCGATGATTTCCGGATAATGGGTGTGGCCGGTGAAGAAAATACGCTCCTGGAGTTCGGCGAACGTCTTGAGCAGATCGTCCTCCGAGGCTTGAAATTGGTAGATCACGGGCGAGTCCGGCGGAAATCCATGGACCAGACGGATGTCATCCTCGACGCGGCAGTAGGGGAACTGGTGAATGCGCTCGATGGATGCGGCCGAAAGCATGTCGACGGTTTTCAACAAAGACTCGCGCGCGACGGGATTGAACCAATCCAGCTCGGAGGCGTCGGTGACGGCGAGTTCATGATTGCCCAACACGGAAGGAATCTTGCGGTCCTGCAGCATCTGAATGACCGCCTCCGGTTCGGGGCCATAGCCGATATTGTCGCCCAGGCTGAAGATTTTGCCGGCGGCCAGGGCGTCGATGTCTTTAAGCACTTCCTCGAGTGCATCGCGGTTGGCGTGAATGTCGGAGACAATGGCCAGCTTGGTCATGGTAAGCATCCCGTAAGCATTAGGGTGAAGCCGCGGTCAGTCCCAGATAGGCGTCGATCAGCTCGGGTCCGTAGAAAACGTAGGCCACGGCACCCATAGCCAGAAAAGGGCCGAAGGGCAATCGGGTCTTGAGGTTGCCGCCCGACTTCATCATCAGGAGAAGTCCGGCCAACGAGCCCACCACCGACGAAAAGAAAATCGTGAAGCACACCCCCTGCCATCCGATCAGCGCTCCGATCATGGCCAGGAGTTTCACATCGCCCATGCCCATGCCGTCCTTGCCGGTCAGTTGCCGATAGATCAGGGCCACCAGAAGAAGACTGCCGCCGCCGACCGTAATGCCGATCAAAGCCTCGGACCAGGTGATGGGGGTGGTCCACAGACCGGCCGCCAGAAAAAGCGGGATGCCCGGCAGCGATAGGATATCGGGGATGATCTGGTGGTCGATATCGATGAACGTGATGACGATCAGCACCGCGATAAAGACAAAATAGGTCAACGTGGCGGCGGTGGGTCCGTGTTTGGCGAACACGCACCAGGCGGCCAGCCCCGTCAGCATCTCGACCAGCGGGTAGCGAATCGCGATGGGGGCGGTGCAACCGCGGCAGCGGCCGCGCAGCAGGATATAGCTGACGACGGGGATGTTGTCATACCATCGGATGGACGCTTCACACAAGGGGCAGGACGAGGGCGGGTAGGCGACCGAAAGGCCGGCCGGGATGCGGTAGATGCAAACGTTCAGGAAACTCCCGATGCAGGTTCCGGCCAAAAAGACGAACAGATTCACGATGTGGTCGAATGGCATGCTGCTCCTGCGGTGCCTATCCCCGTGTTGAATTCCGCCTCATGCGCAATCGCTCCGGGCATCATGTTTTGGCGCCGGGCGTTGCGCACCGGCCAACCTTATATTTGTAGGCGCGAAGGGCTAAAAAAGCAAGCAGTATATTGTTTTCCGCAAAGTCGGTCTTACATTATAATGTTTTAGACTCGTTAGCTGGCATGCGGCCAGCGCGGCCGCCAGAAACAGCCGCGCAAACGACCGCCGGCCCGACGCCGACAACCCTAACCGGGCACTGGCACCGCCCATCAGTGGTATCTTCAGGAGACAGTATGGCCGAAACCGACAAGGACGATCTGGTCACGATTCTTGACGAGGAGGATAGCATCCCTTCGATCCCCGGGACCCTGCCCCTCATGCCGGTGCGTGATGTGGTCATTTTCACGGATATGCTCCTGCCCCTTTTTGTGGGTCGGAAAAAGTCGATACGGGCCGTGGAGGAATCCGTCGGCAAAGACGGGCTGCTCTTACTGGCCACCCAGAAAGACCCCAACACCGAAGATCCTCAGCCGGACGAGATTTTCGAAGTTGGGACGGTGGGCCGCATCCTGAGGCTGCTCAAACTTCCGGATGGCCGGGCCAAGACGCTGGTTCAGGGTATCTGCAAAGCCCGCATCACCCGTTATGTGCGCAAAAGCGGTTTCTATCGGGTCAAACTCGAAACCATCGACGAGACCCCCCTGGAAGATGTCGATATCGAGATCGAGGCGCTCATGCGCAACGTACGCGAGTACTCCGAAAAGATTCTGGCGTTGCGTGGCGAGTTGTCTTCCGACGTCAACACGATCCTGGAAAGCATCGACAACCCGGGGAAGCTGGCCGACCTGGTGGCGTCCAATCTGAAACTCAAAATCGAGGAGTCCCAGGAGGTCCTGGAACTCATCGACCCGGTCGAGCGGCTCAAGAAGGTCAACGAGCTTCTATCCCGCGAAATGAATCTCTCCGCCATTCAGGCCAAGATTCAGTCGGAAGTAAAAGACGAGATTTCCAAGAACCAGCGCGACTATTTCCTGCGGGAACAGATGCGGGCCATTCACCGCGAGCTGGGCGAGGCCGACGACAAAACCCGCGAAATCCAGGAATACAAGGCCAAGGTCCAGAAGGCGCGGATGCCCAAGGAGGCTCGCGAGGAGGCCCTTAAACAGCTGCGCCGGCTCGAGCAGATGCATTCCGATTCCGCCGAAGCCACCACGATCCGTACCTATCTGGACTGGATGGTTGATGTCCCCTGGAGTAAATCCACCCGGGACATGCTCGATATCGAATACGCCCGCAAGGTGCTCGACCGCGAGCATCACGGCCTTGAAAAAATCAAAGAGCGAATCCTTGAATTTCTGAGTGTCCGTAAACTCAACCCCCGCACCAAGGGGCCCATCCTGTGTTTCGTGGGCCCCCCCGGCGTGGGCAAGACCTCGCTCGGCCAGGCCATCGCCAAGGCCATGAAACGCAAATTCGTACGCCTTTCGCTGGGCGGCATTCACGACGAGGCTGAAATTCGCGGCCATCGCCGCACTTACATCGGTGCGTTGCCCGGACGGATCATCCAAGGCCTGAAGCAGTCCAAGGTGAACAACCCCGTCTTCATGATGGATGAGATCGACAAACTGGGGTCGGATTTTCGCGGCGATCCATCCTCGGCCCTGCTGGAGGCCCTCGATCCCGAGCAAAATGGCGCCTTCAGCGATCACTACCTGAACCAGCCCTTTGATTTGTCGAAGGTGATGTTCATTCTCACCGCCAACCTGACGGATACGATCCCCAGTGCGCTGCTCGACCGTATGGAGGTGATCCACCTGTCCGGTTACACCGAAGAGGAAAAAGCCGCCATCGCCGAGCACCACCTGGTGCCCCGGCAGATCAAGGAAAACGGGCTGTCGGCGAAACGCATCCACTTCAGCCGGGGGGCGATCGCCCAGATCATCAACGCGTTCACCCAGGAGGCCGGGGTTCGCAACCTGGAGCGGGAGATCGGCGCCATCTGTCGCAAGGTGGCGCGCAAGATCGCCGAGGGGCGGACCAAACGCATCGGCGTGACACGCCGCAATCTGGGACAGTTTTTGGGCCCGCCCAAATACCTGCCTGAAATGGACAAGGAAGAAAGCCAGGTCGGACTGGCCACCGGTCTGGCCTGGACCCACGTGGGCGGCGAAGTCCTTTACGTGGAAACCACCCTCATGCCGGGAAAAGGCGAACTCATCCTGACCGGTCAGCTGGGCGAAGTCATGCAGGAATCTGCCCGCGCCGCACTGAGCTACGCCAAGACGCATCAAAAGCGCCTCAAAATCCAGCGCAGCCTCTTTGAGAACTACGACATCCACATCCACGTGCCGGCCGGGGCCATCCCCAAGGACGGGCCTTCGGCGGGCATTGCCATGGCCACGGCCCTGATCTCGGCCCTGACGGACCGGGTGATCGACAAGGACGTCGCCATGACCGGTGAAATCACATTGCGCGGGCGGGTCCTGCCCATCGGCGGTCTCAAGGAAAAAGCGCTGGGGGCGCTGCGCGGCAATGTCTACACGGTGATCATCCCTGAAAAAAACCGCACCGACCTCACGGAGATACCGGCCAATGTCAAGCGCAAGCTGAAGTTCATTCCGGTACGACACATGGACGAAGTGCTGGCGGTCGCGATTGAAACGGACAGTCCCCCCAAAGCGAGGGGCCCGCGCCGGACAGCGAAAAAATCCAAACCGCGAGCCAGGCGGGCCGCGGCACCCAAGAATTAAAAGGCTCTCCTGGTGTGAAGATCCTGGCCATCGATACGGCATCGCGAACCTGCAGTGTGGCGATCTGCTACGGCGAATCCCTGCAGGCGGAGATCACCGATGGCGGGGGGGAGACCCATTCGCGGCATCTGATGGGCATGGTTGCGCATGCGCTTGAAATGTCAGGGGACAGGCTTCAGGCCATGGACGCCATCGCCGTCAACCGCGGGCCGGGCAGTTTCACCGGCGTGCGCATCGGGATCAGCACGGCCAAGGGACTGGCTGCAGCGGCCGGTATGCCGTTGGTGGGGGTTTCCGGTCTGGCGGCGCTGGCCTGGCAGGCCGCGCCGACCCCATATGAAATTTGCGCCATGCTCGACGCCCGCCGCCAGGAGGTCTACAGCGGCCGCTATCGCGTCGCCCAGAACAAAATCATCCGCCTGGCGCCCGACGCCGTGTGCGCTCCCGAGGAGGCCGTGCGCGAAGCGTCGCGCCCTTGCGTGTTGATCGGTGACGGGGCGGTAGCTTACCGTGCGAGGCTAGAGGAAATTCTGGCCGAAGACCTCCTGATGCCCCCTTCGTTCCAACATGCCGTGCGGGCCGGTGCGATTGCGTTGGCGGCCCGGCCGCGGGTCGATCGCGCCGAAAACGATTTGGCCCACCTGGTGCCCAAATATCTGCGGCCGTCTTACGCTCAGGAACCAGTTGACAAATCGTAAGGAAATCGATAAGTAAAACGGATTTAAAACCAGAGTTGATAATACACGCCCTGCCATTTGTCGCAGGGTTTCTCATTATCCGGAGGCCGGAAAAGTGCTCCGGAGATGTGCTTAAGGGATTCCAGACCCATGCAGCGTTTTACGTGGCCCGACCCCCCGCGCCAGACGGCTTACCCCATCGCCCGGCCGGGGTGGCCTTTTATCGCCGCCGCCGCTTTCGCCACCGTCGTCTTCGCCCTGCTGGGGATGAAGATCGCGGCGGTGCTGATGCTGACCGTGGCCGCTTGTATCTGCGGGTTTTTCCGCGATCCCGACCGGGTTGCCCCCGCGGTCGAGGGCGGGGTGGTGTCGCCGGCCGACGGCCGGATCGTTGTCTGCGAAAAGGTCGCCGACAGCGATTTTTTTGATGGTGAATGCCTGAAAATCAGCATTTTCATGTCGGTCTTCAACGTGCATGTCAACCGCATGGTCGTTGACGGGCGCATTGCCGACGTGGCCTATCATCCGGGAAAATTCTTCTCGGCCAATCTGGACAAGGCGTCGCGCGAGAACGAGCACAATGCGCTCTTCGTGGAGACGCCCTCCGGTCAGCGTCTGGTGGTCGTTCAGATTGCCGGACTGATTGCCCGCCGTATCGTCTGCGGTGTGCAGCCCGGGGACGAACTGAAGCGCGGCCAGCGCTTCGGCATGATCTGTTTCGGTTCGCGTCTGGATGTCTATCTTCCACCGGATGCACGGGCCGAGGTCCGCGTCGGCCAGAACGTGCAGGCGGGCACTTCCCTTTTGGGTATTCTCGACTAGTTCTCCTTAAATCGACCAAATACAAAGAGGTGATGACAGCATGGCCAAGACCTATCAGATTGCAGTGGTTCCCGGGGACGGCACCGGTCCCGAAGTGGTGGCCGAAGGCATCAAGGTACTCGACGCCGTTTCCCAGCGCTGCGGTTTCGCGCTGGACTACACCCACTACCCCTTCGGCGGTGATCATTACCAGAAAACGGGTGAGATTCTGCCCGCGGGCAGCTACGCGGCGCTGGCAGCGGCCGACGCCGTCTATCTCGGGGCGATCGGCCACCCGGACGTCAAGCCGGGCATTCTGGAAAAGGGCATCCTGCTCGATCTCCGGTTCCATTTCGACCAGTATATCAATCTGCGCCCGGTCAAGCTCTACGAAGGTGTGGACACACCGCTGAAAGACAAAGGCCCCGCGGACATCGATTTCGTCGTGGTGCGAGAAAACACCGAGGGCCTCTATGCCGGTGCCGGCGGGTGTCTCAAGCGGGGCACGCCGGATGAAGTCGCCGTCCAGGAGTCGATCAATACGCGCAAGGGGGTTGAGCGCTGCATTCGCTTTGCTTTCGATTACTGCCGCCAGCGGGATCGGGCGAAACGCCTGACGCTTTGCGGCAAAACCAATGTGCTGACCTACGCCTTCAATCTGTGGGAGCGGACATTTCAGGAAGTTGCGGCGGAGTACCCGGATATCGAGACGGACTACGCCCACGTGGACGCCATCTGCATGTGGATGGTGAAAAACCCGGAATGGTTCGACGTGATCGTAACGGACAACATGTTCGGCGACATCATCACCGACCTGGGCGCGATGATCCAGGGGGGCATGGGGATCGCCGCCGGGGGCAATATCAATCCCGAAGGGCTCTCCATGTTCGAGCCCATCGGCGGATCGGCGCCCAAATACACCGGGCAGGGGATCATCAACCCGATCGCGGCCATATCGGCGGCCCAGCTCATGCTGGAGACGCTGGGTGAGCCCGCGGCGGCCGGCTTCGTCGAAAACGCCGTGATGCAGGTGCTGCGGGATGATCTCAAGGGGATCGCCGCCGGCAAGATGGGCTATTCCACCAGCGAGGTCGGTGACCTGGTCGTGGCCAAGGTGAACGCCGCTTAGCCCGGGGCGCTGTAAAGATTTGGCGACGCCCCGCAAAGACAAAGAAACGACGCAAGATCACCGCCGTTCAGACGCGTTTTTTTGAACGGCGGAACGCTAAACAGGAGATGAGATTTGGATCGCATACCCATCACCAAGGAAGGCCTGGCGACCCTGCGCAGCGAGCTGGAACGCATCAAAAAGATCGACCGCCCCGAGAACATCAAGGCCATCGAAGAGGCCCGGGCGCATGGCGATCTTTCGGAGAACGCCGAGTTTGACGCCGCCAAGGACCGTCAGCAGTTTCTGGAAGCGCGCATGGGCGAGCTGGAGTACAAGATCAGCAACGCCGACGTGATCGACCCGAGCAAACTGCCCAAAGACAAGGCCGTTTTCGGATCCCGGGTCCTGCTGGAAAACGTCGATACCGGCGAAGATGTGGAATATCAGCTCGTGGGACCCGAAGAGTCCAATATCGAAGAGGGACGCATATCCGTTTCCTCACCGCTGGGGCAGGCCATTCTGGGCAAGAAGCCGGACGATGAAATCACCGTCCAGGCCCCGGGCGGACGCCGGGTTTACGAATTGATCGAAATCCTGTAATACTGCGGGAAGGCTTAAGCCTCCCCCTTGAGGAGAATAATTATGGCTCGCATCACCATCGAAGACTGCCTGCGCAAGATACCGAACCGCTTCATGCTGGTCAATCTGGTGGCCCAGCGCGTGCGCCAGATCCGCGAAGGCTCGGAGTACCTGGTCAGCTCCCCGAAAAACGAGGACATCGTCATTTCCCTGCGCGAAGTGGCCGCCGGAAAGGTGGCTCTCCTCCCGCCTCCAGAAGACGCCTGACCCCTCAGGCGCACGGCCTGTGGACAAACATCGCGGACCATACCGGGCCCTGAACCGCCAGGTGGGCCGCGCCCTGGTCAAGTACCGTATGATCGCGGCGGGCGACCGCATCCTGGTCGGACTGTCCGGTGGCAAGGACAGCATCACCCTGCTGTATACCCTGCTCGAGCGACGGGCGCGAACGCCCGTGGCGTATGACATCCTGCCGGTCCATATCGATCCGGGTTTTGAGGGCGGCTGCGCCGAAGCGCTGCGCGAGCGTTGCCGCCAACTGGGCACCGACCTGCGGGTCGAATACACCGATTACGGACCGCAGGGGCACCACGCAACCAACCGGGAAAACCCCTGTTTTCTCTGCTCCCGCCTGCGGCGCAACCGTCTGTTTGAAATCGCCCGTGAAACCGGCTGTCGCAAAGTCGCCCTGGGACACACCCGGGACGATATCATCGAAACCTTTTTCATGAACATCTGCTTCGCCGGCGAGACCAGTACCATGCTGCCGGCACAGCCCCTGTTCAACGGGCGCCTGACGGTGATTCGTCCCCTGGCATTCGTTGACGAGGACCTTATCCATCGCTTTGTCAACCGCATGGGGTTTACTCCCTTTGACAATCCCTGCCCCAGTGCCACGCGCTCGTCGCGGTCGGAAATCAAGGCGCTTCTGCGCCAGCTCTATCGCCGCAACCCCAAAGTGAAGGGGAATATATTCCGGGCGATGGGGCGGGTGCGGATGGACTACATGCTCAAACCGTGAGGCGTCTGAAGGGGCATCTTGAAGCTCCGGGGCTGTGTTCTCGCCTCTTGTCCGTCCTCGACGTAGCTTATGCTACGCCTGCGGGGGCCAATCGGCTGCGGCCTTGCCCGGACTCCAATCTACCCCTTCAGACGCCTCACGCGGCGGGTAGGGGGCATCCAACCCTCCCGGGCGGCGTTCTCGCCTCCTGCCGGTCCTCGGCGTAGCGTGGGCTACGCCTGCGGGCGTCATGTCGGCTGCGGCCTTGCCCGGAACGGCGATCTGCCCCTTCAGACGCCTCACGTGGCGGGTAGGGGGCATCTTGCGATCCCAG
>JAAUYG010091834.1_pt1 | contig 178228 bp, 155 predicted proteins | sample 7278091 | NCBI WGS metagenome assembly JAAUYG01 (sample SAMN14350201, study PRJNA611818) | marine sediment metagenome | isolation source: surface marine sediment (0.6m) | place: French Polynesia: Moorea | collected 2018-08 | reverse complement strand
TTAACTGGAGGTAAGACGATGGCAAAACACGCAACGCCTTTGTTGGACCAGCTTGAGTCCGGGCCTTGGCCAAGCTTTGTGTCCGACATGAAGCAGCAGGCTGAAGTTCGCGCCAAAAACGCGGAAAACATTGAATTCCAGATTCCGCAAGATGTCGTGGAAGACCTGCTGGGGATCCTGGAACTTTCTTTTGCCGACGGCACCACCCACTGGAAACACGGCGGCATCGTGGGTGTTTTCGGTTACGGCGGCGGCGTTATCGGCCGCTACTGCGACCAGCCCGATAATTTTCCGGGGGTGGCCCATTTCCACACCATGCGCGTGGCCCAGCCGGGCGCCAAATTCTATAAGACCGATTTTCTGCGCCAGCTCTGCGACCTGTGGGATTTCCGCGGCAGCGGGATCACCAACATGCACGGCTCCACCGGCGATATCATCCTGCTGGGCACCACCACCCCCCAGCTGGAAGAGATTTTCTACGAGCTGACCCACAACATGAACCAGGACCTGGGAGGCTCCGGCTCCAACCTGCGGACCCCGGCTGACTGTATCGGTATGGCCCGCTGCGAATACGCCTGCTACGACACCAATGATCTTTGCTATACCCTGACGCAGGAATACCAGGACGAACTCCATCGTCCGGCCTTTCCCTACAAGTTCAAGTTCAAGTTCGACGGCTGCCCCAACGGTTGCGTGGCCTCCATCGCCCGGGCCGACATGTCCTTCATTGGCACCTGGAAAGACAACATCAAGATTGACCAGGAAGCCGTTCAGGCTTACATCGGCGGCGAATTCGCCCCCAATGCCAACGATCATAACGGCCGCGACTGGGGTCCCTTCGACATCCAGAAAGAAGTCATCGGTCTCTGCCCCACGGACTGCATGTGGATGGAAGGCAACCAGCTGAAGATCGACGATAAGGAATGCACCCGCTGCATGCACTGCATCAACGTTATGCCGCGTGCCCTGCGCATTGGTGACGACCGCGGTCTGTCCATCCTGGTCGGCGCCAAGGCCCCCATTCTCGACGGTGCCCAGATGGGCTCCCTCCTGCTCCCCTTCGTCAAGGCGGAAGCGCCCTACGACGAGATCAAGGAAGTCATCGAAGCCATCTGGGATTGGTGGATGGAAGAAGGCAAGAACCGCGAACGCCTCGGCGAGCTCATCAAACGTCAGGGTTTCCAGAAACTGCTGGTGGCCACCGGTATCGATCCGATGCCGCAGCAAGTTCAGGAACCGCGTCACAACCCCTACATCTTCTGGAACGAAGACGAAGTTGAAGGCGGCTGGGACCGTGACATCGATGAGTACCGTAAACACCATCAGAGATAAGGGGGACGCACCATGGCATTTGTATCTTCAGGTTACAATCCTGACAAACCGATGGAAAACCGGATCTCCGACATCGGTCCGCGCAAATACGACGAGTTCTACCCACCGGTCATCGCCAAGAACAAGGGCAAATGGCTGTATCACGAAGTGCTCAAACCCGGCGTTCTGGTCCACGTGGCCGAGTCCGGCGACGAGGTTTACACCGTGCGCTGCGGCGGCGCCCGCCTCATGAGCACCACCCACATCCGCGAGATCTGCGAGATCGCCGAAAAGCACTGCGACGGACACCTGCGCTTCACCACCCGCAACAACATCGAATTCATGGTGGACAGCAAGGACAAGGTCGAGCCGTTGGTCCAGGATCTGGAAAGCCGCAAGTTCGACGGCGGCAGCTTCAAGTTCCCGGTGGGCGGCACCGGCACCTCGATCACCAACATCGTCCACACCCAGGGCTGGATTCACTGCCACACCCCGGCCTCGGACGCCTCCGGTACGGTCAAGGCCACGATGGACGAGGTCTTCGACGACTTCAAAGACCATCGCATGCCGGCCCACCTGCGCATCTCCATGGCCTGCTGCCTGAACATGTGCGGCGCCGTGCACTGCTCGGACATCGCCATCCTGGGCTACCATCGCAAGCCGCCGATGCTGGACCATGAATATCTGGACAAGATGTGCGAAATTCCACTGGCCATCGCCTCCTGCCCCACGGCCGCCATCCGGCCGGCCAAGGTGGAGTGGAAAGGTCAGAAGGTCAACAGTGTGGCCGTGAAAAACGAGCGCTGCATGTTCTGCGGCAACTGCTACACCATGTGCCCCTCGATGCCGCTGTCCGACAAGGAAGGCGACGGCATCGTCCTGATGGTGGGCGGCAAGGTGTCCAACCGCATCAGCGCGCCCATGTTCTCCAAGGTGGTGGTGGCTTTCCAGCCCAACGACACCCCGCGCTGGCCGGAAACGACCGACGCCATCAAGAAGATCATCGAGGTCTACGCGGCCGAGGCCAACAAGTACGAGCGTCTGGGCGAGTGGGCCGAGCGCATCGGCTGGGAGCGTTTCTTCGAGAAATGTGATCTCGAATTCACGCATCACCTGATCGACGACTTCCGCGATCCGGCCTACTACACCTGGCGCCAGAGCACGCTGTTCAAGTTCTAAGCTGACGCAAGGAATGTCCATTAATTGCCGGAGTATCTCCGTAAAAGGGGGTACTCCGGTATTCCATGAAAGAAGGTAGAATATGGAATATGAAGAGGCGAAAACCGCGATCGTTGAAACGCTGACCAAAAAAAGCAAGAGCAAGAGCAAGTTTTACTTCAACGATCTGGCCAAGATTATGGGAATGAAGCCGCGCCAGGCCAAAAAAATCGTGAACCAGCTCGTGCAAGACGGCGTTCTGGAATACTGGTCCAGCGGCAGCACCTCCATGTACGGGCTTCCGGGCACCGGCAAGCAGGCCGCAGCGGAACACGAGGATTAAAATTCCGCGCGAAGGTAGGATCTATTCTTTATTTCAGAACCGCGATCGAATGTGATCGGCCGGGTCTGAGGCGCGCTAAATCTGCAGGCGAAAGGCGGAATGGTATTTCCGTCTTTCGCTTTTGTGCTTGGTACTTTGCCCTGGGCGTAAGGATTTTTCCCTGCGACGGGCGCACCCCATGAGCAGCCAGATGGCCAACGGTTTGGAAAAGCGCACGGGAATCGTGATCGGCGCCCTGCGGGGCGGCTCCGGCAAGACCATGGTCTCGCTCGGGCTGATTGCTGCGCTGGCGGCGGAGGGGCGTCGGGTGGCGCCCTTCAAGAAAGGGCCGGACTACATCGATGCCGGCTGGCTGTCGCTCGCGGCCGGGCGCCCCTGCTACAACCTGGATACCTTCCTGATCGCCCCGGATCGCATCCGCCACACGTTTCATGTCCATACCCGGGATACCGATGTGGCCGTGATCGAGGGCAACCGCGGGATCTACGACTGCATCGACACCCACGGCGAGACCAGCACGGCCGAGCTGGCCAAACTGCTGGGGCTGCCGATCCTGCTCATCATCGACGGCACCAAGACGACCCGGACGATGGCGGCCGTGGTCAAAGGCTGTTCGCTCTTCGATCCTTCCGTGCGGATCGGGGGGGTGGTGCTCAACCGGATCGCCGGTGCCCGGCACGAGGGCATCCTGCGGCGCAGCATCGAGGAGCATTGCGGCATTCCCGTGGTGGGGGCCATCCCCAAGCTGCGCAAGCAGTGCTTCCCCGAAAGGCACATGGGGCTGGTGCCGACCCCGGAACACGACTGGGCCCGGACGTCCATCGACGTGGCCGCGCAAATCGTTCGCGACCACCTGGATCTCGATGCCATAAGAAAAATGGCCGGGGAATCGACCTACGAAGCCCCCCCGACGGCGCCCCAAGTTGCACCGGCCGCTGTTTCCTCCCCCCCCACCATCGGTATCATCCAGGACTCCGCCTTTCAGTTTTACTATCCGGAGAATATCGAAGCGCTCAGGGATGCCGGCGCCCGTTTGACCTTCTTCAGCCCCTTGAAGGCAGGGCCCCTTCCGGTCATTGACGGTTTGTACATTGGCGGGGGGTTTCCGGAAACCCATGCCGCGGCGCTGGCGCACAATGAACCCTTTCGCCGCGAGCTCAAGATCCTGGCCGAGAAGGGGCTGCCCATCTATGCCGAATGCGGAGGCCTCATGTTTCTGGGGCAAAAACTGGTCCTGTCGGAGGGCACCTTCGAGATGGCCGGGGTTCTACCGGTGGTCTTCGGCTTTTCCCGCCGGCCCCAGGGGCATGGCTATACGATCATCGACGTTACTGGCACCAACCCCTATTTCCGTACCGGTACCACGCTGCGGGGTCATGAGTTTCATTATTCCGGTGTATTGGAGTGGAACGGCAACGATGACGACCTCGCCTATACAATGGTACGGGGAACCGGGCTGATCAACGGCAAGGACGGGCTATGCTATAAGAACGTTCTGGCCACCTACACCCACCTGCATGCCGAGGGCACGCCCGACTGGGCCCCCGCCCTGGTGCGTAACGCCTTTCAATTCCGGCAAAGCCGGACTTTGCCGGCCTGATGCCATCAGCGCTTAAAACCGAACGGCTATGACGTTTTTCCGCCGGTGTCCGCACTTGCGGGCGGAACCCCATGCCGGCTGTGGACGCCTTCGCCGGGCACAAAAAACCGGCCGGGGCGGCAATTGCCCCGGCCGGTTTTTTTAAAGGCCTGAAATGACTTACTACTTGGCTTTTTTGGGATGGCATTTAGAACAGGAAACGGGCGCGGCTTTGGATTTGTTCTCCTTGTTCCATTTTTTGTGGCAGGCGATGCAGTTCATGTGGACCGCCTCGGCGTGGTACTCGAGCTTCAGCTTTTTCTGCTCTTCTTTGCTGACCTTTTTTTCCTTCCACTCTTTTTTGATTTCCTTGGGCACGGTGCTCGCGATCTTGTGGCACTCGATGCACCTTACCTTGCCGAAGGCATCCAAGGCGGCCTGGTCGGCCAGGGGCTGGCCCTTGTCATCGTGGTGGCAGTCGCCGCAGGCGCCCCCGTATTCGGTGGCGTGTTTCTTGTGGGTGAACTGGACGATACCCTTGGTGTGCTTTTCATAGGCCGGATCCTGCAGCGGAATGACGTCAGCCACCTCGGTAGCCGCCTGGATGGCGGCTGCAAAGAACAGGCAGGCCATACCGACCAGACATAGTGTGAGCAACTGTTTCTTGACCTTCATAAGACCCTACACCTCCTTAATGAAAATGGTTTTTTGCCGTTGTTCCCCGATCAGGCACTCCTACCAGAACATCGTAAAGCTGTCAACGAAAGACGGCGCGGGGCGCGAGTTGACACCGATGCACGCCGCCCAATGGCGCGCATTTTAGCGCCTTTAATAGTCAAGACGTCGGCACCGCCATTTTGGTCGACAAGCCGGGGGGGCTTTTTTCGGTTCGGCGTCCATGGGCCACCGGATCAATCCTGCAACTGGCCGTGGGTGTCCTCAAACAGGCGCCGTTGCTGACGCTTCAAATCCTGCAATTGATCGAAGACCGGTTCGAGGCGAGCGGCTTCCTGGGCGACATATTCGTAGAGTGCCAGAAAATTACGGTCGATATCGTCGAAAATGAGATTCAAGCGGTCGGACAGGCGCTGGTTTAATTCCGAGGTGAATTGTTGGCCGCCCGCGTCCAAATTGGCTTCAAGCTGTGCGATCAGCTTGTTCCGGCGGAAAAACATGACGCCGCCGGCCAGAAGCAGGCCGGTTCCGGTGAGAATGCCGCCGGTGATGTCGAAAAAGAGGCCATGGGTGACGACCAGGAAAAAAGCGCCTACGGCCGTGAGCGCGCTGCCGCCCACCAGCGAGGGGCCCAGCGAATCGGTGGCCTGAAGATCGCGGGTGGAAAAGCTCTCGCCGCCGATCAGTTCGGCCATGTTCGTCTTGACGGCCTCGATCACGTCGGTGCGGCGGCGATCGAGGCGCTGAAACAGATGGTCCTCGGCAATGGGCGCGGACCGAATGTCGTCTAACTCCCTTAACAACTGCTGGAGCAGAACCTGCAGCCCCTCCACGAAATGCACGGCGCCCTCTTCCGTGATGGTTTCGGTACGCCGCCGCAAATCGGATTCGAAACGGACCTCGAGTTTCTCGAGCCATTTTTTGAGAGAAGGCTTGCGGCCGAATGTGGACCGTACCGAGCGTTCAAACAGCTGGCGAAATGCCAAACCGTCCCTGAAATCGCTGATCATGGTGCGGGCCGCCTGGTGATAGGCTTCCGTCAGTCGACCGATCAGGGACTTCAGCTCGTATGCCGACTGCTTGTGACCGCTGGCCAGGCGCTGCTTCACCTTGTCCACGGTGGCCTGGTCGGCCACCAACCGCTCTCGGCGGTCAGCCAGCGATTGCTCGACCTTCTCCGTGACACGTTCGGCGGATTCCAGAATCGAAGCGAGTTTGAGCCGGTAGTGGCGGCCGCCGGTGATGGTCTCGCGGATAAATTCGCGGACCGCCTCAAAACCGCTTTCGGCGCTGCCGCTCGTTTCGTGTTCAGCCGAAGTGGCGAATAGGTGCGGATCGGCGATGCCTTTCTGGAGCGCGAGTTCGCGGACACGGTTCAAATTGGTTGCAATCTCGTCCGGCCGGGCCAAATCCGCCTGCTGCAGAATGAAGACCGTACGCTTGCGCCAATCGTCACGGATATAGTCAAGCAGGTCCCAGGCCGACTGGGTGTAGGGGTTTTTGGCCGGAAACACCATAAGCACCAGGTCGCTGTGAGGGATGAAGTTCCGTGTGATTTCCTGATGGTTGTCGATGACCGTGTTGGTTCCGGGGGTGTCGACGATGGCGATGGTCTGGAGAATGGTCAGGGGCAGGCCGATTTTGGTCAGGAGTGGATGGATTTTTTCCTCAAAGCGGGTTTCGCTGTAGACGATCTGCTGGATGACATCCGTGCACGGGGCCGCATCGACCTGGCAGATCGGGTGACCCAGCAGGGCATTGATGAAGCTGCTTTTCCCGGATTTGACCTCGCCCACAACGACGAACAGAAAGGGTTCGTTCAGTCCCGAGCGCAGCTCACCGATGATGGCGACGAGCGGCTCGCTGTCGAGGCGTACGAGGGTCTGGTGGTACTGTTTTAAGAAATCGTCGATGCGATCTTTCAGGACGAGAAAGCGATCGTTCAGGACGGGGTTGGTCATAGCGGCCTCATGTTGGCGGAGTGTCGGACGCGACCTTTAGCCTATGCCAGGACTCTTAAAAAGGCAAAATAAATCTTTAGATAATTTAAAGGGTTGGAAAGGAAGAATGCTGTTTTGCAATCCGTGGGGCATAAAAGAAATGGTATGGGCCCCACCCGCGGTACCGAGCTGACGGCGAGCGCTCCGGCCGGTGCATCAGGCGTCGGATTCACCGGTTTCGGCATCGCCCTCGTCTTTGGCGGCGCCGATCGGTCGGCGTCCGAAAATGCGTGCGCCGATGATGCTGATTTCGTAGAGAAGCATGAGCGGCAGGGCCATCATCACCTGGGTGACCACATCCGGCGGGGTCAGGATGGCCGCGCCGGCGAAGAAAAGCAAAACGGCATACTTGCGATGCTTCTTGAGGAAAGCCACGGATACGATGCCCATGCGGGCCATGAAAGTGATGACCAGGGGCAGCTCGAAAACCAGGCCGAAGGCGATCAGGAGTTTGGCGGCGAAGCCGAGATACTCCTTCATTGAAGGCATCGGGCGGATGGTTTCGGTGGCAAACCCCAGAAAAAACTTGAAGCCCCAGGGAAAGACGATGAAATATCCGAAAAGCGCCCCGCCGATAAAGAAAAAGGAGCACAGGAAAACGATGGGCAGCAACAGGCGTTTTTCCTTGTCGTAGAGCCCCGGAGCCACAAACATCCAGAACTGATAGAGCAAAACCGGCGTGGCCAGACCGATACCGGTCAGCAGCGCCACTTTAAGATAGGTGAAAAAGGCTTCGGGCAGATTGGTGTATATAAGGGTGTCGCCCTCCTGCATCACGCTCTGCAGCGGGTGCACCAGGATGCCGAAAAGATATTCCTTGAACCCGTAGGACAGAACAAAACCAACGCCGATGGCCACGAAACTGATGATCAGGCGCTTGCGCAGCTCTTCCAGGTGGGCGGTGAAGGGGATTTTGTCATTGTCACTCATTCTTGGCGTTTCCTTCACCACGGGTTTCAGTGGGGGGCTGCAGTTCGGTGGGTGCCTCTTCGGCCTCCTTGTGTTCGAAGGTTTTCTCATCGCTGGCGGAGGTATCGAAGGATTCGCTTTTCAGCGGGTTGACCGATGTCCGGATGTCGGTATTGAGATCGTCGAAAGATTTTTTTACATCCTTCAAATCGTCCCCCACGTCGATGGATTCTTTGATTTCGCGGGTGGCCTTCTTGAACTCGTTCATGGCCCGGCCCAGGGACTTGGCCAGGTCGGGCAGCTTTTTGGGGCCGATCACGATGAGGGCGATGGCCAGGATGAGAATCATTTCCGGCATGCCGATACCGAACATGAACATTCTCCTTTATGTGTTTATTTCCCACTTACCGGGGCCGGCGGCCGGATCGAGAAAAATCCCGACGGAATCCGGATATGTTCTCTTGGCCGCACCGGATCGAAGGATGTACCTAACTTGTTCGCCGAGCGCCGTCAAGCATCGGCGTGCATCCGGCGGCCCAAGCTTTCAGGATGGGGGAACGGTTTTCAGAACCAGAAAGTAGAGCTCGCCATCGTGTTGCAGGTGGCCGGCCGCAGTTTCGGCGTAGGCGCCCGATCCCCAGAATAGATCGGCCCGCCCGGGCCCCTTGATGGCGCCGCCCGAGTCTTGATTGAAAACAAAACGCTTGAGGGCCGTCCAGCCGGAGATGGTCCGGTCGCCGTCTGTCAGGGGCTTGCGGGTCGCAATGAAGGCCAGGGCCCCCGAGGGAAAGATCCGCTGGTCGGTGGCGATGGAGCGGCCGGGAGTGACAGCGACGCCCAGGCTGCCCAGCGGATCGCCCTGGCCGGCCCGGAAAAAGACATAGCTGGGGTTGTGGTTCAAAATGGCCTGACGCTCTTCGGGATGGGCTTCCAGGTAGGCGCGGATACGCTGCATCGACATTTCCTCGGCGGGGATTTTTTCCTGGTCGATCAGCAATTTGCCGATACTGCGATAAGGTTGGCCGTTTACGCCGTGATATTGGACGCTCAGGGACCGGCCTCCATCCAGAATGATACGCCCGGACCCCTGAATCTGCAGGAAAAACAACGCGATCGGATCGTCCACCCAGGCAATCACCGGCGCTTGGTCGTCGATCAGGCCTTTTTCGATGTCCTCGCGTGCATAATAGGGTACCACCCGGCGCCCGTCGAGGCGCCCGGTGAGGCGGCGGCCTTTCCAGTCGTCCGCAAAAGCCGCCAGATCGACATAGACCAAGTCCCGGGGCAGCCCGTAAACTGGATGGCGGAACCGGCTGTCGGCCGTGAGTCGTCCTTCAAGGAAGGGCTCGTAATAGCCGGTAAACAGGACGCGGGGCGGCTCACCGGCACCGGGCGAGCGATACAGGTTGTATTCGCGGCGCAGAAAGGCATTGAGGGCACCGGTCCCGGGTCGGGTTTCGATAAATTCGACGAACCGTTCCAGCGATATGACCATATGCACTTTGGTGTAGCGGTCGGGCCCGAAACGGAAGCTGCGTTCATCCGGCAGTTTGCGCAGGTAGTTCAAGCTCTGCCGGGCCGCATCCGCAAGACCGTCGTAATCCATATCGTCGAAAACCGCGGGCCATTGGTCCGGCGGCATTCGGACCAAAGCGGTTTCAGGACGCGACGGGTCATAGGGCGCGGGCGTCGAACGGCAGCCCGTCAAAAGCAGGCCGATGCCTGCCAGGCCGATAAGGATGGCCAGGGGCACATTAAGGCGAAGGAGGGTCATCTTGATGACTCCGATCGAGGGCACGGGGTTGGCTTTCGATTTTCTCAAGGGTTGGCGATCCGTGAACACCGCCGTCGACCACGCCCAGATCTTCAAAGCCGCGCGCCGAAACCAGTACGCGGCGCTCCATCGAACCCACCATGCGGTTGTAGCTCCCCACGCAACGGTCGAGGTCACGGCCCATCTGCTGCAGGTGGCCGGTCATGGTCTGGAGCCGCTCGTAAAGGGTGCGGCCGAGCCGCGCGACCTTGTCGGCGTTTTCGGCGGCCTGCTGCTGTCGCCATCCGTAGGCCACCGCTTTGAGTAATGCGATCAGCGTGGTGGGTGTCGCCAGCACGACCTGGCGCTGCATACCGTCTTCGATCAGACGCGGATTGCGGCTCAAGGCGGCCGCAAAGAAATTTTCACCCGGAATGAAGAGGACGACGAACTCGGGCGTGGTTTCAAACTGCGCCCAGTAAGCTTTCCGCGCCAGCTGTTGGATATGGGTCGCAATCTGAGCCGCGTGCCGGTCGATCAAGGCGTCGCGTTCTTCCGCCTGGGTGGCCTCGAGCGAATCGAGATAGGCGGATAGTGGCACCTTGGCATCGACGACGATGAGGCGGTTGCCGGGCAATCGGACAATCATGTCGGGGCGCATCCGGTTGCCGTCGCCCGGCGTGGCAGGTTGTTCGTAAAAATCACAGTGGGCCTGCATGCCGGCCAGTTCGGCCACCCGCTTCAGCGTGGTTTCTCCCCAGCGGCCGCGAACGTGGGGCACCCGCAGGGCCTTGACCAGCCGGCGGGTTTCCTCGCGCACGCCCTCCTGGGTGGCCATCAGCGAGTGAATCTGTTGGCGCAGCTCGCCATAGGCATCCTGACGGGCGCGCTCCATGGACCGGGTATTGTTCTCATAGCGCTCGAGGGCTTCCTGGAGCGGTTGGAGCATGCCGCCCACGGCCTGGGAGCGCTGGTCCATGTCGCTGCGGGCCCGGTCGACGAAGCGGGCCAGTGTGGCCTGGGCCAGGTCCATGAAGACCCGGTTGTTTTCCTTGAGGGCCCGGGTGGACAGCCCCCTGTAGGCGTCGGTCAGGCGCTCTTGCCAGCCTTCGACCAGGCGGAGTTTTTCTTTGAGCGCCTGGCGGTCCTGCCGGATGATGGTTTCGAGACGCGCCCCCCGGCTGCGAAGGTCGGATAGGGTCGTCTGCAACGCGGCGATCTGCGCCTCCCGCTGCTGCAGGCGTTCTTCCAGCGCTTCCAACCGTTCGGCCCGCACCACAGCGGCGGCGTGGGCCTCGGTCAGACGCACCACTTCACCGTGGCTGCGCGCCGCTTCCTGCTGCATCGACCCAAGCGCTTCCTGGTGAGCTTTCAACAGGCGGATGCGGCCCATCCACCAGCCGGCGGCGAGACCCGCGAGGGCGCCGGCCATGGCGGCAAGGGACAGCATCCAGGGCGCTATGTTCCAGGTTGCAGGCATCGCGACTAGGCGGTTTCCACGCCGCCGTCCGGGGTGGCCGCACGACGATAGGTGCCGCTTCGCCCGCCGGATTTCTCCACCAGCCAGACATCCGTGATCTGCATGCCGCGGTCAACCGCCTTGCACATGTCGTAAATCGTGAGCGCGGCCACCGTGGCGGCGCTCAGGGCCTCCATTTCGACACCGGTCCGATCGTGAATCCGGACCGAGGCCAGGACGCGAATCCGCGAGCGGGCAACGTCCGTTTCGAAATCCACCTGGGCATGGCGCAGGTTCAGCGGGTGGCACATGGGTATCAGCGCGGCCGCCTGCTTGGCGGCCATCACGCCGGCGATGCGGGCCGTTTCGAACACATTGCCCTTTTTCACCGTGCGGTCCTGAATCTGCGCCAGCGTTTCCGGCTGCATGACGATCACGGCCTGAGCGGTGGCCCGGCGGTCGGTGGGCGTCTTGTCGCTGACATCCACCATGCGGACGCGTCCATCCGCGTCCAGATGGGTAAACTCGGTCAATGGGGCCTCCTTGGGGTCTTAATCGTTATCGACAAAAAACTCCGTTTTGGATGTGACCGTGGTTTTGATGGCTTTGAGGGTTTCTTCGAGAACGGCGATCACGTTTTCGCGCACATCGCCGGCCACCACCAGCACCATGACGTCGTCGCCCACGGTCAGATCGCGATCAGCGGCGATCTTAACCCGGACGTCGACGATTCCGGGGCGCTGGCGGCCGGCTTCCAGGACGGCGCCCAGGCGTTCGCGGTCGACGTGGACGCGCAGCCCGGATACCCGGCGGCCGTCACGGGAAGTGGCGCGCACTACACCGTTGTGGCAGAGCACCATTCCGGCCTGATCAAAATTGGGGTGTTGCTTTATGCTTGTGATGAGATCGGCGGCATTCATGAGGCGATGGGTTTCCTTTTCACAAAGCCGGATTCCGTTCCTGCGGGGCGGCTAGATCCACTGCGCCGCTTCCGCAAGATCTTCGGGCGTGTTGACGTTTTTAAACGAAAGCAGTTCCGGATCGACCCGGCGCAGGCGTTTGTCACTGACCTGTTTGACGCGGACGCGGTCGAAAAAACGGCGGATGCGGTAATCGCCGCGCTTGAGGCGGTTTTCGATCGGTTCGAGGCAGCGCCGGGCATAGACCGCGCACAGCGGCTCGAGCCCGTCGGAGGTTTGGGGGACCACCACGTCGATGCCGGGCTGGCGGGCGTTCAGCAGCGCTGCGATCAGCGCGGTCTTGACGAGCGGGGTGTCGCAGGCGCAGATGAACACATCGTCACAGCGGCTGTAGAACAGCGCCGTATGGACACCGGTGAGTGAACTGCGGGCATCCACCAAGTCGGCTACGATGGTGGCATCCCGATCGGCGTGGTTCTGGGGCTGATTGGAGACGATGATGATTTCGTCGAAGAGATCGTCGAACGCCTTGATGATATGATCGATCATCGCTTTGCCGGCCAGCGGGATGAGGGCTTTTTCCCGGCCGCCAAAGCGCGAGTTCAGTCCGCCGGCAAGCACAACCCCCGTGCAGGGGTTGCGATGGGTTGGTGTCGTTGAAGGCTGCGGATTCATTCCGATGTGCACCAGGCGCGTTGGATGCCGCCCATAAGCCCCGCTGCGGCATCATTTAGGGGCCGATCGCCAAAAAAATCCAGGTGTCCCTGGCGGTGTTACCCGCGTTGCGGGATGCTGCATCGATATTGTATCAGTCGGTGCATCGCGAGTCGGCTATTGGCAGAATCATAGGGTCCCTGCCCTGCGAACCGGCATCCATACAAGGTGTGTGCGCCACTTTCTCGCCGTCTCACGCCGTCCAGGGACCCTAATCTTAATGTTGAGAGCGGTTCTATAAATTGTAAAATATAATCTGCAAGTTATTCGCTGGATTCGTTCCCGGGGAATATAAATGATCCCCCTGTTGTTGGCAAGGTGTATCGCAGCACGATCGGCAACCCGCGCCAACAATGCGCTTGCTATTCCTCCGGGGGTTGGTATATGCCGATGGAGAACGGCGTGCCCATGGTCTTGGCGGTGGCATCGACCGCCTTTACAATCTGTCAAACGCCAAAGGTGAGATCGGGGAAAAGCGATGAGCGCACAGGAATTGATCATGGACGCCAAGGACATCGATCGCACCATCACCCGCATGACCCACCGGATTCTGGAGATCCACAAGGGGGCGATCGGTTTGACCCTGATCGGCATCCAGACCCGGGGTGTTTTTCTGGCCAAACGCATCCAGAATAAAATCAAAACGATCGAGGGCACCACGGTGGAAACCGGCGACATGGACATCACGCTCTACCGCGACGACTGGACACGCATCAGCCACCATCCGGTGGTCCAGGCCACGGATATTCTGTTTTCAGTTGATGACCGTGAGATCATCCTGGTGGACGACGTTCTATTCACCGGGCGGACCACCCGCGCGGCCATGGATGCCATCATGGACTTCGGCCGACCGGCCCGGATCGAACTGGCTGTTCTGGTGGATCGTGGCCACCGGGAGTTGCCCATTCAAGCCGAATACGTGGGCCGCTTCATCGAGACCCGGCGCTCGGAAATGATCAATGTTTTTGTGCAGGAGCACGACAAGGAAGACAAGGTCTTAATCGCAAGGAAGGCATAATGGCGGAAGTCGCACACAAGGCGTCGGTGCCCCGGAAACTGGATGTCGGGATCCTGACCGTTTCGACCACGCGCAGCCTTAAAGAGGACAAAAGCGGGCATTGGATGGCGCGCCGCTGCGAGCGTGAAGGCCATCGTGTCGTGGCCCACCACGTGGTGCCGGACGACGCCCACTCAATCGCCGAGGCCCTGGGCATCATCATCAACGCCCATCAGCCGCACGCCGTCATCGTTGACGGCGGTACCGGCATCACTCCCGCGGACGTCACCATCGAGGCCGTCCGCCCTCTGTTCACCAAAGAGTTGACCGCCTTCGGCGCGCTGTTTGCCCAGCTAAGCTTCGAGGAAATCGATTCGGCCGCCATCATGTCGCGGGCCACGGCCGGCGTGATCGGCCAGACCGTGGTTTTCTGTCTGCCGGGCAGCCTCAACGCCTGCAAGCTGGCCTGCAAGGCGCTGATTTTTCCTGAACTGGGGCACCTGGCCAAGCATGTTCGCGCTGGCGGTTAAAACCGCGAGGACGCCCCGAAATAATCCATTCCCTTTCAAACGGCCTGTTTCAATGTTAAACCGACGGCCCGAACACGTCCGGGATGCCGAAAATAGCGGTGTTCAAGTTTCGGCTGAGCCCGGTCGGCTCGGCCAGCGGGGTTTCGTCCAGGCGGGTGGCTGGGACCACCCCCATCAGGGCGTTGGTCAGCAGCACCTGGTCGGCTGAATAGAGATCGACCGGAAACAGGGGCTTGTGTACCACCCGGTAACCCCGGGCCACCAGCTCCCGGCAGACGCAATTTTCCATCACGCCGGGCAGGACGTGAGCCGACAGGGGCCGTAGCACCGTCCGATCGCGGATGGCCAGCAGGTTGGCCGTATGGGTTTCGGACAGGCTGCCATCCGGGTTGAGAATCAGGGCTTCGTGCGCGCCATTTTCTCGCGCCCATTCACCGGCATTCAGATAAAACAAGTAGTTGAGGGTTTTGTAGTCGGCCCAGGGGGATTGCCGCGCCTCGGGGTAGACCCGCAGATCCAGGCCCCGGGTCTTGAGGACGCTCAGGCGGTGACGATAGGACCCGGCGGTGACCCACAGGCTCCGAGCGCCGCCGCCCGCCCGGTCACCGGCGGTGGCAAAGAGGCGCAGGGCGGCCATGCCCGCGTTCAGCGCATTGCGGGTCAGGACCTGTGCGATAACGGTCTCCCAGGTCATGTCCGGCGGTGAGCCGTCGAATAAGGCCTGCCAGGTCCGGTTGAAGCGGTCCACATGTTCCTTGAGCAGCGGTACACGGCCCCGGTCCGCCCGGATGGTTTCGAAAAAGCCGTTGCCATAGCGCACCCCCTCGTCGGTGACAGGCAGCCGGGCATCTGCGGCGGGACAGAGGCGGCCGTTGAACCAGACCCAGTCCGCACGTGGTGCGATCGGCGGGCAGGTCCGGCAGACGTCGAATACGGTGCGCCCTTTGTGCAGGGTTTCCTCGAATTCGCTCCGGGGATCGGAATCGTACACCACCCCGCCGCCCACCGAAAACGCCAGGCGTTGACCGCAAATCACCGCCGTTCGGATGGCGATGGACAGGTCCAGGGTGCGGTGAAAACTGATATAGCCGATGGCGCCGGTGTAGACGTGGCGCCGGTCGGGCTCGAGTTCGTCGATGATCTCCATGGCCCGGATCTTGGGGCAGCCGGTGATGGAGCCGCCGGGAAATACCGCCCGGATGAGATCGACGGCGTCCCGATCCGCCTCAAGCTCCCCCTCCACGACGGAGACGAGGTGATAGACGTTTTCGTAGGCCTCGAGCGCTTTGTGGCGGGTCACCCTGACCGATCCTCCGCGGCAGGTACGGCCCAGGTCGTTGCGCAGAAGATCGACGATCATCGAAAGCTCGGCGTCATCCTTGCGGCTGGTCAGCAGTTCGTCGCGCATGGCCTGGTCGGCCGCCGGCTCGCGGCGCCGGGGGCGCGTGCCCTTGATGGGCCGCGTTTCCACGGTGCCATCGGTCAGCTTGATGAACCGCTCCGGCGAGGTCGAGACGACGCGATGGTCGCCGGCGTTGATGAAAGCAAAGAACGGGGCTGGATTGGCCTCGTAGAGGGTTCGGAAAAACCCGAAGGCGCTGCCCTCGAATCGGGTTTCGAAACGCTGGGAGAGATTGACCTGGTAGACGTCGCCGGCGGCGATGTAGTCACGGATTTTTTCAACCGCCGATTCGTAGCCGGCCTGATCGAAGTTGGCGTTTACCGCTGCGTCGATGGCATACGTTTCATCGGGCCGGGTCTGTTTTTCGCGCTCGGCGGCCTTGGCTGTGAAATCGTTGCCCAGCGTACGGCCGCCTTTAGGGGTTCGAAGGTTTTCATACAGCGCCACCCGGCCGGTGTGCCGATCCTGCACGAGGATGGCGGACGGGGCATAGAGGCAGACCTGGGGCAGGCCCCAGCGATCGATTGAGGTGCGCGGCAGCGCTTCGAGTTGGTCCTTCAGGTCATACGCCAGATAACCCATCAGACCGGCGGCCAGGGGGATATCCCCGGTGTCTGCCGGACATTGGAAATGCTCGCTGACGGCGCGAACCGCGTCGAGGGGGTCCATTTCGAGGCGGTGGGTCCGGCCGTTGACTGTCAGCTCAACCTTTCGCCCCCGGCTCTTGAAGGTCAGCCAGGGTTCGATGCCCAGGATGTGATGGCGGGCGCTGTCCAGTTCGCCACCGCTCATGAGCAGAACGGTGCCCTCCTCGAGGGCCCATCTGGAAGCCAAATCCATCAGGGATGAAGTCGGTGCCCAATCGGCGCGTCTGATCCGCAGACGGCCGGCTCTATCCAGTATATCTTGAATCGATGTCATGGGCCTGGGATGTGGGCTGCTGCGTGAATGGTCAGTCGGGCCGCTGCAGGGCGGTTATCAAGCGCGGGATGGCGGTCAGTGTCCGCAAGGGGGCCCAGATCAAGAAAATTGCCGATGATGACGGCGCCGCCCGGCGTCAAAAAGCTTTCGGGGTGAAACTGAACCCCGTGTAACGGATAGTCCGCATGGGACAGCCCCATCACCACATCGTCGTCGCTCCAGGCGGTGACCTGCAGTTCGTCCGAGAGAACATTCACCATGAGCGAATGGTAGCGGGCGGCCTCGAACGGGTTTTCGAGCCCCTGAAAAAGAACATGACCATCGTGACGCACCCTGCTGGTCTTACCGTGACGGGGTAAGGGTGCCCGGACGGTGTGGCCGCCGAAAACCTCGTTGAGACATTGCATGCCGAGGCAGACCCCCAATACCGGTATCCGCCGGTACCAGGCGCGGATGAGCGGTATCGACTGCCCGGCATGCGCCGGGTCTTTGGGGCCCGGACTGATGAGCAGGTAGTCCGGGGCGAATGCCTCGGCATCTTCGAGGGAGAGCCGATCCGACCTGAAGAGCTGAATGTCAAGATCGCGCAGCATGAACATCTGCACCAGATTGTAGGTAAAGGAGTCGTAGTTGTCGATGACCAGCAGGCGGGCGCTCATTTTGCTTCCCCGTCAAATGGAAACGCCACCCCGAATGAGTCTGGGTGGCGTCAGCCTATGGCATAACTCATATATATGCGGCTCTCGCGAGCGGAGCCCTATTTGACCTCAACGTCCTTATTACCTTGGATAACCGCTCTTGGCAAGCCTCTCGACATGACACGGCCCGAGTGGGGCCTGACCCGGAGGAAAGCGGCTGAAAACGAGGCCTGACGTCGCCTCAGCCTTTCATGGGTGACCAAGCCATCGGTCCAGGGGACCGATTTTAGCAAATGCAACTTTCTTTACGGAAGTACAACAAAAACCATAAAATTATTTAATGTCTTGTTGGCCGATTTAATGCTTTTTTCACAAAAAATAGGGGCATGAAGATCCAGGCGGTCGGCCGAAATCGGGGGATGTTGAAATGTTAATGTAATAATTACAGTAGTTTGAAATCATATGTCCTGGCCCGTTGCGCCGGTGGTGAAATGCGATACACGGCTGGTTTAAATTTTGCATAAGGTGGAGATGCGTACGCCATCATCTTTAAAATATCACCTGTTGATACGGTGCCTGTGGAGGATAAACACCTATGACGCGCAAAGCGCTTTTCCTGACGTTTTTCATCATGCTCTGCGTCAGTTTACCGGTTAAGGCCGCACCTTGGACGGATACATTTTCCAACCCGGTTACCACCGACCAAATCTATCTCTTCATGGTCGATGGAGGGGAGGACAACGTCACCTTTCAGGGTTGGGATCGGGCGCCCTATTCCAAAGGGTTTCTCAGGTTATTTCCCCATAGTTGGGACATTGATATCGATCGGCAGGACTTGTTATCGGCTTCCGGACGTGATTTCGGTACTTCGTGGTTGTTCAATTTGGGCTATTTTGACGTCAACTACAGCGACGATCAAAACGATTTCAAAATCGAATTTGCCTACCTGCTGGAGGGAACAATCGTCGCGTCCGGAACTCGCCGCTGGAACGCCGGGGCCGGTCGATGGGACTTATCCAGCGATTTCAGCTCAACGATACCCAACCCCATCGGCGGGACGGTCTGGCTGCTGGCTTCAGGCCTTCTGGCGATGGTCGGTATCCGTCGTAGAAAACGGCTGGATGCTTGAGTCCATCCAGCCCGCCCGCCCAGCCTTGATCCGCCAGGCCCGGCAACGGGTGATTCATGCCTTTGCCGTCCGCCCCCCGCGACACGCCAACCGCCAATGCCCCCACGTGCCCCATCAGGCTTTGCCGATCTTCAGGTGAATAGAACCTGAATGCTTGAAATTCAGCGAATTTGCCTTAGTCTTACAAAATTAAGCAATATTCAAATGGGGTGACGTCCATGCGCCAGACGGCGAAAATACTGGATTTCCAATCCACGGCCCGAAATATATTTGATCGGCAAAAGACAGCCAGCCGACAACGGTACGGCCTGTCCTTGTTCGAGCGTATGGAACTGCTCGCAAAGCTCGAGGCGTTATTGATCGCCAATCAGAATGCCATTGCGGAAGCCATTTCAAAAGACTTCGGCCATCGGTCACACCACGAGACCAGAATTCTGGAGATTTTTCCATCGGTTGCCGGGCTGCGTCACACCCGTCGCCATCTTAAGAAATGGATGAAACCTCAGCGGCGGCATGTTTCGCTCCATTTTGCAGGCGCCCGCAACCGCTTGATCCCTCAGCCCAAGGGGGTGGTCGGCATCATTGCCCCCTGGAACTACCCGCTTTTTCTCGTGATCAGTCCGCTGACCAGCGCGCTGGCCGCCGGCAACCGCTGCATGATCAAGATGGCCACCAATTCCCAGCGGCTCTGCAAGCTATTGCAGGGGCTCTTTCGCCAAGCCTTTTCGGAGGACGTGGTTGCCGTCCTGCCGGGCGTATCCGCCCAGGATTTCACACCCCTGCCGTTTGACCATCTAATATACACGGGCTCCCCGGGCTCCGGGCGTGACGTCATGAAAACGGCAGCCGAAAACCTGACGCCGGTCACCCTCGAACTGGGCGGCAAATCCCCGACGATCGTATGTGAGGATTTCGACATCAGCACAGCGGCGGAGCGGATTCTGCAGGCCAAGTTCATGAACGCCGGGCAGACCTGTGTCGCACCGGACTACCTGTTTTTGCCCGAGCCCAAAGTGGCCGCGTTCATCAAGGCCGCCCGGAAGATCGTACCCGCCCGCTACCTGCGGCTGGACTCCAAGGACTACACGTCGATCGTCGATGGCAAGAGCTATCGGCGCCTGCAGGCGCTATTGGAGGATGCCCGAACGCGGGGCGCAGAGATCATCGATCTGCTGAAGGGCAGCGGACCGGATGACAGCACCCGGCGTATTGCTCCCACCCTTGTCAATAAGGTGAACGAAGAGATGGGCGTGATGCGCGAAGAGATTTTTGGTCCGATTCTCCCCATCAAGACCTACCGCCGACTGGATGACGTGATTGCTTATATCAACGCCCACGACCGGCCACTGGCCCTGTATCTCTTCACCCACGACCACCAAAAGCGTGACAAGGTCGTGCAGCAGACCATGTCCGGCGGTGTCAGCATCAACGACTGCGCCATGCACGTGGCCCAGCACGACTTGCCTTTTGGGGGTGTCGGCAACAGTGGCATGGGGCAGTATCATGGTTTTGAGGGTTTTCTGGAATTCTCAAAGATGAGACCGGTTTTCGAGCAGGCTTCAAAGCCGTTGGGGGCAGCGTTTCTTTATCCTCCCTATGGACAGATTTTTGAGCGCGTCTACAACCTTCTGATTAGAATTCGCTGGATCTGAACGTGATGCGGGTCATGCCCGCCGCAATGGCGAATACCGGGGAGGTTTGCTTCTACAGAACAATCGCATTAAATTTCGCATCTTGCGTGTTGATTACGCTGGGGTGTGTCTCACAGGCACAGTCCGGCGATGCGCTGGAAACCCTCCAATCGACGATTGAAGAAGGCATCGCGATACTGGACGATCCCGAGCTGGCGGGTTTAGGAGGACGGGCGGAAAAGGAGGAAAAGCTCTGGCGATTGTCGGAGCGGCTTTTCGATTACCCGGCCATGTCCCGCTTGGTGTTGGGATCGTATTGGGACGAACTCACCCCCCGGGAGCAAGAAGAATTTTTCGTCGCCTTCACTGGTTTCCTGCGCCGCGCCTATGTGCCGCGCCTCCTTGAACGCTACAGCGGCCAAAGACTCTACTACGAAGGGCTGCAAACCGTATCGCCTTCCAGGGCCGTCGTGGAAGTCTACGTCCTCTGGAATCAGCGCAAGATCCCTTTCAGCATCCACATGCTCAAGCGCCACGAGGGCTGGAAAATTTACGATATTAGTGCTGTGGGCGTTAGTGCCATCAAAAACTACCGGGCCCAGTTCCGCTGGCTGCTCTTGAGCGGAACCCTCGATCAATTGATCGTCCGTTTGAAAGCCCGGGCACTCCCCGCTTCCTGAGCACCAACGAGCATCGTCTGAATGTCACCGATCTCCCCCAGACATCAGCATTGCCAGATGGTCGCTCATCCCGCCGCAGTTGTTTTGGGCCCAGCCGCCATCCACCGGAAGAATCACGCCACTGACATAGGCCGCCAAGTCGGACCCCAGAAAAAGGCAAGCCATGCCAATATCCCTTGGCGTGCCCAGCCGCCCCAAGGGAACGCCGGCCGCGGTGCGGGCCGCGGTTTCAGGGTCGGGAGCCAGGCGGGCCATGCCCTCCGTGCCGTCGATCGGGCCCGGGACAATCGAGTTGATCCTTACCCCGTGACCTCCCCACTCGAGCGCCAGCGTGCGTGTGATCATGTCCACGCCAGCTTTGGCGGCGCAGACGTGAATCTGGGCCTGCATGGGAATAAAAGCCTGGGGGGCGGATATGTTGATCACGCTGGCGCCGGGCTTTTTAAGGCAAGGGAAAACGGCCTTCATGACGTGAAAGGTGCCACGCAGGTCGATATCGACGACGGATTTGAACCCGTTGACCGAGAGGTTTTGCGCGAGTGCCGGGAAGTTGCCGGCAGCGCCGGAAATCACGACGTCGAACTCGCCCCAGCGGACATGCAACTCGTGAATCCCGGCTTCCAGGGCGTCGTAGTCGCGAACGTCAGCCGCAAATCCCGCGGCCTCGACACCCGCACTTTCGATCGCTGCCACGGTGGCGTCCACCTTGCCCGGATCGCGGCTGGCCACGGCGACGCGGGCGCCATGAGCGGCAAAACACTCGGCCACGCCGCGATTGATGCCGCTGGTGCCCCCAACGACCACGACCGTTTTGCCACTGAAGTCCAGTTCGAGGGTCATACCATCCTCCTTTATTAAAAACGTATCGCCACTCAAGATGGCTAGCACCCGCCGGCGAGGGGCGCGATGGTGCCAGGGCCGGGTACCCGCTCGCGCACCTTACGGACGGTCGCCGCCAATGCCCGGCGCTCCCGGTATATGCGCCAAAGCCCGTCCGGTCACCATTGACCGGTGCGGCGGAGGGCCATCTTGAGGGCCACCCGGAGACCGCTCGACGTTTCGCCGGGGGCGCCGATTCGTGTCTGGTATTCGCGCAGTACAGCGGTTAGAATTTCATATTGCGATGCACGGCCCTCAAACCCCAATGAATCCGCTTGGAGGTACCATTGCCCGTCGCGCTGAACGATGCGCATGGTCCCGTTTTCCTGGGAAACGATATATTCCCGGCCGTTGGACACGGGTTGCTTTTTCAGAAGCGCCCGGTAAGTGTCGATGGGGATTTTATCCGGCAGATTGAACGCGGAAACCCCGGCTTCGGGCTCATTTTGCCCGAATTTGTCCCACTCGACTCGTCCGTAAGCCGCGGTGTATCTGCGTCGGAAGTCGTTGCTGGCCCTCAGACAGGTAATGAAGGTGCGGATAAAGCCGATCTGATCCGGTCGTCCCACGATGACATCGAGGACTTGATCCGGGTCGGCGCGAAACAGGGCGTCGATGTATTGGCGGTAGGCCTGTCCCGGACTGCTGGCCCCTGAGACGGCTGGCGGCGTCGTGACAAGGGCGACAACGATGGCGGTGGATATCAACGTTAACGTTTTCATCGTTTTCATCAGGATGTGTTTTATCAGTTATCGCAGGGGATGACAAAGGAAATGCCGGTGTGGGGACGACCGGCCGCCGTTCCGGTTGGAGCCGGCCGTACGCCAACCGGTGCTTGCGCTCGCTTCCTGTTTTGATTAATAAATAGCTTATGCGATGCCTGAAATGCGGAGCCACCACCGGCGAAGATCAGAATTTTTGCGGCGACTGCGGCCATCAGTTGAGAAATATCTGCTCCGGTTGCGGCACCCTTAACCCTCCCTTCTTCAAGTTTTGCGGGCAGTGCGGCCGAAACCTGGCGGATATCGGCACCCTTATTCTCGATCGGGCCGGTCTCATGATCGAGGCGGACGCCGCCGCAACACAACTGCTAGACCGTCAGGACGGTAGCCTCATCGGCAAGCCTTTCGCGCTGTTTGTCGATGTCGACGATTTGGTGCTCTACTATTCCCACTGGAACGAATTGATTCGGTCCGGTCGCCGTCAAAATCTTGAAATCGAACTTTATCCCACCCGCGATGCCGCGATCCACGCCCAGCTTGTTTTACGTCTGCTGGGCACGCCCGATGGTGAGTCGGTCCGCGTCCGCATGGAAATCGGGGACGTGAGCGACCGTCGGCAAATCCTGAATGCCCTGCAGGAAAAACAGGATTTGATCAAAACCATCACCTCGCTGGCGGCGATATCCACGCCCTCCTTCACCGGAAAGGGAGGAAAGACCATTGGCGGCGTCCTTGAAAAAATTGGCTTGATTGCGGGGGGGCATTACGCGTTTATCGACCGGATCGACGCGCCGGGCAGGCAGGTGGTCTCGGAATTTCAATGGCGCGCAACCAAGGCACCGCCGGATCAAACGCCTCTCAACGCCGCGGTGGCGCTCAAGCGCCTGCGCCCCGTTGTCGAGAAGCTCCTCAAGGGTCGCCTGTACATGGTTGAGGACATGTCGGCGTTGTCGGCCCATGAGCGCCAGACCTGGCAGCTCTGGCATCGCTGGGAATCGGGCGCCTTGTTGTGCCAAATGATCCATCAGCGGCGGCGGCCCGTCGGCATTGTCGGTCTGGCCAGGACGACGCCCGGCGGCTGGTCGCCTGCGGCGGTCCTTCTGGTGCAACTGGCAGGGCGGCTCATCGCGGACACCCTGCCCCAGGTGCGCACCGGACGAGCCGTGATCAAGCGCGCGGCGGCCGTTGCCGTCAAATCCGCCCCTTCGCCCAGGTCCTCGGAAGCCCCGGCAGTCATCGATGTCGAAGATATCGAAATCCTCATCGATGAGCCGGACAGGTCTCAGCAGGCCAGCCCGCCATCCGACCGGATGGAGATCCGTGCTGATGGCGAAAGCGGCGCCGATGGCGGCCTGCGGCTATTTGCCGCCAACGGTGCCGACTACCAGTTGACCTGCCCGAAATGCGGCCGCCAGGAAGCGGTCGCGCCCACGTTATTCGAAAGGATGGGCGCCGTGCTGCGGGTCAACTGTCCCTGCCAGTGCTCTTTTCGTATCATACGCGAAATGCGGCATACCTTTCGTAAGTCGGTCCGGCTGGACGGCCTCTTCGCCCAGGACGTGAGTCATCTCAACAAAATGGCCGTCGTCAACGTCTGGGGTCCCATGGTGGTGACGAACATTTCCAAAACAGGGTTGAGCTTTACGGCCGAGAAGGCTTCACTGCTGCGCCGGGGCGACCGTGTTCACCTGCGGTTTTATCTGGACAACAGCAGCAAGACCCTCATTAAGAAATCGGCCGGGGTAAAATCCGTTCAGGGGGACGCGGTGGGATGTGAATTCATCGGTTCGGATCGCTACGACGTCACTCTGGGTTTTTATTTTTTATAGCCGCCGATCACCTCTTCCTTCTCCCTTGCATCTGCGCAGCGCCCGATCCCGACGGGGTGTGCGGCCAGCCAGGACCGGCTTTCCACCACGCGCAGGCGGGCCCTCGGTGGGTTTCCACTCAACCGGGTGAATGCTCCTTGGCGATCAGCATATAGATGGACGGAATCACGAAGAGGGTGAAGAGCGTACCGATGGCCATGCCGCCCACCAGCACGAGGCCGATCGAATTACGGGCCGCCGCTCCGGCCCCGGTGACCAGCACGAGGGGGAAGTGCCCGGCGATGGTGGCGCCGGTGGTCATTAAAATCGGCCGCAGACGGGTCAGGGCGGCTTCGCGCACGGCCGCGCGCTTGGTGACACCCTGCTCCTGAAGGTTGTTGGCGAACTCCACGATGAGGATGCCGTTTTTGGAGACCAGCCCCACCAGGGTGACCAGGCCGACCTGGGAGTAGATGTTGAGCGTGGTGGTCCAGCCGTGGGTCCAGAAGGGGATCCCGGGATCGGGCATCTTGAGAAAGGTGAAGACCAGCGCCCCGAACATGGCCAGCGGCACCGACCCGGCCAGAATGACGAACGGATCACGAAAGCTGTTGAACTGCGCGGCCAGGACGAGAAAAATGAGGATGACGGCCAGCCCGAACGCTTGAATGAACGTATTGCCTTCGGTGCGAAGCTGGCGAGATTCACCTGTATAGTCAAGGACATAGCCTTTAGGCAGGACCTTGGCGGCTTCGTCCTCCAGGAACCGGAGGGCTTCATCCAGTGGGCGCACGGCCACCCCGCTGATGGACACGGCATTTAGTTGCTGGAAGCGGTTCAGGGAGCGCGGTACCGTCGTATTCTCGATGACGGCGACCGTGCTCAGGGGCACCAGCTGGTCGTCCGGGCCCGTGATATAGATGTCTCTCAACTGGTCCGGATTGAGACGCTCCTGCCGCTTGATCTGGGGGATAACCTTGTAGCTGCGACCGGCGATATTGAAGCGGTTGACGAAGTTTCCGCCAACCATGGAGGCCAGATCGTCGCCCACCTGCTTGAGGTTTAGGCCCAGATCGGCCACCTTGTCGCGGTCGATGACAAGCCGCGACTGGGGCTGATCGATCTTGACGTCGATGATCGGCGGAAAGGCGAACATACCGCTCTGCATGGCTTTTAACTGAACCTGCCGGGCGAATTGAAGGATCTGCTCGGGCTCGGCCGTCGCGGTCAGAAAGAACTCCACCGGGAACTGGCCGCCTCCTGGAAGGGCCGGCGGGGTGACCGGAAACATGCGGATTCCTGGAATTTGAGAGAGGCCGTACTGCACTTCCGGCAAGATTTCGAAGACCGTGCGCTCGCGCTCCCCCCATGGGCGAACCACCATCCCACCGAACCCGGAGGAAGGCGAGGTGACCTGAAAAGTGAACTCGGTTTCGGGGATCCCGAGGAAAACATCGTTGGCCGCAGCGGCGGAAAGGCTGGTTTGATCCAGGGTGGCGTTGGCCGCGGCGTCGAGGATACCGAAAATAACGCCCTGGTCCTCGGTGGGGGCCAGTTCCTTGGCCGACATGAAAAACATGGGAATCGTCAGGAGACTCACACCGATCCAAACCAGGTATACCGCGGGCCGGACGTCGAGGCTGATGTCCAGAGCGCGCCCGTAGAGGCTGCGGATGCGGTTGAAAAGGCGGGACACCCGACCGGCAAGGCCCTTTTGGGACATGCCTTCCTGCAGCAGCTTGGCGGACATGACCGGCGACAGCGTCAGGGCCACCACGCCGGATATGACCACCGCGCCGGCCAATGTGAAGGCGAACTCCCGGAAGAGGGAGCCCGTCAATCCGCCCTGCAACCCGATGGGGGCGTAGACGGCCGCGAGGGTGATCGTCATGGCGATCAGCGGCCCGATCAGCTCGCGGGCCCCACGCAGGGCGGCATCGACGGGTGTGCGGCCTTCGCTCAAGTGACGTTCGACATTTTCGACCACGACGATGGCATCGTCCACCACCAGTCCCACCGAGAGGACGATGGCCAGCAGGGTCAGCAGATTGACCGTAAAGCCGAAGGCTTGCATCAGGAAAACGGCGCCGATGAGCGACAGCGGGATGGCCACCACGGGAACGATGGCGGTGCGAATCGAGCCCAGAAAGAGAAAAATGATGACGACGACGATAAGGAGGGTTTCACTCAGGGTTTTGATGACTTCCCGGATGGCGTTGCGAATGTAATTCGTGGCGTCATAGGCGATGCGGGCATCCATGCCGCTGGGAAGCTGTTGCTGGATGGCCGTCATGGCCACCTGCACCCGGTCGATGACATCCAGCGAGTTGGCGTTGGGCAGCGGCCAGATGCCCATGAAGACCGCCGTCTGCCCTGAAAAGCGCACCTCGGTGTCATAATCTTCGGCTCCCAGGACGACGTCGGCAACATCCCGGAGGCGCACGATGGCGCCGCCCTCCTGTTTGATGACCAGCCGTTTGAATTCGTCCACCGAGCGCAGGTCGGTATTGGCCACCAGGTTCACCTGCACGAGGGCTCCCTTGGTGCGGCCCACCGCCGCCAGGAAATTGTTGGCCTCCAGCGCTTCGCGAACCTGCACCGGGCTGATGTTGAGGGCCGCCATGCGCTCGGGTTTGAGCCAGATGCGCATGGCAAAGGTGCGCGCCCCCAGGATGTCGGCTCGCTGAACGCCCTCCAGGGCCGAGAGCTGGGGCTGCACGATGCGCACCAAGTAGTCGGTGATTTCGTTCTGTTTGAGCACATCCGAGGTAAAACTCAGATAGGCTGAAGCAAAACGACTGTCAGCGGATTCGACATTGATCTCCGGTATTTCGGCTTCCGGGGGCAGATCGCCGCGCACCTGGTCGACCTTGGCGCTGATTTCGGACAGGGCTTTGATCGGGTCGTAATTCAGCTTTAGACGTACGGTGATGGTGGATAGTCCAAGGGCACTCTGAGACTGGATGTAGTCGATCCCGTCGGCGGCGGCAATGGCGCGCTCGAGCGGGGTGGTGATAAAGCCTCGCACGAGGTCGGCACTGGCACCGATGTAAACGGTTGTGACGGTGACGGCCGCATTGTCGCTGCGTGGATACTGGCGGACATTAAGCGAGTGGATGGCCTGAAGCCCGGCGATGATGATCAACAGGTTCACCACCAGGGCCAGGACGGGGCGGCGAATGAATAGGTCGGTAAATTTCATGAGCCTTATTTTCAGGGTGCCATTAGCCCGATTGCAATCTGCTGATCGGGTGCTGCACCGATGCACTCATGGCCGGCGGTCAACTGTCATCCGGTCGGGGTTTGGTTTGAAAGTTTGGCGCGAGTTTGTTATTCACGACAACTTTTTGCTGGTTGCGCAGTTTGAACACCCCGGTGCTGACCACCTGCTGATCGGCTTGCAGCCCTTCGATGACGGAAACGAAATCACCCCGTGTGTCTCCCAGCCGCACGAACTGCTGGCGCAGGTATTTTTCGGGGGGGGCGCCCGCCTGGGTGTCGCCCTCCTCCACGATAAAGACCGAATCGCTGTACGGCGCATAAAGAACCGAGGTCGTCGGGATGGCCAGAACGTTTGTTTGGCCGGGCAAAAGGACTTCCACGTTGACAAACATGCCCGGCCGCAGTTTTTCGTTCGCGTTTCGCAGGGTCCCCTGGACACGAATGTTGCGCGTTTCCGCTTCCACCTGGGGATTGATGGCCGTGATCTGCCCGGTGATGGTCTCGCCGGCCAGGACATCGGCACGGACACGAACGGTAAGCCCCGCTTTCAGGCGGGCCAACTCGTATTGCGGCAGCAGAAAATTGACGAAAATCGGATCCAGGGCCTGCAGCGAGACAATGGGGTCGCCGTCCTTGATAATCTGTCCGAGGTTGATGCGGCGGATGCCCAACCGGCCGGCAAAAGGCGCCTGGATGGTTTTTTTGCTGATGGTGGCCTTGATCCGTTCGATGTCGGCCTGGGCTTGCTTGAGGTTGGCCAGCGCCTGATCAAAGGCCGCCTGGGTGACCACTTGCTCACCGCGTAATTCCCGGGCGCGGTCGTAATTCGCCCGGTTGAGGGCCAAGGTGGCTTCGGCGGAACGCAACTGGGCGGTCTCGGTGGCAATGTCCTGCTGAACGAGGAGAGCGCCGGCTTGAACATAAGCGCCGGGTTCAAAAGCGATGCGTGCGACTTTGCCGGTCAGTTCGGCCGTGACGGTCACCCCTTGGACGGCGTCGAGTGTGCCCACCGCGGAGAGGCGCACCTCCCAATCCATTTTGGCGACCGGTGTCACCGTGACGGTCGCGGGTGGCGGAGAGAATTCTTTACCCTGAGCCACCATACGATCGATCTGCAGATATTTAATGCCGCCCAGGATGCCGGCAATGCCCGCCAGCAGAAGGATGGATAGCAGGATGTATTTTTTCATGGGTTTGGGCAAATCGCCAGTATGGTTGAGGCTTGGGAGTCAACTGCCGAGGCTGCAGCAGAAACCAGAGGTGACCATTAGCAGAAACAAAGGGCCACAACAAGGCCGAAGCCCAATTTTCAGGTTTGGCTAGATCCGTCGAATCGATTTAAAGGGTATTTCAACCGCTGTCTGTTTTTAAAGCTATTTTTGGCGTTAGCATACAAAGAAGCATACCATCGCTACCAAGATCTTATCGGGGCCATATAAAAGGTGGCCTCGAACAACGGCCCGGCGTCGTCTCGGGAGATGAAATCGAGTGGTGCCAAGGGGGTCGGAATGGAGCTCTTATGTGGCTAGATATCCAGGTGGTGATTAAGCGCAAGATCTTACCGATGGCCTTGCCCATCGGCATCATGGCGACCGTCCTCCTGACGCCGACGGCCGTTATCGCTGAGATTTATCAGTGGGTCGATGGCAACGGTGTCCGTCACTATTCAAATACGCCGCCGCCGGAAGAGGTTCAGATCCAAAACCGGTTTCCAGAAGAGGAATTTGATCCGGATGAAGAAAAGAATATCCGGGAGGCCGAGGACAGGGAGCTGGCCAAACTCCAGGAACGGCTCGCGCAGGCGCGCGCCCAGATGGAAAAAGCGCGCCAGGAGGCTGAACGCCAGCAGGCGCAGCGGCGTGAAGCGGAAAATCAGCGTCGTATCAGGGAGCTGGAAAAAGAGGTCGAGGAATTGAAGCGCCGCCGCCGCCGGCCGGTCTGGATCGGACCGTATTTACCCAAGGCCGTTCCCTACCCGGCCGCGGGAGATTTGTAATTCGACACCTGTGGATGCGTGCTCCCTAGCTTTCGGTCACAGGGGGCGTACGGTTTAAGACAACCCGCCGGGCGTCCTTGAGCCCCCTCGGCGCAAAGATGCCACGGTCCACACAACGGGCGGCTGGCCGAGGACCGATTCCGCACCTCGCCCAGAGCGATGGGCTCCAGAGCCAAACATTACAAATCAATGCCCAACTCCTTGGTTTTCGTCCGCAGGGTATTGCGGTGAATGCCCAGTTGCCGGGCGGCTTGGGAACGCTTGCCATCGACGGCCTGGAGGACGGTCAAAATATGCTGGCGTTCGAAGGCCCGGATGGCCTTCTTCAGCTCAAGGCCTTTGAAAACCGTGGGATGACCGTAGGCCAGGGGCTCTGGAAGATGGGCGGTTTTTAGCATCCCGTCTTTTGGAACGCTGCAGAGCCGTTCCAACAGGTATTCAAATTCCCTCACATTACCCGGCCAACCGTTGGCCATCAGGGCGTATCGGGCACGCTTTGCATCGTGCCGGCACGGAACGCTATGCCGGAGCGCGATTTGTTTCATGAAATGCTCGAGCAGCAGGCCGATGTCATCACCTTTGGCAATGAGCAGCGACAAATCGATGGGCAGCGCGTTCAGTTTGCGGTAAAGATCCATTCGGAACAGACCCGCATCGACGAGCGCCTCCAGGTTTTGGCTGGTGGCGGCAAGGATGCGGATATCCGCATTTAGCGTTTGATGTGGCCTTGGGGGCCCAACCGGTTGGTGTTCCATGATTTGAACCAAGGCGGCCTGCATATCCAGGGACAGATAGTTGATATTGTCGAGAAACAGGCTCCCGGTATGTGCGTGTTCGATTTTACCGGGCGTTCCGGCCGCCGTCGATGGACTGGCCGCGTGACTGGACCCGAAAAGGGTCCTGGCCAGCGACCGCGAGGGTATCCCGGCACAGTTCAAGGTGACATAGGGCCCTTGGGCGCGCCGACTCCGGTCGTGCACCATCCGGGCGATGCGTTTTTTGAGAAGACCGGTCCCGCCCAGAATCAGCACGTGGCATTCAATCGGCGACAGGGTATCGATGATCTGCCACGCGCTGTGCATGGCATCATCCGATCCGGTGCCGTCTTGTGCTCCCAAGCCGGATGTCCGACGCAAGCTTGTTTTTTGGCGCGCCAGGGCTTGCGCCGCCACGGCAAGAAGATGGCCCCCGTCAATCGGTGCGGTCAAGAAATCCAAGGCGCCGGCCTTCATTGCATCCACCGCCGTTTGAACGTTTCGATCGGCACTCGCCAAGATGACGGCCACGTTGGGTGTGGCCCGCTTCAGCTTTTTGAGCAGTTCGATGCCGTTCATGTCGGGGAGCGATGCGCCCAGGCAAACGAGGTGGAAGGAGCGGCGCTGGCAATACGCGAACGCTTGGGCGGCACTCGTGGCAAATTGAAGGTGGCGGGCCTCATTAAAAACCTGCTGCAAAGGTTTCCATATCGGCCTGACTTCATCCACGATCAAAATGGATGCGCGAGAAACGGGAGTTGTTCGCATGCGATCACCCTTTGGCCACTACAAAATAACAACAAAATTGCCATCTATATAACAGCGACCATAAACCAATTTAATTCCATACGTCAATCTGTTTTTATTCTGTTTTTCGCGTTCACATTGCGTCACACTTGTTGGTGAAGCGTAAGTCTGCCGGGTCGGCCGATCCGGGTTTTTCGCGCCGCCATGATGCGATCGAAATCCCTGGGTGCCGTGGCTTGCGCTTTGCCTGCGATGGTCCCGGCGCTCATAATAAGATCGGTGCCGGCCTAATCGGCAGCCGATCGACCGCGCCATCATGAAGTTGACGGCGGCCCCCGCGTATTGTATTGCCCATACGGGGGGATCGGTCCCGGCGACGATCCGGCAACTTTGAAATCGACCCATTTCTCTGCACGGCATTCATCATGGGCAACAAACTCACGGTTGCATTCACGCGGCGCGAAGCTGAACTCTACCGTTCGCAGGGCTTGTTCGAGGAAGCGCAACAGCTTTATCGTGACGTGCTTGACAGCTCGGATGCCCTCGGGGGGCGCCTGTCCAAATCGCTCCAAAGCCAGATTTTACAAATCGAGGATGAGCTGGCGGCGATGGAAGTGGATCTGGTGGACTTCGTTTCCGCACGCGACATGAGCATACTCAAGCGAAGCTGGCTTGGTGCCAATTCGACCAACGACATTCTGACCTGTGCCACCGCCCTGGGCGATATCGGTCTTTTCGAGGCCGGTGTGGAAGAATACCGCAAATTGATACGCCGCAAGCTTCCCGTGGCCAAGTTCGTCCGTGGGCTGACGGACTGCCTGTTGGGCATTCATTCGCTGACCACGATCGAAAGGGCCATCGAACAGATGATTACCCAGGATTACTGCACTGGTCACCATCCGGCCATTCTGCGCGCGGCCTTCGCCCTGGACATGGAGCGGCGCGGTTATTATCCGACCGCCCTGAATCTGTATAAAGCGCTGCTGAAAGAAGTGCCGCAATCCCAATGGTCAAAGGTCGCCCGCCGAATCAAAGCCCTCAAAGCCAAGATGGAGACCGTGACGGATCAGGCGCCCCAAGGCGACGAGGTGTCCTGCTCCGAACCCGCCGACAAATCCGCCCGCTTCCGCCGCCGGATGGGCCGCCTGCGCAAGCACCTGGATCACCTGCGGTCCCTCGTACAGCGCCGTCAGCGGGCCTGATCGCTCCAGGCACGGCATCGAAACCGCCTGATCATGGATATTCGTTGGCAATGCTCAAGGCTGCAGGACTTGACCGCAGCTGAAATGCACGCCATTCTGGCGCTGCGCCAGCAGGTTTTCGTGGTCGAGCAGAACTGCGTCTATCAGGACGCCGACGCCCTCGATTTGAGCGCCTGGCACATGACCGGCCGCCGCACCGACGGAAAACTCGTGGTCTATCTGCGGATCAATGCCCCGGGCACGCGCTTCGCCGAGGCCACGATCGGCCGGTTGCTGACGGCAGGCGCCATGCGCGGGCAGCATCTTGCCAGCCGCGCGCTCAAGCGGGCGCTGCGCCGTTGTGCCGCCCTCTACCCAGGGCAGGCCATCCGTATTGCCGCCCAGACTTACCTTGTTGATTTTTACGGCCGATTTGGTTTCCAGACGGTCGGTGCCGCCTACAAGGAGGATGGTATCGACCATATCGATATGATCCGATCGGCGGCCGGTATGGATTCGATCTGAAGGGAGAGGCCGATGCCGTCTTTGGATGCGTTCAAGGCAGACTACGACACCGAGATCGTTGATTTTGCGATTGGCGACCGCGCTTTTCGATTTCATGTTCCACGCACGCTTGAGCCCTTCCTCGATCCGGATGATCCGTTGCGCAATTTCCCGCTGTGGTCCAAAGTTTGGGAGGCATCCCTGCTGCTGGCATCCAAACTGGCCGCGCGGCCCATCGGCCCGGCCGAGCGCCTGATTGAGTTGGGCGCCGGCCTGGGGGTGTCCGGACTGGTCGCCGCCGCCTTTGGCCACGATGTCACCATCACCGAATACGACCCGCATGCCCTCGCCTTTCTGGAAGCAAACCGCCAGGAAAACGAATGCGACCGTGCCCGTGTCCGCCGGCTGGATTGGCACCAGCCGGATCTGGACGAGCGCTTCGACATCGTTCTGGGCTCGGAGTTGATCTACAAAGAAAGTGATTTCGGAGCCATGCGCGCATTATTCAGGAGGCTCTTGCGGCCGGCCGGTGAGATCCTCCTGGCCGGCGAAATCCGACAGACCAACAAGGCTTTTCTGGATGCGATGCAACCTGATTTTCAGATTCAGATCGCCAAACATACCCTGCGCGGGGATTCCCGGGAGATACCGCTTCTGCTGATCCGGATGAGGCCCAAGAATCCAAGCGTTTAGCATCCGGACGCGCAGACCCATTCGGGCGGCGTTGGTGCCCGACGGTTTTACGTATCCGCCGCTTGCCAGCTGTCTATCCATTTGATAGAATTCATATTGTCTCAAATAGTCGATGTGAATTCAGGCCTTCGCCTGCTTCTGCCCGGAGAACGCGCGCGAGAATCTTCCAGGTGCGGAGCAGGCGTTGTTTTAACGCCGTCGGGTTTGGCCTCTGCCGGGCAATACCGCGGTACGGCCTGCTGTAATGGGATATGGGGTATGGATCGGTTTAATGTCGTTTTTCGTGGCGAGTTTCTGCTGGGCTACGATATTGATGAGGCCAAAGATAAGCTGGCCGCTGCCTTCAAACTGAATGAACGCAAGCTGGATGCCCTCTTTGCCGGTGAGCCGATTACGGTGACCAAGGATGTCAACGAAATCAAGGGCAAACAGATTGTTGAAACGGCGTCTGGCTGTGGCGTCGTCTTTGAACTGGAGCCATCTGGGGACACCGCGCCCCCCTCGGCCGCCCCGGTATCCGTTAGCGGTGCCCCGAAGGCCGCCGCCCACGAGGTGGCATGCCCCGAATGCGGCACCCGCCAGGGGCGGGCGGCCAGCTGCCTGCATTGCGGGGCCTTTCTTTTCGAGAAAGCGCCCCCAACACGCACGTCCAAGATCGAAACCGTTTCGGTCGAAGTCTCCTCTTCGGCTAAGGCGAAGTCGTCTTCCGGGGGGGTCTTTAAGTCGATTCGCATTTTTGTTCTGCTGCTTATCCTGCTGGCCGTGGGATTGAATACGTTTCTCAGCGGCATCCATGCCACCAGTTGGGATCATACCCTCTGGGTGGGCGTCTATCCCATCAACGCCAACGGTTCGGAGGCCGTGGACCAGTATATCGCCCGCCTGGACGAGGATTCTTTTCTGCCGATCGCGGACTATTTCGAGACGGAGGCCGAACGCCACGCGCTTGCGATGTCGGACCCTGTCAAAATGTTAATGGCCCCGGAAATCAAATCCCTGCCGCCCTTGCCGCCCGAGAGCGGCAATCCGCTGGCCGTGATGTGGTGGAGTCTTAAAATGCGGGTCTGGGTCTACCGGTCGGATACACTAACCGAGGGCCCTTCGCCGGAGATAAAGATTTTCGTTATCTACCACCCCCGCGGGGAGGAAGAACGGCTTGAGAATTCGCTGGGTATTCGCAAGGGCATGTTCGGCGTCGTGCACGCCTATGCCGATTATGGCCTGCAGCCCAAGAACCACGTGGTGATCGCCCATGAAATGCTGCACACGCTGGGCGCTTCGGATAAATACGATCCGGCCACCCGGTTGCCCCGTTTCCCGGACGGTTTCGCCGATCCCGACCAGTCGCCACTCTATCCCCAGCAGCTGGCGGAAATCATGGGCAGCCGGATACCCCAGTCCGAAAACCAGGCAACCATGCCGCCCAGCCTGGATTTTACGATCATCGGCGATCTCACCGCCCGTGAAATCAAGTGGGTCAATTGAGATGACGATGGGGTCGGGCGGTTTTCTACCGGCCCGTTTCGAGGAAGCGGGATGCGGCGACTTCCCCTTGGCGCAACAGCGATAGGCAAGATTTGAAGGTCATGGGCATCTGGCGCACCGAAATCACACCTGATCAGATCAACCAGCTGGCTCCCCGGACAATCGTCGAGCGGATCGGTATTGAATTCGTCGAAGTCGGCCCTGACTACCTCAAAGCCCGCATGCCCGTCGACGAGCGCACGGTTCAACCGACCCGGATTCTGCACGGCGGGGCCTCGGTGGTCTTGGCCGAAACGTTAGGCAGCGTGGCCGCCTACCTCTGCATCGATCCTGCGCACAAGACCGCCGTGGGCCTGGACATCAATGCCAATCATGTGCGCTCGGTCCGTGAAGGGCATGTCACCGGCAAGGTCACGCCGATCCATCTGGGCCAGGCGACGCATGTCTGGCAAATCCGCATCCTCGACGCGCATGCGCGCCTGGTGTGCATCGCCCGTATTACCATGGCGATCCTGGATCAGAAGCACTAGCCGGCCCCGGACACGGCGGCCCGATGTTCATTCCGCGGCCTCCCGTCCGATAACCTGCCAACAAAGGAATATCGATTCATGCCCCCCCCACGCGGCGATTTGAACCGCCTTTTCAACCCCAAGGCCATCGCTGTCGTGGGCGCCAGCAATCGTGATGGCCGCATCGGGCGCATCATTTTCGAGCGGCTGCTTCCATCGCTGCGCAAGATCTACCCTGTCCACCCACGCGAAGAAACGATTCTGGGCCACGAGGCCTTTGCCGACATCGCCGCGCTGCCGGATGGCATCGACCTGGCGGTGATTGCCACTGCCGCGGCCGCGGCGGTCGGGGCGGTCGAAGCCTGCGCGAACGGCGGCATCCCCTTTATCATCGTCGTCGCCAGCGGCTTTGGCGAAACCGGCGCGCATGGGGAAAGACTCGAGCGGCGCCTCAAAGACGTTATCCGAGATTCTGACTGCCGGCTTTTGGGACCCAATTCCTTGGGGATTTTTATCCCCAGCGAGCGGCTGGACACGATATTTGTCGAGCATGGCGACAAGGCCCTGAGCCGGGGTGGCGGGGTGGCCTTTGTGACCCAGAGCGGATCGGTGGGCGTCGAAGCCCTGGGCCTGGCCAGCAATGTCGGTTTCGGCTTGCGTGCGTTTGTGGGGCTCGGTAACAAATGCGACCTGGATGAACTCGATTTTCTGGCCTACTTCGGCAACGATCATGATACCCGCTGCCTGGCGTTCTACCTGGAAGATATCGCCCACGGCCGTCGGTTTTTGGAGCGGGCCCGGGAAGTGACCCGGCACAAAGCGGTTATCGTCCTCAAGGCGGGGCGAACGCCCGCCGGCGCCCGGGCGGTGAGCAGCCATACCGGGCGTCTGGCGGGCATGGATGCCGTCATCGGTGGCGCGTTTCGCCAATACGGCATCCAGCGGGTCGTGGATGACGAGGAACTCTGCGATGCGTCCAAGTGTCTGGCCATGCTGCCGCCCGCCCCCGGCAATCGGGTGGCCGTGCTCACGCCGGCTGGCGGATTCGGGGTCATGTGCGCGGACTACATCGAAGGCGAGCAGCGCGGCATACCGCTGGCGATGGCCCGTTTAAGCAGACAGACGGTCAAACGCATCCGCACGGCGACCCTGCCGTATGCGGCCTGCGACAATCCCGTGGATCTGACGGCCGGCGCCAACGACGAGATGTTCGGCGCCGGTCTAGACGCATTGCTGGACGACGACGGGGTCGACATCATCATCTGCACGGCCTTTTTTGCACCGCCGGCAATATCGGACGGATTGATCGAGACGGTTGCCTCCCGTGCCCGCCGTAACGCTAAACCGATCATTACCTTTACCCAGTACGGCCCTTTTACGGATCTCTACCTTCGCAGGTTTCACGACATGGGCGTGGTCGGCTTCCCCTCCATCAGCCGGGCAGTTCGGGCGGCCCGATTTCTGGTGGAGCGTGCCCGCATATTGGATTCTTTGGGAGCCGCGCGATGAAGGCCGACCTGACGCACTGGCACGCCGGTTTGATGGTGGCCGGCCGTCCCGATGAGTATGAAGTGAAACGTCTTTTGGCGGACATGGGGCTGCGTGTCCCGCAAGGCACGCGGTCGCTTCCCGGCCGCCTCGATGTCCCGCCGCCTTTCGAAGGGCCCTACGCCCTGAAAGTCTGCTCGCCCGCAATTCTCCACAAGACCGACGTCCACGGTGTCGTGTTGAACCTGGACGGCGAATCGCTAAAGGCGGCCATGCGGCGGCTGGCCGCGGTTTTTCCGCAAACCCCGCTGCTGGTCGAGCAGATGGTGGTTTCGCGGGGGCCGGAAGTCATCGCCGGCGCTCTGATGGACTCATCTCTTGGTCCGGCCGTCATGGTGGGGGCCGGGGGCATTCTGACCGAAATCGCGCCGGACGTGGTTTTTCGTTTGGCGCCCCTCGATGAAAAGGAAGCCATGCGCATGCTGACGGAATTGCGGATCGCTCCGGTGTTCGAGGGGTATCGCGGACTGGATCTGAACGCCGGCGCTCTGGTTCGCCTGCTGGTCACCGTGGGTCGTCTGGCGGCCGCCTGGGGTGAAGCGTTGGACCAACTGGATCTGAACCCCATCGTCTGGACCGGGCAGGATTGGACAATTCTCGATGCCAAGCTCGTTTTAAACCCTGCGGGCGCCGGGCCCGGGCCATAATACGATCGAGGCGGCCGGCGGGATTCCCGCCGCCGTCACCCTATCGATGCCATGTTTGATCTTCTCAAAATTCTCGTTCCGGTAATCCTTGTCGGCTTGGGCCTGCTCTACTTCTTCCAGGATGCGCTGATTTTCTTCCCCCAGCCGACGCCGGAGGTGAACCGGACACAATTTGAATCCCATGCCTATCAGGTGACGCATGCCGGCGTCGATCTTCGGGGCTGGTACGTTCGCGGAACGGTCACGGCCGAAAAACCGCTGCTGGTCTATTACGGCGGAAACGCCGAGGAGGTCTCCGTCAACCTTGGAGATCTCGATCAATTCGGGGCGGGCGCTTATCTGTTTATGAATTACCGCGCCTATGGCGACAGCGGGGGACGGCCTTCCCAGGCGGCGCTGTGCCGGGATGCCGTTCACATCCTGGACCATGTGCTTCGCCATGAAAAGATTCCGCTGGAACACGTGATGCTGATGGGACGCAGCCTGGGCTCGGGCGTTGCCGTGCACGTTGCCGCGCAGCGCAAGGTGCGCGGCGTCATTCTGGTCACTCCATTTGACAGCCTGACGAATGTGGCCCGCCATCACTACCCGATATTTCCGGTACGCCTGCTGCTGAAACACCCCTTTGATTCCCGCGCGCTGGCCCCGACCATCCGTACACCGGCGCTGGTGCTGGTCGGATCCCGCGACGAGGTCATCCCCAACGAATCTTCGTTCAATCTGGTGAGCGCCTGGGGAGGCCCTGTAGAAACGGTGGTTATCGAAGGGGCCGGGCACAACGACGTTCATCTCGACCCGCTCTACTGGCCGGCCATCCAACGTTTTTTGACCGGGCGCAAAGATGGAGGCGAATAGGGATGTTGGCCCGACTTCGCCGCGAGCTGAAGACGCTGACCGACCCGCAGGTGGCGGCCCATTCACAGCGCTTTTTCAAGACCGGCCCGGGCCAATACGGTGAAGGCGATCGATTTATCGGGATTCGCGTGCCCGCACTGCGCCGCCTGGCACGCCGATATGAGGACCTGCCCATCGACCAGGCCGAAAGCCTGCTGCGCTCAAAAATCCACGAATACCGACAGATCGCGCTGTTCATTCTCGTGGGGCGGTATCGACGCGGAAATGCCGCGGAGCGAGCGGAAATCTATAAACGCTATCTTCGCAACACCGCCCATATTAACAATTGGGACCTGGTGGACGCTTCGGCGGAACACATCGTGGGCGCATGGTTGCAGAATCGCAGCCGGAAGCCGCTGATACAGCTGGCTGCGTCCGGTTCCCTTTGGGAGCGGCGCATGGCCGTATTGGCCACCTTCCACTTCATTAAAAAGGGAGAATTCGAGGAGACGCTGCGTATCGCCAAATTATTGATAAACGATCGTGAAGATCTTATTCACAAGGCGGTGGGGTGGATGCTGCGGGAGGTCGGCAAGCGCTCTGCGGCCACGGCCGGGGCTTTTTTGCGTCGGCACTACCGTGCAATGCCCCGGACGATGCTGCGCTATGCCATTGAAAAATTACCTGAAGACCAGAGGCAGGCGTTTTTGAAAGGTCAGGTGTAACCATGCGACGTTTGCCCGTATTTTTACTGGCGGCCTATCTGGGCCTGTTTGTCTTTCTGGCGATCGAGCCCTACGACCGCGCGGTGTGGTGGGCCGAGAATCTGCCGATCATGCTGATCGTGGCCGGGCTGGTGCTCACCTATCGCTGGTTTGCCTTCTCGAACACGGCTTATGTCCTCATGGCCGCTCTAATCGGTCTGCATACGATCGGCGGTCATTTCACCTTCGAGCGCGTTCCCTTTGACTGGTTTACCGACTTTTTCGGGTTTGAACGCAATCACTACGATCGTATCGCGCATTTTACCGTCGGTTTTTATGCTTATCCGCTGGCGGAATGGCTGCTGCGCCGCCGTCTCGTGCTTTCGCGGACGGTCCTCTTTCTATTTCCCATTTGTTTCATTCTGGCCGTTGCCGGGGTGTATGAAATTTTGGAATGGCTCTACGCGATATCAGCCGATCCCGAGGCCGGCATCGCCGTATTGGGCTCCCAGGGCGATATCTGGGATGCCCAGAAGGACATGCTGGCCGATGGTTTGGGGGCGATCGCGGCCGTCATCTTTTTCGCTCTCATCAACGGCCGGGAGGTAAAGGCCCTGACCGCCCAACAGGACTTGCCCGCGGCAGGATAAAAAAAGCCGGCCCACAAGGGGCCGGCGTATCGCTTGGCGCTGCGGAGGTTTCAGGCGGCGCCCGCTGCGCTGTCGACCGTCAAAAAAATCAAAACGCCATCCGTGCTATTGGGTCCAGGCGTCATGGACATCACCGACGATTAGCTTGACGTCCGTGATGGCATTGTGCATGCGGGCGTACATCATGGCCAGCCCGATGATTTCCGTCAGCACGAAAAGCGAGTCCAGATCACGATCGGAGATATCCCACACCTTGCTGTGGTAGAGCCTTAGAACACCGATCACGCGCCCGCTGAAGGTTATCGGCACGGCGATGATGGCGCCGATGCCCTCCTGGATGGCGTCTTCGGGGTATTGCAGGAGATCGGACTGTTTGACATCCCGGACCACCACGGCCTTTTTCTTGTTGACGCTCGATATGCTGCGGTTGAAAAACAACGGGCCCTTGTTCATGTAGCGGATGCTGAGCCCGAAGCTGCCGATCACTTCGAGCTCCTTGGTCTCCATGTTGGCGGCGAAAATCGACGCGCCCTTGATTTCCAGAGCGCCCACCAGCAGTTGGCTCAGATGCTTGGACATGATCTCCAAGTTGCAGGACTCGGCAATGGCCCGGGTAACGACCTTGAAAATGTCAATATTGATACGGTCTTCGGTCTGCATGGCTTCCTCCCTAAAGCATGACGATGGCGGACATGGTGTGTTGCGCGGTCGATCAACCGGTCAGGACACCACACAAATGGTCGTATCCTTGAGCGCCGTGACCACTTTGATGAATACACTGCCGGTGAAAAAGCGGCTGACCTTCCCGGGCTTGTGATTGAGCACGATGATATCGTAATCGTTTTCTTCGACCTGATCGATGATGGCCGCGGCGATTTCCTTCTTGCGGGATATGAAAATGTAGCGGACGCGCTCGCGGTCAAATCCGCTGGAAATCAGCTGGGAGCGCAGCTCCTGAAGAGCGATTTCGCGTTCGGTCAGCTCCTGGGTCAGGTAGGACAGGCGGCGCTTGAGTTTGGCCGTGGCGGACTGGTCGTCAGATTCGACCTCGGAAATGGGTGTAAAGGCATGGAAGATAGTGATGTCGGCGTCTTCCTGCCGACTGAACGTCTTGATGATGAAATCCAGGGATTTCTGGTCGTTTGCCGAGAAGTTGTAAGGTAGCAAGATCCGTTGGGCAGCCATGATTACCCCCTTTCCCCATTTGCCATCGGCGCTGAATACGCGAATGGTCCGGCAGTTGCGCTATTTCACAGCTGAGGCCGCTGACAGATACCGCTCCGTCCGGAGTGGCCCGTGAGAATTTCAGCTTATCGTCGAGAGTGAGGCGATGCTCAAAATTTCTTCGGCTGCACACGATAGGCTTTCCGCTGGATTCAAACGGCATCCGCCCTACAGCCGACCGAACGGTTTGTGTGAAGACAATTGCCGGCCTACCGCAGCAAAACAAAAGGGGCACGCTGGCCGAAACGTTAGCTTCGGGGCCTTCGAAAAAGAGGAAGATAGAAGAGAGATATCGTCGCCCGGCAGATTGAATTGATTACGCTTTAGCCCTGATACCCCGTGCAGAACGCTATATTGTTTAGGTGCCACATGGGGGTGAACCCTGTCAAGAGGCATGGGAAGCGCACCCCCCACCCTGCGGGCGGCTTTCGCAACCGATGGGGATATGCTATGAACGCAACAGGATCGGCACCGTTGCGCTTGAGCCGGCGGCAGGTCCCTAGGGCGATCCGCTAATGGCCCGCCCGCGCCGCACACAACGATTCCCTTCAGGTTGGATGCATTGCCGCAGTTTCCGGAAGGAGAAGCGCTTCACCTTGCCCGTCGACGGTCCCCATCACGCAGCCTGCCAGCGGGCCGATGCACAAAGCCCCCTTTCACCAGACCGCCTCGCGGCGCGCAGCCTTCCCGGTATTGCTACGGCCCTGACCACCGGCTACGATGCCTGGGCACCGGACTATGAGGCCGACATGGACCGGTATGGTTACCGTCTTCCGGTGCACATGGTCGATGCGGCACGGCTCCATATCCAAGACCGCCGCGCCCGGCTGCTCGATGTCGGCGCCGGCAGCGGCCTGATCGGCGAAGCCCTCAAGGCGGCTGGTTACGACAATCTGGTGGCTTTGGACCCGTCGCCAGGCATGCTGCGGCAGGCCGCTGCCAAGGGCGTCTACAGGCGTCATCTGGAGATGGCGCTGGGTACGGCCGCCCTGCGCACGGGGCTGCGTTGCGATGCCGCGCTGGCGGCCGGTGTCTTCAAGGCCGGCCATGCGCCCCCGCAAGCCCTCGCCTGTCTATTAGGGCTCGTCCGGCCGGGGGGCATCATCATCTTGAACCTGGATGTCGGTGAGGGCGCAGCGGCCTACGATGGTATCGCCCGACGCTTGGCGGCTGATTGCAAGTGGCGGTTTCTCAAATCGACGTCGCCCTTTGCATTATTCGCCGGCGGTGCATTTGGATCGTTGACCACGATCCACGTCTTTCAAGTCACCGGCACATGCTGAAGCGAACATCGTTGTCATCCGTATACAGACAAGGAATATGCCCATGGCTTTTGTCATCCTCAAGCCCAAGCGGGATCCATCCCTGTTACGCCGCCATCCCTGGGTTTTCAGCGGGGCGATGGCCAAAATCCGGGGGAAACCCGATCCCGGCGAAACCGTGGATGTCGTCAGCCCGCGAGGCACCTGGCTAGGAAGGGGGGCCTATTCGCCGCGCTCCCAGATTCGTGTGCGCATCTGGACGTTCAATGAAGATGAGGCCGTCGATGAGGCCTTCTTTCGCAACCGTCTCGAGCGGGCGCTTGCCAGCCGGCGGGATTTGGTCCGTCGTCAGCACCTGACCGGCTACCGGGTCGTGAATGCCGAATCCGATGGCCTGCCCGGCGTGATCGTCGATCGTTACGACGACTATCTGGTCTGCCAGTTTCTTGCCGTCGGGGCGGAAACATGGAAGGATCTCATCGTTGCGCAACTGAAAGCCCTGATACCGGTCGAAGGGATTTTCGAGCGCTCCGACAGCCCGGTGCGCGACAAAGAAGGGCTGGCCCGGCGGACGGGCATTCTGGCCGGAAAGGAGCCGCCGGAAACCATTGCCTTTCAGGAAGGCACCCATCGTTTTTGGGTGGATGTTCGCCAGGGCCACAAAACCGGCTTCTATCTCGACCAGCGGGAGAACCGACTCGAATTGTACGGCCTGGCCGACGGGGCCGAAGTTCTCAACTGCTTTTCCTTTTCCGGCGGGTTCAGCGTGGCCGCGCTCAAAGCCGGGGCGCGGCATGTCACCAATGTGGATATGTCGGCCGCCGCACTCGAGCTTTCCCGGCGCAATCTGGCGCTTAACGATCTCGATCCGGGCCGGGTCGAGCACGTGGAGGCCGATGTCTTCAAAAAATTGCGCTACTATCGTGACGCGGCCCGGCGTTTTGACCTGATCGTTCTCGACCCCCCCAAATTCGCGGATTCAAGGGCCCAGCTCAGCCGGGCCAGTCGGGGCTACAAGGATATCAATCTCTTGGCAATCAAGCTTCTGCGGGCGGGGGGATACCTCTTCACCTTCTCCTGCTCGGGGCTGATGGAGCCGGAGCTCTTCCAGAAGATCGTGGCGGACGCGGCTTTGGATGCGGGACGCGATACCCAGATCGTCAAACGCCTCAATCAGGCCGCTGATCATCCTACGGCATTGAATTTCCCTGAAGGCCATTACCTCAAGGGCCTGCTCTGCCGCGTTGGATAGAATGGATTTGATACCGGTCGCCATCTGGGTTCTGATCGGCATTGCCGGTTTGCTGTTTGCCGTCAAGGTGCTTTACGGGGTCAGCATTGCGCTGGTGCTTCCGCTGACCCAGGGGGCTCTGTATGTTTCAACGGCACGCACGCGCGTGGCGGCCATGCTGGAGGCCGTGGCCCCCGAGCCCGGTCAAGTCCTGGTGGACCTCGGCTGCGGCGACGGCCGGGTATTGCGGTGCGCCTCCCGTCGCTACCATGTGTATGCCCAGGGCTACGAACTCAACCCGCTGGCTTATCTGAAGGCCCGCCTGATGAGTCTCGGGTATGCCGATGTTGCCATCCATCGAAGAAATTTCTGGAAAGCGGATTTGTCGTCCGCCGATGTCGTCTGCTGTTATCTTTTTCCGGATGTCATGTCCCGCTTGGCCGGCAAGCTGCACGACGAACTGAAGGCGGGCGCCACGGTGGTCTCCTTTAACTTTCCGCTGCCGGGTTTTGATCCGGATCGGGTCCTGCGGCCGGGCGGCCAGCGCACCAACGATCCCGTCTACATCTACCGGGTCCAGGCGCCGGGAACGCATTCGTCATGATCGCTATCCGCCGCGGACATGGTTGTGAACACTTAATAACCGGGGATCCGAACGGAGACGGCAACTCTCCTCCCGGATCGGGAACATGCGATGATTCTTTATGATGCAACCTATAAAATGAGCTTCTTCGAGTTTGGCATCCAGATCCCTATCTTCGATAGCAAGGCCTCCCGGACATTTGCGGTATTGATCAACCATTCGCATCTGGGGCCCCGTCAATCCGAATGGCACTGTGACCGGATCGACGAATCCATCACCCGGGAGGACCTCGAGCGCGTTCACTCCGTGGGCTATGTGGCCCGTCTGTACTCCAAGGCCCTGGAGGATGAGATTATTAGGACCTATGAGCTGATCGACCCGCAGGGACATTATTACCGTTACGATCCCGGGGCGGCCACCGAGCCGCTGGAAGGTCTGTTCGAGCGGATCCGGCAGCGGGTGGCCGGCACCACCCAATGTGCGCGGATGGCCCTTGCGCACGGGTATTGTTTTTATTTCGGCGGCGGCATGCATCATGCGCAGCACGATTTCGGCAACGGCTTCTGCCTCTTGAACGATGTGGTGGTCGCCATCCGCAAACTACAGGCCGAAGGCCGCATCCGCACAGCCTGGGTCATCGATGTGGATGCCCATAAAGGCGACGGGACGGCCGCCCTGACCTTCGGTGACGACACGATCACCACCCTGAGCACCCACATGGCCCGGGGGTGGCCGCTGGACGCGCATCCGCTCCTGCCCGACGGGCGACCCCATCCATCATTTATCCCCAGCGATATCGACATCGCTGTCGGCCCCGGTGAAGAAGACGAGTACAATCCCCGCCTGATTGAGGGCCTCTATCGCCTGGCGGCGGGGCCCCGACCGGACTTGGCCGTGGTGGTCGCCGGGGCCGACCCCTACGAGAAGGATGAATTGCCTTCGACCCGGGACCTGCGTCTCTCCCAGGATCAGTTGTTTGATCGCGATCGCTTGATCTATCGGTTTCTGCAGGATCGAGGCATTCCCCATGCCGGATTGATGGCGGGCGGTTACGGCGAGGCGGCCTGGGAAGTCTACAGTCGGTATCTGACCTGGGCCCTCTGCGACCGTTTGGGCGATTGTTCGAACGGAAATGAGGCCCCGAACGGGCTGCGGTGAAAAGGGCGCCATCCAACCATGGCCTTGGCATCCATACGCACGGTCTTATTTTTTAACCATATAATTATTCTTGTGGGCGTTTTCGAATCGCCTTCAGCGCGCCCTGCGGCGAATTGCCTGCCGTCCATCGGTTCACGGCTCCCTCAACCGAAAGGAGAAGCGTTATGTTGGTCAAAATCCTTATCAAGAGGCGTTTCCAGAAGGGTAAAATCAAAGAGATCAACGCGATTTTGAAAGATTTTCGTGCCGGGGCCATGGACCGGCCGGGATATGTCTCGGGCGAGACGTTGGTTTCCTTTGACGATCCGCAGAACGTGCTCGTCGTCGGCACTTGGCAGGACATGGAAAGCTGGCTGGCCTGGAAGGATGATCCCAAACGCCAAGCCTTCGAATCCATGCTCGAGCTCTACCAGGAGGGTCCGACCCAATACGAAGCCTTCATGCTGGGCGTACCGCCCCAAATCTGATCCGGTTGGGACGCGGCGATGAACAAGGTCTCCACCCGGGGATACGTCCATCCAGGCGCGTCTGTACTCAGCGTCAGCAGCATTCAAGCCCCAATCATGATGCCCCCCGTTGCGATCGACCAGATACGCGCTATTATCTCAAACGAGCGGCCATTTTTCCGATGATCACGAATGCAGCGGGCGGGCTTGATGAGCGCGACTTCCCGTCAAATCGAAAATGTGATTCTGCGGCACAGCCGGCGGGGCATGGAGGCGGTTTCGCGCAGGCTTGAACCCGGCTATTGTTGGCGGGCCGCCGAGCTGTTGCGGAACCGGCCGGGAGTTGTTCTGATCGGCACCGGCTTCCCGGTGAACGGCAGTTTTGAAACCGACGGACCGATCGGTGCTTTGGCGCTGGGACGCGTCCTCGAGCACCTGGGAAGTCAACCGGTGTTTGTCTGCGGCCCGCCGCTGGCGGGCGTCCTCAAGGCATTCGGCCGGACGATTGAAATCCCCATCCTCGATCCGGAAGGCACCACGCCGTGGGTCGAGCAGATCCTTCTGCGTTATCATCCCGCCCTGATCCTATCGGTTGAACGCCCCGGAATGGCCGATGACGGACGCTATTACAATATGCGCGGTCAGGACATCACGGCGGCCACCATGAAATTCGATCTGTTTTTCGAGAAAGCGGCCTGCCCGACAATCGCCTTCGGCGACGGGGGCAATGAAGTCGGGATGGGCAACATTTCATACCTGCGGACGCTGCTGGCGATTGCGCCCTCGAGAACGCGTTGTGATGAACTGGTCGTGGCTACGGTTTCCAACTGGGGCGTCTATGGTGTGATCGCCGAACTGAGCCGAATGTTGGGTGAAGACCTGTTCCGGCTTTTCAACCCGGAACAGATCGCCGCCCATCTCGTATCCAATGGCAGCCTGGACGGGGTTACCTTCGAACCCATCCCCAGCGAAGACGGATTCCCGATGGATGTCGGCCACGATATCATTCAAGCGCTCCGCCAGGCGGTGAATATCGATCCAGAGGCCAGACATTTAGCCAGAGAGCGCTAGACTGCGGCCCTCCCCCTGGAATCATGATCGACATTTGTCCGGGGTGTTTTGCCCGGATGATAAAACGAAGTGAGGATTAAGACGATGGCGAAAGAAGCGGTAAAAATGATCGATACGTTTCAGTTCGGGAGAATGACCATCCGGGGTGAGACTTATACGACCGATGTCCAGATTTTCCCCGACGGTCGGGTGGCGGATGGATGGTGGCGAAAACACGGTCATCGTCTGACCCTTGCGGATTTGGAGGTGCTGCTGGCCAGCAAACCGGATGTCCTCGTGGTGGGTACAGGCGTTTACGGACGCGTACTGCCCGAGGACGGATTGGAAGCAACCCTTCAAAAGATGGGCATCGATCTCATTTTAGCACCGAACGACGAGGCGGTCGCACATTTCAACCGCCTGTTTGCCAACCGCCCCACGGCCGGGGGGTTCCATTTAACCTGCTAACGGCGGCAACCGTCCCGGCTGCCGTTGCCTCATTCCGCGTTCGCGAGGCACTTGCCGGCACCCACCCCCCACGCCTCGTCTTCCTGCCCGGCGAAGACATCCAGGACATCCAGAAAATGAATCCGGTTTAGGCTTTATGCGACGCCTCCGATTTTGGCTTGACAGCGCTATCGAAAGTCAATAGGAATGGTCGAACCATTCAAACCGGGGGCCCTCAATCGAAATGTTCCGTGCCGCCAAACAAAACCGCATCTTTCAGGATGTCGTCGAGCAGATCGAAGGCGCCATTCTCTCCGGTCAGTTGCAGCCCGGCGATACGCTACCCTCCGAGCGCGACCTCAAGGATATGTTTCAAACCAGCCGCGGGACGCTGCGCGAGGCCCTGCGCGTGCTCGAGCAGAAAGGCCTGATCGAAATCAAGCTTGGCGTTGGTGGCGGGTCGGTGGTCAAGGCGGCACCTCTGGAGCAGGTATGCAACGGTTTGGATCTTCTGATCCGTTTCCAGAAAATCTCTCTGCGGCATCTGGCTGAATTTCGGGAAGATGTTGAAAGCTCGGTAGCGGCCCTGGCCGCGCGACGGGCAGCGGCGAGCGATATTCTCGAGCTGGAGGGCCTGCTTGACGATGCCCGCGGTTATCGGGATCTCGGGGTTGATTACTGGCGTGAATTCGTCGAGGTGGACAAGCGCATTCACCAGGCCCTGGCGCGTATCACCGGAAATCCGATGTACATCGTGGTGCATCAAGCGGTTCACGACAACATTCAACGCTATTACGAGCAGTTTCTGCCCTGGACGCCCGAGATGCTGCAGGAGAACTACCATGATCTATGCGCCATCGTTCAGGCGGTCAAGGAGGGCCGGAACGACACGGCGCGCGCCAAGGCCTACCGGCATGTCCAACGCTTTTCGGAGTACATGGGAAACCGTATCGATGCATAAGTCTCGCCCCGGATGCGCCATGGATATGGGATCCGAAAAAATCAAACGGAGCCAGCGGCGACTGCGATGACACAACTGCGACTGGAAGGCATCAACGTGCGCTTTGGGGGGCTGCAGGCCCTGGCCGACATCGAATTTGCCGTGAATGCGGGTGAGATCGTCGGCCTGATCGGCCCGAACGGTGCCGGTAAAACAACGATTTTCAACGTGATCACGGGGGTCTACAAAGCGACATCCGGGGATGTGCGGCTCAACGATGCCAGCCTGCGGGGCAAACGGCCCTATCAGATTCTGACCCTCGGCATCGCCCGGACATTCCAGAACATTCGCCTGTTCACCAACATGACGGCGGTCGAAAATGCCATGGTGTCCTTGCATTGCCGGTCGCGCAAGGGGGTGGTCGGGGCCATTCTGCGTTCCCCCTCCCAGCGCCGCGAGGAGAAACGGATAGAAACCCAGGCCATGGAAGCCCTTAAATTTATGGGGGTCGACCAGTATGCCGACGCGGTGGCCCAGAACCTGCCCTATGGCCTCCAGCGCCGCCTGGAGATCGCCCGGGCACTGGCGTCCCAACCCAAGATCCTTCTTTTGGATGAGCCGGCCGCCGGCATGAACCCGGCCGAGAGCCTGGAGCTCATGGCCGACATCGGGCGCATCGCCGAGCTGGGGATTAACGTGCTTCTGGTGGAGCACGACATGAAAGTCGTCATGGGGGTCTGCCAACGCGTGGTCTGCATCGACCATGGCGTCAAAATCGCAGAGGGCACCCCCCGGGAGATTCAAAAAGACCCCAAGGTGATCGAAGCCTATCTGGGGCAGCCGGCGCAATAACCAGGTTTCATAACGGGTGGCAAGCGAAGGTCGGCCTGACGCCAGGCCAAGGACAATCAAAGGCTGCCCAAGGCATCAAACGTATAATCAAGGAGGCTGGTAATGAAGAAAAAGCTATTCGTTCTGATGATTGCGACACTGCTTGTGGTTCCCTTTCTCGCCGGTGCGGCGACAGCCAAGACCCTCAAAGTCGGGACCATGAGTCCCTTGACCGGGCCCTACGCCGCCGATGGCAACGACATCGCCAATGGTGTGCGGGCGGCGGTGGCCGTCGTCGAGGCGGAAGGCGGTATTCCCGGTTTTGACAAGATCGAGGTCGTTCCCCAGGATACGGCCTGCGACCCGCGTCAGGCCGTGGCCGCGGCCAACAAGCTGATCAACGAGGAAGTCGTCGGTGTGGTCGGTGCCTACTGCTCCTCTTCCACGATTCCGGCCTCCGAAGCGCTGGCCGAAGAAGATATTCCCATGATCACGCCGGCATCCACCAACGAAAAGGTGACCGAGCGCGGCCTGCCCTACATGTTCCGTATGTGCGGCCGGGACGATGACCAGTCCAAGATCGCCGGGGCGTTCATCAAGGACTACCTCAAGGCCCAAACCGTCTATATCGTCGACGATAAGACCACCTACTCTCAGGGGTTGGCCGAAAACGTGGCCAAGGTCCTCGCCGCCGATGGCATCAAGGTCGTGGCTCATGATCACGTCAACCAGGGCGACAAAGACTTCTCCGCCGTGCTGACCAAGATCAAGGCCGCCAATCCCGACGTGTTCTACATGAGCCTGCAGAATTCGGCCACCGGCAGCCTGATGGCGATTCAGGCCAAGCGTTTCGGCCTTAAAAACAAAATTGTATCCCAGGATGCGGTTTACCACCCGCAATTCATCGAGATCGCCAAGGATGCCGCCGAAGGCACCTTCCTGACCTTCGGGTATACGGACAAGAGCAAGCCGACCTACAAGAAGTACTATGAGAAATACAGCGGCATGTTCGGCGAGCCGGGCGCGTATTCCGGTTACGCCTACGACGGCGCCATGGTGCTGCTGACCGCTATCAAAATGGCACAGTCGACCGATCCGGCCAAAATCAAGGCCGAAATCATGAAGATGGATACGACCGGCGCCACCAAACACATCAAGTTCATGGAAAACGGCGATTCCGGTTCGGACTATGTCATCTGGACCGTGGACGGCGGCAAGTTCCAAACCTACTGGAATCCCGCCACCGGCAAGCTGTTCTAGCTGAAGGCAATCGCCAGCGGCACATTAAAACTGCCCCCGGGCGCTGGTATCCCGGGGGCCATCACTTTCGCCGATACAGGATGGACGATGGAATTTTTTCTGCAGCAGCTCATCAACGGATTGACCCTTGGCGGGATTTACGCCTTGATCGCGCTGGGCTACACCATGGTGTACGGCATCATTCAGCTGATCAATTTCGCCCACGGCGAATTCTTCGCCGCCGGCGGCTACATGGGGGTCATCCTGCTGAGCTTCATGGCCGGGCAGGGCTACCTGCAGACGCATCCCTGGCTGTGCCTGGGCGGGGCCATGCTGCTCGCCATGGTTTTCTGCGCCTTCCTGGCCATGGCCGTCGAAAAAGTGGCTTACCTGCCCCTGCGCAAATCGACCCGTCTGGCCGCCCTGGTCAGCGCTCTGGGTATGTCCATTTTTCTTTCCAACGGCCTGATGCTGACCCAGGGGGTCTACGACAAACCCTACCCGGCCGCTTTCAGCCAAGGGGGGTTCGAGTTCGGCAACATCGTCGTCAGCTATCTGCAGATCATGATCGTGCTCATCACCATCGGACTTTTGATTTTTCTGAACATTCTGGTTTTCAAGACCCGCATCGGCAAGGCCATGCGCGCCACCGCCCAGGACAAGATCATGAGCGCCCTGGTCGGGATCAACGCCAGCAAGATCATCAGCCTGACTTTCGCCATCGGTGCCAGTCTGGCCGCGGCGGCCGGGATCATGGTGGGGCTCTATTACGGGTCGGTCAACTACACGATGGGATTCGTTCCCGGCATCAAGGCTTTTGCCGCCGCCGTTTTGGGGGGCATCGGCAACATCACCGGGGCCATGCTGGGCGGTCTGATCATCGGGATGGTGGAAATTTTCGGGGCCGGCTATATTTCCGGCCAGTATAAAGACGTTTTTGCGTTCATCATTTTAATTGCGGTCCTTTACTTCAGGCCCACCGGCATCATGGGTGAAAATGTCGATGATACCCGCGTCTAAAAAAATCATAAAATTCTATCTGATCGGCATGATTTGGCTTTTCGGGCTGTTGTGGCCGCTTTTGGGAATCCATGCCGACGGCACGCTCTCATTCGCCCGGGCCTTCAACGTCTGGTTTTATATCTTTGCCGTGACCCTGGTGATTGTGATCGCCGTGGTCATGCACCGGCAGGGGGTTCTCGACGGGTTGAGCCGCACGTCGGCCGCCGTGAAGACGGGCGCGGTTTCGGCGTGTACGCGCGTACCCCAGTGGGGCTGGCTTGTGGCGCTGGCCGTGGTGGCGCTTTTATTCCCGCTGTTCACCGGCCGCTATGAACAGGACGTGGCCATCAATGTGCTGGTCTACGTCTGCCTCGGGCTGGGTTTGAACATCGTGATTGGTTTGGCGGGAATGCTTGATCTCGGGTATATCGCCTTTTACGGGGTCGGCGCCTACACTTACGCGCTGCTGAGCGTCAACTATCAGATTCCTTTCTGGATGTCCCTGCCGGTGTCGGCGTTTACGGCCTGCATCGCGGGCTGCATCATCGGCTACCCCACCCTGCGCATGCGCGGCGACTACCTGGCCATCGTCACGCTGGGGTTCGGCGAGATCGTGCGCATCATTTTGAACAACTGGATGGAACTCACCAACGGGCCCAACGGGATACTGGGCATCAAGGCGCCCGGTATCTTTTTCCTCCGTTTTGCCGACGGCTTCAGCCTCGAGCATCTGTATCTAAAAAAGCTGCATTATCTGTATTACGTGATTCTGCTGCTGGCCGTATTCACGGTTATCGCCGTACGCCGGCTCAATATCTCGCGCATCGGGCGGGCCTGGGAGGCCATTCGCGAGGATGAAACCGCGGCTGAACTGATGGGGGTCAACACCTACCGTCTAAAACTCCTGGCTTACGCCATGGGGGCGATCTTCGCGGGGCTGGCCGGCGCGTTCTTCGCGGCGCGGGTACGCTTCGTGAGCCCCGAGAGTTTCACCTTTTTGGAATCGGCCACCGTTCTGGCCATGGTGGTTCTTGGGGGGATGGCTTCGATTCCGGGGGTTATCCTGGGCGCGCTGGCGCTGATCGTTTTACCGGAAGTATTCCGCGAATTCGAACTCTACCGCATGCTCTGCCTGGGCGGCGCCATGGTGATGATGATGGTTTTCAAACCCTCGGGTTTCATCGCGGCCAAGCGGCTCGGCCGCCGCTCCGAGGAAAGCGAGGGTTAGATGCAAACGGTGCCCATCCTTGAACTGCGCGACGTTCATACCAGCTACGGCAACATCAAGGCCCTTAAAGGGATCAGCCTGAAGGTTTACCCGGGTGAGATCGTTTCCATCATCGGCGCCAACGGGGCCGGAAAATCGACCACCCTCATGAGCATCTGCGGCATTATTCCTCTCAATCAGGGGGCGATCCACTACGACGGTCACCCCATCCAGGGCAAGCCGGCCGACTTGCTGCCGCCCATGGGACTCTGCCAGGTGCCGGAAGGCCGACGCATCTTTCCCCGCCTGACGGTGGAAGACAATCTGGACATGGGGGCTTTTTTCAGGAAAGACAAGGATGGCATCGACAAGGACCGGGATCATGTATTTGAACTCTTTCCGGTGCTTAAAGACCGGCGCAACCAGCACGGCGGAACGCTTTCAGGCGGCGAACAGCAGATGCTGGCCATCGGCCGGGCATTGATGAGCCGACCCAAGGTGCTGCTGCTGGATGAGCCCTCGTTGGGCCTCGCCCCCCTGATTGTTCAAAAAATTTTTGAGATCATCAATGAAATCAACCGTGAAGACGGCACCACCATTCTTTTGGTGGAACAGAATGCCAACATCGCCCTCCAGACCTCACAGCGGGGCTATGTGCTGGAAACCGGTGCCATCATCATGGAGGACCAGGCTCAAAGCCTTCTGAACAACCCCGATATTCGCAAAGCCTACCTGGGAGAAAGCTGACCGTACGTGGCAACGATCCCAGGATTGTGAAGACGCCGATCGCGATGGCAAGGACGTCTGCAAAATTTTTTTTGAATCTAAAGGTCAAACCATTATAATCATATACCCTCACGAGGGGCCCGGGATGAAGCGTCCGCGAGGGCGGCGTTCCGGTAGTGGAAAGCGGCAAGGGCGTCGAGGCGCCCGCCGCGACCCTGACGAGAAAAAGCATGCCGACCGTTAAGGGGTCCGCGTGCCACAGGCCGAGCAAGAACGGAAGGACACCTGCTATGAACCCGATCTTTGATGAAAACCTCCAGGAGGAGGCGATCGCGCTGGCCGAGGCCTGGCAAAACCGTGCCAATGAGCTGATGACGGTCGAGGAGAAAAACTATCAGAAGCAGATCCGGCATCTGTTGACCCACCCGGAAGACAAGGTCACGCTCACGCGGATGATCGATCGCAGCTTCCGCAGTGAAAACCACCGCAAAGTGGCGGATCAGGTGGATACCCTTTTGCGTGACAGCGGCATTCCGGGCTTTTTTACGCCGACGGAGAAAATCCTGATGCACCTGTTTCTGTCGGTCGGCCGCCACCTGCCCCGATTGTCCGTGCCCCGGATGATCGCCAAGATGCGCGCGGACAGCGCCCGTTCGGTAATCCCCGGAGAGGCCGAGACGCTTCATGCCCACCTGGCCAAACGCAAACGCCAGGGCATTCGCGTGAATATCAACCATCTGGGGGAAGCGGTCCTGGGCGAAGACGAAGCCCGGCACCGGCTGCAGACCTATATTCGGGATTTGCAGGATCCATCCGTCGAATACACATCGGTTAAAATCTCGACGATTTACTCCCAGATCCACCCCCTGGCGTTCGAGCACAGCGTGGCGGTGCTGACCGATCGCCTGGCCGAACTTTTTCGCACGGCGGCCGCCCACACATTTGTGCGTCCGGACGGCCGGCGGGTGCCCAAATTCGTGAACCTGGACATGGAGGAGTATCGTGATCTGGCCATTACCACGGCTGCCTTTACGCGGACGCTCGATCGCGATGAGTTCAAAGCGCATGCCGCCGGCATCGTTCTGCAGGCCTATCTGCCGGATGCTTTCACCATCCAGCAAGCGCTGAGCGACTGGGCGCGCCAACGGGTGGCTGCGGGCGGGGCGCCGATCAAGATCCGGCTCGTCAAGGGCGCCAACATGGAGATGGAGCTGGTGGAGGCCTCTCTATTCAACTGGCCCCTGGCGCCCTACGACAACAAGCGGGACGTGGACGCCAACTACAAGCGCATGGTGCACTACGGGACAGACCCGGAGATCATGCCGGCCGTTCATCTGGGGATTGCGTCGCACAACCTGTTCGAACTGGCCTATGCCTACAAGCTGGCCGAACGCAACGGCCTGACCGACTATTTTTCCTTCGAGATGCTCGAGGGCATGGCCAATCACGTGCGTCGGGCCATCGGGGAGATGACCGGAGAGGTTCTGCTCTACGCCCCGGTGGCGGCCCGTGAAGAGTTTATCAACGCGATCGCCTACCTGGTGCGGCGTCTGGATGAAAACACCGGGGCGGAGAATTTTCTGCGCTATGCCCCCAACCTGGCGACCGGGTCGGACGAGTGGGACTTTTTAAAGGATCAATTCCGGGAGGCCTGCCGGTATATCGAAAAGGCTCCGGCCACACCCAACCGCATCCAGGACCGCCGCAACGAGCGCTTCGCGGAGAAAATGGGTACCTTCGACAAGGGTGAATTCAACAACGAACCGGATACCGACTGGTCCCTGGCGGCCAATCGCGAATGGGCGGAAGGTATCCGGCAAAAATGGCAGCGGCGGCCCGGCGACGCGCCCATCGAGATCCCGCTGGTGATCGGTGGCGAAGCGATTTCAGATGGCCGCAAGGTGCGCGCCTGCTTCGATCCCAACCAGAAACCCCTTGAGGTCCATGTGGCCAACTATCGATTGGCGACCATCGAGGACGTGGATCGGGCTGTGGCCGTGGCCCGACAGGATCCGGACGGCTGGCGCGGGCTCCCGCCGGAGGAACGCCATCGCTGCCTGGCCCGGGTGGCGATGGCATTGCGCCAGGCGCGGGGCGACTTGATCGGCGCGGCCGCGGCCAACACCGGCAAGGTATTTACAGAGGCCGACGTGGAGGTCTCAGAGGCGGTTGATTTCGCCGAATACTACCCGTATTCGGTCCGTACTTTTTCGGAAATCAAGACCGTCAGCGCCCGGGGCAAGGGGGTCGGTGCGGTGGTCTCGCCCTGGAACTTCCCCATTGCCATTCCATGCGGCGGCATCGTGGCATCCCTCGCGGCCGGCAATACCGTGATCTTCAAGCCGGCCTCCGATGCCGTTCTGGTGGCCTGGGAGCTGTGCCAGGCATTCTGGCGGGCGGGCATCTCCCGCAACGTGCTGCAGTTTGTCCCCTGCGCCGGCGGCAGCACCGGCGCCCATCTGGTGGGCCACCCCGAACTTGACTACGTGATCCTGACCGGTGGCACCGAGACCGGCCTGCGCATGCTCGAGGCCAAACCGGACCTGTTTCTGGCGGCGGAAACCGGGGGCAAGAATGCCACGATCGTCACCGCCATGGCCGACCGCGACCAGGCCATCAAGAACGTGATCTACTCGGCATTCGGCAACAGCGGCCAGAAATGCTCGGCCACCTCGTTATTGATCCTGGAGAAAGAAATCTACACCGACGAGAATTTCAAGCGCCAGCTCGTGGACGCCGCCCGCAGCTTCAGCGCGGGTTCGGCCTGGGACTTCGCCCACAAGATGGGGGCCCTGATCCAGCCGCCGAGCCACGACCTGGAACGGGCGCTGAACACGCTTGAACCCGGAGAAACATGGGCTTTGCAGCCCGAGTGCGTGCACGCGAACCCGCATATGTGGACACCGGGAATCAAATACGGCGTCCAGCCCGGCTCCTACACCCACAACACGGAGTTCTTCGGTCCGGTTTTGGGGGTCATGGTGGCGGAAAACCTCGATCATGCCATCGAGCTCGTCAACATGACCGGCTTCGGGCTGACCTCGGGTATCGAGAGCCTGGATGAACGCGAACAGGCCCGTTGGAAGGCGGGCATCAAAGCCGGCAACCTCTACGTCAACCGGGGCACCACCGGGGCCATCACCCTGCGCCAGCCGTTCGGCGGCATGGGTAAATCCGCGCTGGGCCCGGCCATCAAGGCCGGCGGACCCAATTACGTGTCCCAGTTCATGGATTTCACCGACACAGGGCTACCGGAGATCGATACGGTGGCGCACGAGCACGATCTGCTGCGAACGGCTCTCGCCTGGCGGCGGAAGGTGATGTGGGGCGGTCTCGCACCCCAGGCGGAAGATATCGAGAAAACGATCCGGGCGGTGAAAAGCTATCTTTACCATGCCGGCCAAGAATTCGAGCAGGCCAAGGACTACTTCCATCTGCGCGGCCAGGACAACCTGCATCGCTACCGGTCATTGGGTGTGATTGTCGTGCGGCTCCACCCGGACGACAGCCTGTTCGAGGTGCTGGCCCGCGTGGCCGCCACCCGCATTGCCGGCAGTATCGGCATTGTGAGCATCCCCGTCGATCTCGACAACGATGTCACGGCTTTTCTTAATGGGATCGAGGCGCGGGAATTCCTTGGCCGCACCCTTGTGCGCCGCCAATCGGACGAAGTGTTGTGTGCCGGAATGCGTGTGGTCGACCGTATTCGCTATGCCGCCCCGGAGCGTGCCCCCGCACCTGTGCTCGCCGCGGCGGCCCGCCGCGGCTTCTACATTGCACGGGCTCCGGTTTTAATGGAAGGCCGCATTGAGTTGATCCACTACTACCAGAATCAGAGCATCTGCGATACGTATCACCGATACGGCAATCTGGGCGACCGGACCCTGCTTTGAGGCCAACCATGTTTTTTAATCAATACGGCTTGACCCCGGGTGATCGTGTTTTACAATTGAAAAGTGAAAGGTAATCCTTTCCTTTCTCCATCAAACCTAGCGTTGGGTACTGCCATCACCCTTCGCGTTGTATGATGCTACATACCTCCTAAACAGTCGGCCGGGAAGATGCCCGCTTCCCGGCCATTTTTTTGTACTTGTTTGATGGAACCCGGCTATCATCCGCTCGTGGAGCCAATCTTTCAAGGAGGAACGATGAGCACAGCGGTTAAGATTTTCGGCAAATCGGGATGACCCTACACCCAGAAGGCCAGGCAGGCCTATCCGGAACACGACTACTTCGACGTAAAGGCTCATCCGGAGCACATGGATGAAATGCTTACGCTCTCCCAAGGCGTCCGCAAGGTCCCTGTAATCGATGACGGCGGCGTCGTCTCGGTGGGGTACGGAGGCACGTGAGGCGTCTGACCCGCCGGCCGTGAGCCGGCAACCGTTGCCAACCAAGCCCTGTCGCTATGAATTTGCCAAGGTTCGCGGCGCTGATGGTTTCCTCCGTTGCCGCGGGGTCGTGGTGTTCCATTCTCCCCACCGTCTTGTCGGCGGCGTGAACCTATCCGCACCGGGCCGGTCTCTTCCCGATATTTCCGCGAAGCGCAACGCTTTTTCGATTCGCCGGCGATTCTCCCATGTTCCGGTTCAGCGGCGCCATGCAAGGCCATCCTTCCCCGCGAGCAGCGTATTTAACGGTCAAGCGAGGGGCGTTTGTCGAACCAAGGATGGATTGTCTCGAGCTGGGCCGCCAACTGGAGCAAGGTGGTTTCATCGCCCACGGGCGCGAAAAACTGGACGCCCAGCGGCAAACCCTCCGGTGTCCAGTGCAGCGGAACGGACATGGCCGGAATCCCGGTCATGTTGGCCAGAATGGTGAAGGGCGTGAAGTTGATGCTTTCGCGGGCCAGCTTGTCGACGACACCCGAGGCCTTGAGCAGGCGCCCGGCCCGCAGCGCGTTGACCACTTTCATGGCGGCTTTTTCCAGGGGCTTGGGCTGCAGGGCGCCCACCGCCGGTGGCGGACAGGCCAGCGTCGGGGTGAGGTATAGGTCGTAGTCCTCGAAAAAGCGCCCCATGGTCCGACCCAGGTGCCCCCAGTGACGCAGGCAGCGAACGAAATCGCCGGCGGAGAATGTGCGCCCCAGAAGCCCCGCGGTCCCGGTGAGGGTTTCGACATCGGCGGCTGTGAGGCGCCGCCCAATAAGCATCTGAAGTTCTTCCAGATCCGCGGCAACCTCCCCGAAGTTCATGACGACATAGCTCCGGGCGTACGCGTCCCCGTCGATGGCGGGTTCCGCACCGACGGGTTCATGCCCCAGATTTTCGAGTATGCGTGCGGTCTCCATCACGGCGGCCTTGCAAAGCGGGTCGACTTCGCTGTCGATGGGAGAGCGGGTATTGTAGGCGACCCTGAGCTTGCGGGGCGGTTTTTCAATCGACTTCAAATAGGGTTCCGCCGGCCCAGCGACGATGAACGGGGCTCCGGCGTCGGCGCCCTGAGTATGATCGAGCATGGCCGCACAGTCGCGCACCGAGCGGGTGATGACGTGCTGGACCGTGGCCCCCTGCCAGTGTTCCCCATCGTATGGACCATTGGGGGTGCGGCCTCGGGTGGGTTTCAAGCCAAACAGCCCGCAGCAGGCCGCAGGGATGCGAATCGAGCCACCCCCGTCGCCGCCGGATGCCAGCGGCACCATACCGGCGGCAACCGCCGCCGCCGCCCCGCCGCTTGATCCTCCGCAGATGCGGGCGGTATCCCATGGATTGCGCGTGGGGCCGAAAGCCTCCGGCTCCGTATAGGGCATCAGCCCGAATTCGGGCGTATTGGTTTTTCCTAAAATCACGACCCCGGTTTTTTTGTAGCGTTTGACCAATTCGGTGTCGTAATCGGGGACATGGTGTTTGAGCGCACGGCAGCCGCTGGCCATGGGGACGCCGGCGTATGCGGCGATCAGGTCCTTGAGGAGAAAAGGAACGCCCTGAAAGGGGCCCGCGGGAAGCCCGCTGGCCATCGCCCGGCGGCCTAGCGCAAACATCGGATGGATAACGGCATTGATCAGCGGGTTGACCGCATCGATGCGCTCGATGGCGGCTTCAACGACCTCCGGCCCGCTCACCTCGCCGGAACGGATCAGGTCGGCCAGTCCAAGACCATCGTATTGATTGTATTCCTTGAAAGCGGGCATTATAGATTCTCCTCGAACGGGCCGTTGCCTTCTGCCCGTTTAATGGTGCCAAGCTGTCAGCCGATGCATTGTCTGATGGATGGTTCGATGCCTAAGAACGTATTTTACAACCATGGTTGGTGTGCCTGGGCAGCGTGAGGCGGCGTGAAAACGGGGCACACACGCCGGATGTCAACAGGTTCATAGGGTTAGGACCCTGCGATCCTGCCAAGAGCGGGCTCACGATGCAGCGACGGATCAAAACAACGATGTTGAATCTCACAACGCGGGTAACGCCGCCAGGAGCGCCAAGATTTTTGGAGACAGGTTCTAATGTGCGCTTTTAATTCTATCTAATCGAAATATTGTCATTTATCAAATTCGTTGCGGTCGGGCCCCGGTCCGGCTGCGGCGTCAGCCGAAAGGATCAGCGCGAATGAAAGCCATAACCCTTCACCAAGACGATCAAGGCGTGCGGCTGCTTTGGGCGGATGCACCGGACCCGGTTTGCGGGGCGGATGAAGTCCTCATGGCGGTCAAAGCCACGGCCGTCAATCGTGCGGACCTGCTCCAGGCGCAGGGTCTTTATCCTCCGCCCAGCGAGGATTCTGACATCCTGGGGTTGGAGGCGGCCGGAGAAATCGTGGCCGTGGGCACGGCGGTGGAAGCCTGGCACCCGGGGGATCGCGTCTGCGCCCTGGTGCCGGGCGGCGGCTATGCGACCCAGGTGACCGTCCCCCAGGCATGGCTGCTGCCATTACCGGACAACTGGTCCTACACCCAAGGGGCGGCCATACCGGAGGTCTGGCTGACCGCCGACACCAACCTTTTCCTCGAGGGCGGGCTGCGGAAGGACGAGACGGTACTGATCCATGCCGGTGCCAGCGGTGTGGGAACCGCCGCCATTCAACTGGCCCGCGAGATGGGTGCGCGTGTGGCGGTTACCGTCGGTTCGGACGCCAAGCGAGCGGTCTGCACCAAGTTGGGTGCCGATATCGTGATCAATTACCGCACCGAGGACTTCAGCCAAGCCCTGCCAGCCCACACAGAGGGTCGAGGCATCGATCTGGTGCTGGACTGTATCGGTGGGGCGTATCTGCCCGATCATGTCCGCCTCCTCAAACCTTACGGGCGCCTGATCAACATTGGCCTTTTGGGCGGGGGGCAGGCCACGATCGACATGGCGGCCGTGCTCATGAAAAGTCTGACCATCAAAGGAACCCGGCTGCGGGCGCGCTCGCGAGAGAATAAGGGACGGATCATACAGTCCTTCCGGGATCGTATCTGGCCGCTTCTGGTGGCGGGCAAATTACGTCCCGTTGTCGACCGCATCTTTTCGATTATGGATGCCGATGCGGCCCACGCCCATGTCAAAGCCAACCGTAACTGCGGCAAAGTGATTCTGGAGATTGCAACGTAATTCCCATAAAGGCAGCCCCGCATGCCATTTGCAGGCCGCCGGGGGGAAGGGCATCCGCCGAAAGGCTGTTGCTGGCCAGGCGCATTCGGACGGAGGGTAGAGAAAACCCTATGCGATATGCGCATCCATGACCGACAGCCGGTGCCGGCGCTTCTTTGGGCGCTTTGGCTGGCGTAAATTAAGGCTCCCAGCGGCGAAAAATGACGGAGGCGTTGTGGCCGCCGAATCCGAAAGTGTTGCTGAGAGCGACGTCCACCTTGCGGGCCTGAGCCTGGTTGAAGGTGAAATTGATATCCGGGTCGATCTTGTCGTCGGGCGTGAAGTGGTTGATGGTGGGAGGGACCACGTTTTTCTGGATGGCCATTACGCAGGCGACGCCTTCGATGGCCCCGGCTGCTCCCAACAGGTGTCCGGTCATGGATTTGGTGCTGCTGACGTTCAGTTTCGAGGCGTGATCGCCGAACACACGGCGAATGGCCAACGCCTCGCTGATATCCCCCAAAGGGGTGGCGGTTCCGTGGGCATTGATATAATCCACCGCTTCGGGCGGGATTTCCGATTGCCGGAGGGCATTCAGCATGACTTTCTCGGCTCCGATGCCTTCGGGATGCGGCGCGGTGATGTGGTGGGCATCGGCGGACATGCCGCCGCCGATGACTTCAGCGTATATGTGCGCGCCGCGCGCAATGGCATGATCAGCCGTTTCCATCACGAGCGCTCCCGCCCCCTCCCCGATCACGAAGCCGTCGCGGTCCCGGTCGAAGGGGCGTGAGGCGTGCTCGGGGTCGTCGTTACGGCTTGAGAGGGCTTTCATCGAGGCAAACCCGCCGACACCGCTTTCGGTGATCGGGGCTTCCGACCCGCCGCTGATAATCAGATCGGAAAAGCCGAGCCGCAGATAGGCAAAGGCGTCAAGCAGCGCGTTGGTGGCCGAAGCGCAGGCCGATACGGTGGCGAAGTTGGGCCCCTGAAATCCGTAACGGATCGAAAGGTGACCGGCGGCTATATCCGCAATGAGCTTGGGCACGAAGAAAGGGTTGAAGCGGGGGCGACCATCGCTGCGGGCGTAGCGCTTGACCTCTTCCTGGAACGTATGCAGGCCGCCGATACCCGATCCCCAGATGATGCCGGCCCTGTCCGAGTCGATGCTTTTGATATCGAGCCCGGCGTTGTCGATGGCCTCGTCGCTGGCCACGAGGGCATACTGGGTGAAGGCGTCCATTTTTTTGAACTCCTTCGGATCAAAGTATTTCTCTGGCTGATAGTTCTTGATTTCGCAGGCGAACTTGGTTTTGAATTTTTCCGTGTCGAAACGGGTAATAGGCGCGGCGCCGCTGCGACCCGCGGCAAGGCTCTCCCAAAAGGTCTCGAGATTGTGGCCGATGGCCGTAAGGGCCCCCATACCGGTTATGACAACCCGTTTGGCTTCCATTGCTTACTCCGTTCCCCCTGCCCCAATGATCCTGTCGAACGCCAGTCGTGGCGACCGTTGAACCTTACAACGGCGTTGTATTACTCATCGAAATGACTAGATACAAGCATTACCCCAGTGTTCGGTTGCGGATTCATTTGCGGTCAGCCAGTTTAATTGATTAAAAATTACAGATTGTTATGATAGAAAAGCCAGCCGTTGTCAATTCCTTGTGCGCAGGCTTCCGAAAACATTTACTCACCTAAATCGCGGTCGGAGAATAAAAGGGTTTCATGCAACTGTCAAGCGCTCCATCCAAGCGGGGCAACCGTGCAGCCTGTTCGTGTCGTGAGCGGCCCCGGCGCCACAGTCATGATGGATCTGAAGGGGGCCGGGTGGCCGTCAATACCGATGGCAGGTGTAGCGGTGGTTGCATTCGGGTTGGGAATCCGCTGCGACAGGGGCCGGCTTGATGGGAATCACCTTACGGTGCGCACGGCGGGCTGTCACCGCAGGGGCGGGTGATGTTGTTGCGGCGAGTTTTTCAATAATGACATTCAGCCGGGATTGCACCTGTCGATAGGAAAAGTGGCGGCGGGCGATCTCAAAATTGCGTTGGGTCATTGCGGCCCTGCGCTCCGAGCAGGACAGCAGATGTTCGACTTCGCCGATCTGATCTTCATCGAGCAGGCCATCCATGGTCACCAAGTCAAACCCCAAGGGTTCGATATCCCGGACAAACGTTTCATACCGGTTGACGAGCACGGGTTTGCGGAAGTAAATGGCCTCCAAAAGGGCATTGCCGAATCCCTCCTGCCGACTGGGAAAGGTTACGAAGTCACAACGCGCGTAGAGCGCCCACAGTTTTTGGTATTGGCGGGCCAAATCGGGGGAGGCGCCATTCTGCGGGCCGGACTGGATTTCCAGAAACCGCAGATCGACACGGCTCTTGGCGGCATAGCGTTTTATCCAGTCGGCATAGGCCAATCCTTCGTCCCCGGCGGCGTGACTGACCACGAGCTTGCCGTTGGAGGGTTCGAGCGCCCGCATCAGATCCACGGCGTGTTCGATTCCTTTGCGCTGGATGACCCGCGTGGGCTGCAGTATGACGATGTCCTCCGGGAGGATGCCCATGGTCTTGAGCAAATCCCGCTGGGTGCCCGGGCTCAATTCGATCGACCGCTCGAAATCCATGACATTCGGAATCAGTGTGGCGGAAAGACCGCAGCGGTAAGCGAGCTGACGCTGCGCCGTCGAATTGATGACCACGTGTTCGGCCGATGGCAAGGTGGGGGGAAAAGCCGTGCGCAGAAAATCCGCAACGGCATTTTCGGCATAACGCGCGCGCTCCCAGTAAAAATCGTGATGGTGCAGAATAGACGGCAGGGCCCGTTCGGCAATGACCTCGGTAAGGGCCAGGCCCAAAGGGATATGCATCGGTATGGCCAGGGCATTTTCGACAATCAGAACGTCGATCTGAAAATGGTCTAGAAAGTGATTCAGGCGGATTTTCAAAAGCGCCCGAAGCTCGTGGATGACGGTTGTCGAACGGGGAGAACGGCGGTTGCGGTTCAGGACCCTTTCGTTGATCCACCCGTTGAGCGCTGACTGGAAATGTGCCTCAGGCACCAGCATGCTGCGTTTTAAAGGGCGGTCAAGCTCACCGGCCAACCAATATATGCGGTGACCCATGGACTCCAGGACTTCAGCCCATTTGGCGGATTCGAGGCTGACACCGTCCAGACCGGCGAATCGAGTGGACACCATTCCAATATTCAATCCCACGGCGCCTCCTTTGGTAACGCTACGGACATCGAGCAGGCCTCTGAAAAGGGCTGACAAACAATAGGGATCTATCCACCACCGACAGCAATAGTCATGCAAAGGGCCTAATAATATTTATTTTATTATAATTTCAATATTTTAACGAGTTTCTTCATTGGAGGTGGTGGCGTAAATGAGAAGCAGATTGCCCTTGTTCCGGGCGGCAGGTTTCATAGAAGGAAAATTTTTTCCTAAAGCCGTTTGGAAATTAATGACGCAGACCGGCGTCAGGCGCTCTGCGCAGGATGGATCCGGGCGAGTACCACCGTTTGGTGGTGCCGGCTGGGTTGGCGTCGGCGGGGAAAGCCCTGCCGATGCGCGTCCGCGACCGGCTGCCGGTCGCTTTGAGGATTCGGCTTCAATCCCAACGCCGGCGGTGGTGACGATGGAAAAAGCGGCTATGCCCCGCCGACATTTGCGTTTGCGCCCTGCGATAAATTGGGCATTGAATGACGGTGTGAATTTCATCCTTACGGCGGGCTTGTGGGTGCAGGCGAATGAGCCGGGCGCGATTATATCGTCTTCCATAATGGTTACGGCGCTTTGGGCAGGCGTCCCCAGATGGCCGCCACCAAAAGAATGCCACGCCCTTCGGGGATGCCGAGATCGGACCGGGCGGGGTCACAGGCTATCCGATCGCAAGGCCTCAGTGCCTCGGTCCCCGAAATGTGCGACCATTTCGAAATCGCTGTATTGCCGCCCCGGTTTGCGACGGTGATCTCAGCGAGGCGGATCATCCGCGACATCGATTGCAGGCAGGGGCTTCGTCGGACCGCTCGAGGCAAGATGCTCGTCCGCTTGCCCGCTCGGCAGCAGCATCACCACCGTTGTACCTTTGCCTCGTTGCGTCTGGAAAAATACCGTTCCTCTGTGTTGCTCGATGATCTCCTTGACGATCGTCAACCCCAATCCGCTGCTCGGAAGGTTCTTTGTCGTCACCCCGAGGTCAAAAAACCGTTTGGGCATCGTGCTGGCCAGACCGGGCCCGGTATCGCTCACGGTGACAAGGATCTGTCGGCGGTTTCCATTTTCACTCGTGCGGCGGCAGGCCGTATGAACCCTTAAATTCCCCCCGCGGGGCATGGCTTCGATGGCATTTTTGAACAGGTTCAGGAATACCTGGATCAGGGCGTTGCAGTCCCCTTTCACAGGGGGCAGGTCAGCGGCAAGGTGGTATTTGACGTTGACGTTGGCCGGTCGGAACACCGAGGGGCCGAGAAGACGATCCAGGTCGGTGATAATCCGGTTGAGATCGACCGGGTCATCGGCGGTCGGCGCTGTGGTACTCTCGGATTTGCGGCCCAGGCGTTCGATGAGCTGACCGACGCGATCGATTTGATCCTGGATCAGGCTCAGTTCCACCTGGTTCGAGGGGTCAGGGTCATCTTTGCTGCCGAGGGTGCCCAGATAATTACTGATGACCCCCAGCTGGTTGTTGACTTCGTGAACCACCCGGCGGACGGAATCCTTCGGGATCAAATGATCTTTGGTGGTGTCGGCACTCAAGGCCTCGGAATGGCGGCTGTCCAGGAAAACTGCGGCCTGGTCGGCAAATTCCCGAACGCGTTCGATCTGGGCGGCCAGGCGGGGGATCTCTACTTCGCGGATCCCGCCGACGATCAAACCGATGTAGCGGCGATTGCGCTGCAGCGGCACACAAAGGATCCCGTCGCTACCAAGGGCGGCCGCAAGTTGCTTGTCCACGATGGAGAGGTCGCGCTCGGTGAAATAGCCGAAGGAATCCAGGATGCGGTTGTTGATCAGGGCAAGGGATGGCAGATTGCTGCCCTCCCGCAGCGGGATGTCGAGACCGGCCGCACGGGCGCCGCTCATACCGTTGTTGGCGGCACTAATGCTCAGAATCCGTTGACCGGGATCGAAACGGAAAAACATGGCTTTTTGAATATCAAACAGGATGTGAAGCCCCAGAAGAAAGATACGGCGGGCGTCCTCCTGGTCGCGGGCTTTCAACAGTCGGTTCATCAATCCGGGCACCAGCGACATTTCCTCTACTTCGCTGAGCATGGTCCGGACCGGATAGAATTTTTCAAGCCGATTGAAAACATGATTGGTGGTGAAGTCGGTCGGCATCAGCCCCAGATATTGGCAGGTGGCTTGGAACGTCATTTCCGCCTGGGGCCGCATGGCCGCCAGCTTTGACGCGTCTAAATGGGGGGAAAGGATGGCGGCCAGGCCCTCCAAGGCCTGCATGGAGAGGTCATGATGCGCCATTTTGTTGGCCGCATAGACGATGCGAACCAGCGGCAGGCTGTTGACGATCTCCTTAAGGCGGAGATGATGAAAGCGCACGGCATCGGTGAATACCGAAGGCAGATTCAATTCCTCCAGATAAGCGGCCCCGATTTCGCAATGGGTGGGCCCCAGCCGCTCCTGTTGTTGAACTTGCACGGCGTTGGTCCGGTGATCGAAATAGAATCCATAGGTCCGGGGGAAGTTGCTCCACATCAGCAACTTGCCGATATCATGCAGCAGACCTGCCATGAAGGCTTCTTCCGGATGTGCATAGCCCATGCCCATCGCAATTTTCTGAGCAAGTGCACCACAGCGCTGGGCATGCTGCCAGAACCGGTTGAACCGGAGGTGGCTCCGGCTCTCATCGGGTCGGGTCGCCTGCTGCATGGCCGCACACAGGGCCATGTGCCGGATTGTCTCCACATCGATACTGTCCAGGATCGAAGCCATATTTTGTGGATCGATGGTCAGGCAGCTTTCAATGGACTGAAGCCTGAAGAGGCGTATGCAGAAGGCCGGATCCATCCGAACGATGCGGGTCAACTCTCGGCGAGACGATGTTTTTTTAACAATTTCAATAAGCTTTAAAAGGTAGTGAGGATGGCTGGGAAGAGGTGCCGATGTGTTGACGTGACTGAGTATGGAAGGTCGAAGTGCCAATCGAAATCGCTACACGCCGATGGTTGCAAGTGATGCCGAACCTGGCAACAGGCTGCCGATAAGGCTTTGGCTTCCATTTGGAACCTTCCGTAAACTTATTTCCACGGTGACCTCCTTTTCTGGCATCATCGGTCGAGGATAGGAATATGAGAAGCGCTTACGGTCGAAAAGGATTATCACAGGATAGCTTGCAATAGTTATGCACAGAGTCATTTATAGCAAAAATTATTAATATTTTATGATTGTTACTAATTTTCTCGGGTTGTGCGGATGGTGTGTGTGGGAAAAGGATTTCCCTGCTTCTGATCGGTAGAGGACCGGAAAGGAAATTTATTGCTCACTGGGTTGCAAACGTATCGCGACCTTCTTCGAGGGGCTCGGCGAGTCTGGTCTCGCGTGCGGGGAGCGTTTACGGCCCGGTATCACTCGGGAGGCCGGGCCGCCGCCCTTGACGCTAAGCGTATCGGCCCCCATTTATATGCTGCCAATCTTAATGCAGCGCTGTTGCCAAGCACGCGATCCGGCATTTCAAGGTATGTCCGGGCGCTCAATGAATCGTTGGCGCCGGCATTGCCTAATGCGGCAATTTCGCGTGTCCCGTTCCGACCAGACAACATCATTATATCGATATCGTCGGCGGTTCGGAAAACATCATTAAAAGGGTTTTACGACATCTGAATCCAACCCCGCCAGAGAGGTTATAATGGACAATAAACGCGTATTTGATCTGGGCCAGAAATTGAAAACCATTTATCAGAATCGAATTGGCCGCGATCCGGCTGAGCTGGTCCGCATATGGGATGATGGGGTCTGGTATTATGTCGTCCGCAACGACGACACGCAGGCCGTGTTCCCTGTCCGCTTTCTGGCTGAAAGCCGTGAGGCCGAGATTGTAGATGCCCTTCAGCAGTTTAAGCCGTTGGAATGAGCGGTGCGTGCGATGCGCGTCGGACCGCGACGACGCGCATATTCGCGGCCGCCACGCCTTTAGGGCTGCTGTTCGGTTTGATTTTCGCCGGCTTCGCCGCTGACCTGATGCCGCGCGCACACTCACAGGCGCAGTGCGGGATGGATGGTGATCGATGGCGTTGGCTAAAGCTTGTCCGGTTGCCGGAGGGCGACGGAAGCCGGTTGATGAACGCGATGGTGGGGCCATGATCCGGCGCATGATGTTTGATGGCGGGATGGCGCTGCGTTTGACTGCCGGTGATTCAACCGGGTCCGGTTAGCAGATGCAAGGGCACCCGCCAGGGATCAGCATTTGTAGGCATAAAAGTGATGGTAGCAGTAAGATCCCAGATCGCCGTACAGAATTTCCGTTTCCGCCATGCATTGCCCGATCATCTGCTGTGAGACTTCGGCATAGTCCGGCTTTTGTTCTTCTTCAGTCTTGCAGTCCATGCAAATCGGCTCATGGGTGTAGGAGGAGAGAATCCGGAGATCCTGAGCGTCCAGCCTTTTGTTGCAGCCGCTGCAGACGATGGCGCAGGTCAATTTTTCTTTCCAGTCATCTTGCATGCATTACTCCTTCTTCTGGCCGGCCATTTCTTCGCGCAGCTGAATGAGTTCTGCCGTGGTCATCCGCAGACGGTTCGCCAGTATTTGGGCAAAGCCTCTGAAAACGGTATAGCGAAAAGCAAATTTGCTGTCGCCGTAGAGTGTTTCGACCTGCGACATATCCGTGCAAAGGCACACGGTCTTATCCACGGCGAAAACCGATGCCGAACGCGCCGAACCGTCAATAACCCCCATTTCGCCAAACACGTCACCGGTGCGGCGGATAATCGCCAGCTCTTTATGGTCTTTGACGATTTTGGCTTTGCCCGATACCAAGTAATAAATCCAATGATCGTAGTGGCCCTCTTCAAGGATCTGCTCACCCGGACGGAATTCACGGATTTCGCTTAAATCCAAAAGTTTCTGTAGATGCTCTTTTTCCATCGAGCGCAGCACCGGTATCTGCTGAAGTTTTTTTATGATGGCTTCATTGTCTTTAAGGAAGGCATCATCAATCATTGCCGTGCTTCTCCTCATCCCTGGCGGGCACTCCCCCGGTTTTATCCGCCTCGAAGATCAACTGTTGGCGCGAAAAGTCCATGCGGAGGGGCTTCGGACGATCGCAACGCCTCGGTTCGTGTTTGAAAGGGCATGTTCCAGCGAGGATCGCGGCGCGGGCGTCCCGGGCCCTACCCGGTCTGCGGCATGCCCCGCCCAAGGGGCCCGTATGTGTTGTGCCGACCGCTTGGCTCCAGACTGCACGGAAGGTCGGATCTCATAAAAATATATATATTACAAAGGGTTAAAAAGTCACGATGTGGTAGTATATGTTGTCCCTTGACAACTGTCAACCGAAGGTCCCCGTAACCTGCACGCGAGGGTTCGTCTTGACACCTCCCAGTGATTTCTATATGTTTCGCCACGGAAAAGGTCAAACGGGGGTGACGCGTCGCCGCAAAGGGGTGATCAATGGCTGAACCTGTAGATATCCAACTTTATTTAGACCCTGTCAGAGAAGTCGAAATCCTCTATCACCTCAAGGAAGAAGAACTTCAACGCTTCCTGACCGTATCCGAAGCGGTGCTATACAGCAAAAGCGAAAAAATCGTCTCGCAGGGCGACAGCGGCAACTTTCTCTACGCCATTGTGACCGGCAAAGCCGACGTGAGCTTTCGCGATCTCAACGACGACGAGATGTTCGTATCTTCCGTCGAGCCGGGCGACATGTTCGGCGAAGCGGCCTTTTTTACATCCGAAACCCGCACGGCCAGCGTTACCTGCGCCGACGAAACCATCGTGCTGCGCATTCACAAAAGCGATCTTCTACGGTTTATCAAAGATTATCCCAAATCCGGGAACAAAGTGTTGATGATGATCATTCTCAGCCTGCTAAAAAAACTAAAGAAGGCCAACCAGGAACTGGCCTATGAAAAGCAGTCGGAAATCGATTTCAACTACGCCGACACTTTGATCCAGGACTTCCTCAACGATATTTAACGCATTGTCCCGACGCCAAGGGCTCAGGTCAGCGGCCGCTGCGCTGCGTCAGGACAGGCCCCATCCAGCAAATCCCTGATGATGGCCGATAGTTGTTCCAGTCGGAATGGCTTTTGAATGAAGCCTTTACAACCATCGTTCAATATCTCCCGAGCCTGGCCGCCTTCACTGTATCCCGTTGCCAGAAGGACTTTGACGGACGGGTTAATCGCCTTGAGGCGCCGGTAGGTGTCGGCACCGCTCAACCCGGGCATGATCATATCCAGAATAACGAGATCGAATCGATACGGGCGATCGGCGTATAGCTCAATGCCTTCTTCACCGCTCTGTGCGGTGACCACGACGTAACCCAGACGTTTGAGGTTTTCACGACAAATCTGCAGGACAGTGCGCTCATCATCTATCATCAGGATATGTTCGCTGCCGCGTACAAGACTCAGGGGTTTGTGCGGATGGCGCGGACGCACTTTTCCGTTCTGGGCCGGCAGCAGAATTGAAAAACGGCTGCCGTGCCCTTCACGGCTAACGGCGCTGATATGGCCTCCATGGTTTTTGAGGATGGCATAGGCAGTGGCCAGCCCAAGGCCCGTTCCGCGACCCTTGGGTTTGGTTGTAAAAAAGGGATCAAAAATTTTTTGCAGGGTTTGCCGGTCCATACCGCATCCGCTGTCGGTCACCGTTATGGCCACATAGCGCCCGGCAGGCAATTGCGAGGAGCGTTGCAGGGCGTCGCCCTTGGTGAGGATGGCATTTTCGGTGGTGATCTTAAGGGTTCCGCCCTTCGGCATGGCATGCCAGGCATTGATGTAGAGGTTGAGAAGAACCTGCTCGATCTGGACGGTGTCCGCCTTGATGGCCCAGACCTCTTCCGTCAGGTTTGTCTCTATCGTGATTTCCCGGTGCGTTCGGCCGAACATACGGTTTTGTTTGCGAATGATCGTGTTGATATCCAAACGCTTGATTTCGACCGCCCCGCCATTGACGAATCCAAGGAGCTGCCGGGTCAGGCCGGCTCCGGCCTGGACGTGCTGCTCGATCTGGCGGAGGCGGTCCGTAAGGGGGTGGTCAATTGGCAGATCCGTTTGCATCAAGGAGACATTGCCCTGGATGCCCATCAACAGATTGTTGAAATCGTGAGCGATGCCTCCGGACAGATTGCCGATGGCTTCCATTTTGCGGGCATGCAGCAGCTGGGTTTCCAGCATTTTGCGGTAGCTGATGTCGCGTACGACGCCATAGGTGCCGATAAAGGCCGGGTCGGACTTGGAACGGGCGTATATGCCGGTGGCATTTAATTCGACCGGGATCATGTCCGTAACGCTGGCCTGCGCCGGCTTTTGCGGACCGGCCTTGAAGCGGGTCTCATAGCCGGCCGTGGAGCGCAGGCCGGTGCGACGCTCATGGATATGCCAACGCACATTTTCCCGGTCTTCGTCGAAAAGAATCGTCTGGTAGGGCCGACCGAGCAGATCGGCAATGCGGTAGCCAAAAACGGTTTCGGCGGCCTGGTTGACAAAGGTGAAGCGGCCTTTCGAATCGAGGGTGTAGATCAAATCCGGCGATTTCTGGACCAGGAAACGGTAACGGTTTTCCGAAAGACGCAAGCGTCTGTGTATGCGCCGGTTTTCCTTTATGAGACGTTGACGATCCAGTGCATGTTGTACGGTTTTTTCCAACTCTGCCGGATTGAAGGGCTTTTTGAGGTAATCATAGGCCCCACGCCGTAGTGCCCGCACAGCGGTGTCGACAGTGGCGGCACCGGTCATCATCACGATGGCGGCGTCGGGAAGCCGCTTCAGGATGGCATCCATCAGCTCGAACCCGTCGAAATCGGGAATCCCGATGTCCAGCAGGAAAAGGTCGTAGGCCTTTTGGCGGAAGCCTTTGAGCGCCTGGGCTCCCGAAGTCGTGAAATCCGCTTCGAACCCGCGCTGCTCCAGCAGCGCCTTTAAACTCTGGCACATGCGATGCTCGTCATCCACGATATAGATCGCGGGGCGCTCCTCCATCTTCACCTCCAGAATTTCGCTGGCTGCCGGCCGCGCTAATCGGCAGAAGTAGAACGACGGTGGTTCCCTTGCCGCGTTGCGCCTGAAAAAAGACCGTGCCGTTGTGCTGCTCAACAATGTCCTTGACAATGGCCAGCCCCAAGCCGCTGCTGGTCAGGTTCTTCGTGCTGACCCCGGGTTTGAATAGCCTTTGGGGCCCCGTGCTGTCCAGTCCCGGGCCGGTATCACTGATGGTGACCATGATCTGACGCCGTTCATGGCGCTCGGTCACGCGGCGGCAGGCGGTCTGAACGCGCAGGCGACCGCCGTGGGGCATGGCTTCAACAGCATTTTTAAAAAGGTTAAGAAAAACCTGGATCAAGGCGTTGAAGTCCCCCTCGACGGGTGGCAGGTCGGCAGCCAGATTGTATTTCGTTCTGACGCGAGCCGGCTGAAAGACGGACGGCCCGAGAAGACGGTCCAAATCGGTGATGATCCGATTGAGATCGACCGGCTCCTGGGGTGGCAGGGATGAAGCGCCGCCGGTCTCCTGCCCCAGGCGCTCGATGAGACGACCGACGCGATCGATTTCTTCCTGGATCAGGTCCAGCTCGACCCGGCGGTTTGGGCTGCTTTGGTCATCGCCGCCGAGGGTCCCAAGATAGTTTTTAATGATTCCCAGAGGATTGTTGACCTCGTGAATGACTCGGCGAACGGAGTCCTTGAGGACGACACGGCTATGGGGGCCGCCCGCAGGCTCCCTTGGCGGTAGATGGCTGTCCAGGAAAAGCGCGGCCTGGGCGGCGAATTCTCGCAGGCGTTCGATCTGGGTGGTCAAGCGAGGGATTTGGACTTCACGGATGCCGCCGACAATCACCCCGAGATGACGCTTCTGGCGCCGGAGGGGGACACACAACATGCCGTCGGAGCCAAGGGCTGCGATGAGCTGTTTGTCCACGAGCGACAGGTCGCGTTCGGTAAAGTAGCCGAAGGAGTCGAGAATGCGGTTGTTGATCAGCGCCAGGGACGGAAGATTGCGGCCTTCGCGCATGGGGATCTCCAGGCCGACCGTGCTGGCACCGTTAAGGCCGTTATTGGCGGCACGGATGCTCAACACCCGCCGGCTGGGATCGCATTGGAAAAAAAGCGCTTTATGGACGTCGAACAGGATGTGGAGCCCCAACAGAAAAATCTCTCGAGCGGCATCCTGGTCGCGCGCCTTGAGGAGCCGGTTCAGCAACCCGGGAACCAGGGACATTTCCTCGACTTCACTGAGCATGGTGCGCACCGGGTAGAATTTTTCAAGCCGATTGAACACATGATGCGGGGTGAAATCCGTCGGCATCAAGCCCAGGAATCGACAAGCGACTTGGAATCGAGTTTCGGCGCGCGGACAGACGGCGGCCAATTTTGAAGGTTCCAGGCGGGAGGACAAGATCGCAGCCAGGGATTTTAGATCGCCGCTGCTGGGGGTCGCGCCGGTCATGACATTGGCCGTGTAAACGATACGCACCAGCGGAAGGCCGTTGATGATCGCAGCGGGCGGCCGATGATGAAAGCGCACGGCATCCGTGAAAAACGAGGGCAGATTCAATTCCGCCAGAAACGCGGCGCCGATGTCGCTGTGGGTCGTGCCAAACAGCTTGCGCTCCTTTTTCAGGATTTGAGATCGGCTGATGCTGCGATCGAAATAGAAGTCACAGGTTTGCGGAAAGTTGGTCCACATCAGCAGTTTGCCGATATCGTGAAGCAATCCGACCAAAAAGGCCTCTTCGGGATGGGCGTATCCGATTTCCTTGGCGATTTCGCAGGCGAGGGCGGCACAGCGATGCGCATGCTGCCAGAATTGGCTCAAATGCAGGTGATGCCGGCCCTCATCCGGTTGAGCCGCCTGCATCATGGCGGTGCATAAGGCCATATGGCGGATCGTCTGGCGATCAACACGGGCGATGATCGATTCCAGGCTTTTCGGATTGACGGTCGCGCAACTCTCCACGCTCTGAAGCCGGAACAGGCGAATGCAGAAAGCTGGATCCATCTGGACCGCGCGGGCGATATTTTGCGGCGAAGTTGATGAAATTTTAGTTATTTCAATGATTTTAAAAAGGTAGTGGGGGAGGCTGGGAAGAGGAACAGACGTATTGATATGATTGAAAATATGAAGCCGATCCGTCAACCGCAATCACTATACGCCTGTAAGGATTAAACAAGAACAAGATTTCCGACCGCCAGCCAGACATAAAACGACCACCCGGCAATACCCCTAATATAGAAACGGGTCGGCTGTCAAAAAAAATATCGAATAAGAAGAGGGATTCAGCGGCCCGAGCGGTCGGGCCGCCTCCTATCATCCCGCGACTAAACGCGGTCGAGATTGCGGTATTGGATGGCCTCGGCAATGTGACGGGCCGTGATGTCGGGTTGCCCCGCCAGGTCGGCCAGCGTGCGGGCGATTTTGAGGATGCGGTTGTAGGCCCGGGCACTGAGTCCCAGCTTGTCGATCGCCTTCTCAAGCAGTTCGGTTGAATGACGGTCGACGGCACAGTGGGTTTTGATCTGCCGGCTGTTCATTTGGGCATTGCTGTGAATGCGCGCGCGCCGAAAGCGGTCGCGTTGAATCGCGCGGGCCGCGGCAACCCGCTGGCGAATGATTTCGGATCCCTCCCCTTTGGCGGGGGCGGTCAAATCGTGGAACGCGACCGCCGGGACTTCAACATGGATGTCGATACGGTCCATCAAAGGGCCGGAGACTTTCGAACGATAACGCTGGATTTGGGGGATCGAGCAGCGACAGGCGTGCCGTTCGTCACCCAGGTAGCCGCAGGGGCAGGGGTTCATGGCCGCCACCAGCATGAAGGCCGCGGGATAGGTCAAGGTGGAGGCCGCCCGCGCAATGGTGACGCGGCGGTCTTCAAGCGGCTGCCGCATGACCTCCAGGACATGTTTCTTGAATTCCGGGAGCTCGTCCAGAAACAATACCCCGTTGTGCGCCAGACTGACCTCCCCGGGGCGGGGCACATGTCCACCGCCAATGAGCCCGGCATCGGAGATCGTATGATGCGGTGCGCGAAAGGGACGGTTTTCGACCAGGGCCTGCCGATGGCCCAGTAATCCGACGACACTGTAGATCTTGGTCGTTTCGACGGCCTCTTCAAAGCTCAGCGCCGGCAGGACCGAGGGGATGCGACGCGCCAGCATGGTTTTGCCCGAACCGGGGGGCCCGATCATGAGCACGTTGTGACCCCCCGCGGCCGCCACTTCGATGGCCCGCTTGGCATGCTCCTGGCCGACCACATCGGCGAAATCGGATGCCGATGGCACCCTGTTGCGAAGCAGGGTATTTCGGTCGGCTTCAACGACACGGAGCGCGGGCCCATCGGCAAAATGCTCAATCACCTGTGACAGGGTTTCTGCCGGATAGACGCAGATGCCATCCACGACGGCGGCTTCGCGGGCATTCTCCTGGGGTACGATGATGCCGTCATAACCGGCCTGACTGGCGGCCAGCGCCATGGGAAGCGAGCCGGCGACCGGCTTGACGCGACCATCCAGCGAGAGCTCGCCCAGAATCAGGTAACGGCCGAGTTCATTCGGGTCCAGGCCATGCGTGGCCGCCAAGAGGCCCACGGCAATCGGTAGGTCAAATCCCGTGCCATCTTTTTTTATATGGGCGGGGGCCAAATTGACGGTGATGCGATCGTCCGGGAAGCGATATCCAGAATTTTGAATGGCGGCTTTGACCCGCTCCCGGCTTTCCTTGACCGCCGTTTCCGGCAAGCCGACCGTCGTAAAGGCAGGAAGGCCGCCGGCAATATCCACTTCGACTTCCACGATGTAGGCGTCGATACCAATCACGGCACTGCACAAAATCCGAGCTAGCAATTTGACTCCTTGTGCGTGAGTGGCATGTTGAGCGGGCCGTGTGGCTCCGAGGGCGCCACTGTTCGAATTCGGACGATTGCCCGCCCCGGAGGTCCTTGCGGATCTGATGGCAGCCATCCACGGGCGCAAGCGTTTAACTCCCGCCCGGATTCACCCAGGCCATCAAGAGGGCTTTGTTGCCGCTTATTCAAAACTGTGGCCGGGCACATTGCAATAATTGCTGGTTTTGATATTAACGCTCTCGACTTTGGGGCCGATGCACCGGCGGGTACCAGACGGGCCATAACCCCATTTGAAATCGCCAAAATTAACGCACAACTGTTTGCAAATAGGAACACCTGTGGTATGAAAAGAACACATTTTGACCGCGGCCCGGAAGGATCGAGAACGGACGTGCGGCCGCATTGGGTTGATAAGTGTTGCCAGCAGGATCATACACTTCAATCATCCATCGCTTTAAATCGAAAATCCTCGAACCGGCAAGATGGCATCTCAAGGACTGAAGGGCGGCACGTTCGACGACGTTCAGCGCAAAGGGAGCCCATGGTTAAATCATACAAACAACGAACCGTTGCCCGCACGATAACATGCAGCGGTATCGGCGTCCATTCGGGAAAGAAAGTCAATCTGACAATCCGGCCGGCTCACGAGAACCACGGTATCCGCTTTGCGAGGACGGACTTGCCGCACACGCCGGTGATTGCCGCACTTTTCAACCAAGTCGTCGACACGAGCCTGGCAACGGTGATTGGTTCGGGGGGGTGCATCGTGTCGACCATCGAACATCTCATGGCCGCATTTTCGGGCCTTTCCATCGATAACGTCCGGGTCGAGCTGGATGCCTACGAGATGCCCATTATGGATGGAAGTGCGCGTCCTTTCTTTGAACGGCTTCAAAAGGCCGGGATCGAGGAACAATCCGCACGCAAACATTTTTTTGTGATCAAGGATCCGGTCGAGTTGGACGACGGTGATCGCTTTGTCGGTGTTTACCCGGCCTGTACCCGGAAGTTTACCTGCACGGTTTCCTACGATCATCCCCTTATACGCAACCAGTCTATAACGATCGACCTCAATGAGCAAGTATTCGCTGAGCATGTCTGCGCCGCACGAACCTTCGGTTTTCTCCAGGATGTTGAAAAAATGAAACGCTTCGGGCTGGGGCGCGGAGGATCACTCGAAAACGTCGTTGTCATCAGCCAGGACGGGGTTCTGAATCCGGAAGGCCTGCGTTTTGACGATGAATTTGTACGCCACAAGGTCTTGGACTGTATCGGCGACTTTTCTCTTCTGGGCATGCCTATCCTGGGGCATATCGTGACGCATAAATCCGGACATGCCTTCAATCTCGCATTCCTGGACAAACTCTTCAACTCCAAAGACGCCTGGTTTACTTCCACACAGCCGGCCTACCCGATCGCCTCTCCGGCCCATATCCAGGAAGCGCTCGCCATTTAAGATGGGCCCTTTGCGCGCTTTAAAAATCGTGCCGGTGGTCCTGGCGGCGGTCCTTTTGCCGGTGATGCTTCCGTCGGCCGCGGCCGAAGAGGTGGCGCAGGAGGCGCTTCTCAGGAACATAACCCTTTCGAGCATGGACGATCACATGGTGGTGTCCCTGCGCGTCGAGGGGGCCTTCACACCCAAAATCCTGTCGATGGTTCAGGAAGGCGCCCAAGTCCAATTTACCTACCGGCTTCGAATGTATCGCGATCGTCATATGTGGCTGGACGAAAAGCTCGTTGGAATGGATTTGACGCATCGCCTGCTATTCGACCCGGTACGTAAAATCTACAAGGTTCGTCGCTCGTGGGCCCTGGAGCCATGGACGCAAACGCGGTCGCTGGCCGAGGCCCGGGCGCTGATGACGCAAATCGATAGGCTGCCCATTCTCGCCCTCGACCGCATGCAGCCGGGTGAGGGCTATGAACTTCGGGCCAAGGTGGAGTTGCTCCAGGTCACCCTGCCGTTCTACCTGCGCTATGTCTTCTACTTCGTTTCCTTCTGGGATTATGAAACCGAGTGGCACTCCGTCTTTTTTCTGTACTGAAATCGGGCCTTATCTTGTACGCATCGATATGAAGCAAAGCACCTCCAAACTTTTCCGGATACCGAACCCGGCCAGCGAACTGCGGCGACGCAAGCGCGAGATCATACTGATCCCCTGTATCCTGGCGGCCGTCGGATTGCTGACCTGGCTTGAAACGCACCTGATCCAATTCGGGGCCGATATCCCCATATCCAACACCATTCTGATGTTTATTCTTTTGAACATCAATTTGCTTCTGCTGCTTCTGCTTATCTTCCTGGTGTTTCGCAATCTGGTCAAATTACTCTACGACCGCCGGCGCCGCTCGATCGGCGCCAATCTGCGTACGCGTCTGGTGATAACGTTTGTGGCCCTGACCCTGCTTCCGACGACGGTCTTGTTTGTTTTTTCGATCAATTTCATCTCAGCCAGCTTGGAATTCTGGTTCAATGCGCCGGTGGAAAAGGCCCTGCAAGGGGCGCTGGACATCAGCCAGCACCGCTATACCCGTTTGGCCCAGGACAGCGAGACCCTCGTCCGCCAAATTGCCGAACAGGTAATGGCCGACGACCTGCTTTCCCGGCCGGATAACCGCGACCGGCAAAACTATTTGCGCGATCTTCAAGTCCGGTATGATCTGGCGGCTCTGGAGATTCACACACCGGCGTCGAGGCACGCATTGTTTGGACAGGCGCCAAGACATGAAGAAAAAGGTCTGGGCCTTATCCGCTTCGATCAACAGCCGTTTGCCGCCCATCCCGGATCCGTAGGGACGGTCATCGATACGGCCGCCTCCGGAGAACTGATCCGGGCGTTTGCAACACTCCCGGCAGGGATGGATTCCCGCCGTGCGGAAGCGTTTATCGTCTTGGCCCAGAGGATACCTTCCACGCTGACGGCCGATCGGCGCGCCGTTCAGAAAAATATCGAAGAATTTCACCAGATCAAACTTCTGAAGCAACCCATTCAAACCACCTACTACATGTATTGGTCGATCGTCGCCTTGCTGGTCATGTTTTGCGCGATCTGGTTCGGTTTCTATCTGGCCAAGAGCATGACCATTCCCCTGATGGAGCTGGCTGAAGGAACGCGTCGCGTCGCGAATGGGGACTTAACGGTTCATTTGAATTTGAGCGCTGGAGATGAAATCGGCGTATTGGTTGATTCGTTCAACAAAATGACCCATGATCTTCGCCTAAGCCGTGAGCAGCTGGAGTTGTCCGCGGAGATGCTGCGGCAACGCAACAAAGAGATTGAAGCCCGCCGGCGGTACATGGAAATCGTTTTGAAAAACATCTCCGCCGGCGTCATCTCGCTTGATGCGACCGGCGTCATCCTGACAATGAACACTTCGGCCGAGAAGATGTTATCGCTGGACGCGAACAAGATTATCAACACACGCTTCGAAGAGCTATTGCCCCGGCTTCTGCTCGACGATGCCCTCGAGGTCTGGCGGGAAATTCAGTCCAAGGCGGGCGCCACCGTCGAGAGACCGCTGCGGCTGACGATTCGGGGTCGATCCCGCAGTTTTCTGGCAAGCCTGGCGGCTTTGCAGGATGACAGCCACCGGCCGATTGGTGCGGTAATGGTTTTCGACGATCTTACCGAACTCGAGAAAGCGCAGCGCATGGCCGCCTGGCGCGAAGTTGCCCGCCGCATCGCCCACGAAGTCAAAAATCCGTTAACCCCCATATCGCTTTCGGCGCAGCGGCTGAAGCGAAAATACAGTCATCAGATTGCGGATGCCGTGTTTGATGAGTGCACCCGTATGATCATCGACCATGTCGAACTCATCCGCAATCTGGTGAACGCCTTTTCCGATTTTGCGCGTTTTCCTTCAGCCAACCTGCAACCGTGCGATCTGGTCCCAATCCTCGAGGAAACCGTCGCACTATACAAAGAGGGCCACGAACGCATCCGTTTCCGCCTGGAGTTCGAAGGCGATTTACCCCTTCCTCCCCTGTCCCTGGATCGACAGCAAATCAAACAAGCCATGATCAACCTGGTCGACAACGCGATCAGCGCGCTTCGGGGTCGCGGTCGCATTGAAATTCGGCTTTTCCACCGCCAAGCCGGCAAAAAGGTTCAGATCATCGTAAGCGACAATGGCCCCGGTATTTCCGACGAAGACAAGTCGCGTCTATTCGAGCCGGACTTTTCAACCAAGAAGGCCGGCATGGGGTTGGGGTTGACGATCGTCAATACGATCATTGCCGAGCATGACGGTACGATTCGCGTTGAAGATAATGATCCACGCGGCGCACGGTTTTGCATCGACCTGCCCATCAGGGGGCAGACGCGCACCTGAAGACGCAGCCCCGGCGTGTTAACCGATAAGATGAGAGCGATTGATGTTTCCGACGATTTTAGTTGTGGATGACGAGCCGTCCATTGTGCAATCGATGAAGGGTCTGCTGTCAGACGAGGGTTTTGAAGTATTGACGGCATCGAACGGCTATGAGGCCTTGCAAATGATCGATAACGAGTCGCCTGATTTGATTCTGCTGGATATCTGGATGCCCGGCATCGACGGGCTGGAGACACTCAAGGAGATCAAAACCAGCAACCCCTTTATTCAGGTGATCATCATCACCGGACACGGCAATATTGAAACGGCCGTCAAGGCCACCAAGTTGGGGGCCTTCGATTTGATTGAAAAACCGCTGTCATTCGACAAGACGATTGTGGCCATCAACAACGCCCTCAACTTTCGGCGGTTGGAGGAGGAAAACCGCTTTCTGCGGAAAAAGACATTGGAGAAGCATTCCATCGATGGACAGAGCGGGCCGATACAGACGCTTAAGCAAAAAATCGCCGCCGTGGCCCCGAAGGACTCCTGGGTGCTGATCTACGGTGAGAACGGGACTGGCAAAGAGCTCGTTGCCCGGACGATATATCAGTTGAGCCCGCGGGTTGATAAACCCTTTGTGGATGTTAACTGTGCGGCCATTCCGGAAGCCCTGATCGAAAGCAATCTGTTTGGCCATGAAAAGGGAGCGTTTAGGGGGGCCACCGGAAAAAAACGCGGTACCTTCGAGATGGCCAACGATGGCACGATCTTCCTGGACGAGATCAGCGATATGAGTCTCAAGACCCAGGCCAAAATCCTGCGTGTCCTGCAGGAGCAAAAATTTCAGCGTGTCGGCGGCGGGCGCGTGTTGAGCGTGGATGTCCGCGTCATCGCGGCAACCAACAAAAATCTGCGCCAGGAGATTGAAAAAGGCAATTTCCGCGAAGATCTCTACCACCGGCTCAATGTCGTGCCCATCGAGGTGCCCAGCCTGCGGGAGCGCCAGGAAGATATTCCGCTGCTGGTCGATTTGTTTTTGCGTGAAAGTGCGCGGCTGAATGGAGAGCCCCCTAAGACCATGGCCGCTGATGCATTGGAGCTATTGGCGCATTACCACTGGCCGGGGAATGTGCGCGAGCTGAAAAATCTCGTGGAGCACCTGGCGATCCTGGCGCCGGATGCCGTCATCATGCCCGAGGATATACCGGTCGGCTACCATGCCGGCCTGCTATGTGAGTCCGCTCCATCGGAAAAATACTTGGGGATCGATAATTTCAAGGAGGCCAAAAAGGCTTTCGAACGGTTCTACATTCGGAGCAAACTAACGGATAACAAAGGAAACATCACGCAGACCGCCAAAAAAATCGGGGTGGGGCGGAGTTACCTGCATAAAAAATTGAAACAGCTTGGTCTTTGATACAATCCCATGCGCATCATTGCAGGGACATACCGCGGACGCCGACTCAAAGCCCCCCGGGGCCGCAGCATTCGGCCGACTGCGGACCGCGTACGCGAAACAATATTCAACATCATCGGCCACGATATCAGGGACCACAACGTTGTCGACGTATGTGCCGGTACGGGCGCCATGGGTATCGAAGCCCTCAGCCGGGGAGCCGCGCATGTTGTGTTCATCGACAAGCATCCCCGGGCGATCGCGTGCGTGCGCACGAACGTGGCACCGCTCGGGGCAGACGACCGGTGGCAAACCATTCGCTGGGATGCGGGGTCGGATCTGCGCTGCTTACGCGCGTCGAAGATGCGTTTCCGCTACGCGTTCATTGACCCCCCCTACAATCGCGGATTGGCCGACCGGGTGCTCCGGAATCTGATCGAGGCGGATGTGCTGCTTGCCGACAGCCTGATTGTGGTGGAGCATGACCACCTCGAAACGATTGCTCCGCCGCATGAGCGTATCGCGCTCCAGGATCAGCGCCGCTGTGGAAAAACCCTTGTGACTTTTTTACGCACTATGCTATGAATCCGATTCATCCCGCCGGTGGCCCAACAAAAAGCAACACGCTATCGATCGCTTCAGCGCTGAAGGGGAAGGAAGCCAAGTCGGAATGTCTGTGAAGCTGGCCATTTATCCTGGCTCGTTCGATCCTGTAACCAACGGCCATATCGACATCATTGTGAGGGGCTTGAAAATTTTCGATCGAATCATTGTCGGGATCCTGAACAACCCCGGCAAGGACCCGCTTTTCTCCGTGGACGAGAGAAAAGCAATGCTACAGGCCAGTCTCAAAGGTATCACGGGCATCGAGATTGACACGTTTGATGGTCTGCTCGTCGATTATGCCCTGCATCGGGGGGCCCAAGCCATATTGCGCGGCATGCGGGCGGTATCCGACTTTGAATATGAGTTTCAGATGGCGCTGATGAATCGCCGTCTCAATCGCGAGATTCAGACCGTTTTTCTGATGACCGGCCTGCGCTGGATTTTCACGAGCTCTTCAATCATCAAGGAGGCGGCCCAATTTGGGGGCAACATCACTGGCATGGTGCCCAAAGTCGTCAACCAACAACTTCGCAACAAGTTCGCCCCGGTCAGCAACTCGCATTGATGGACTTATGGCAGCTTCAGATTTTTTGCAAAGTCATCGAGCTGAAGAGTTTCTCCAAGGCCGCCCTATCCGTTCATCTTTCCCAACCAACCGTCAGCAGCCACATCAAGGATCTTGAGCAGCATTGCGGCTGTCTGCTGATCGAACGCCTGGCGCGTCAGGCGGTTCCCACACCGAGTGGCAAGATTCTTTACCGCTACGCCCGGCAACTCCTGGATTTGCGCGACGAGGCCGAACGCGCGCTGGCCGAGTATCACGGCCGCTATGTCGGCGTGCTGCCGATGGGTGGCAGCACGATTCCCGGCAATTATCTGCTGCCGGCCGTCATCGGCGCTTTCAAAAAGCACTATCCGCAGGTTCGGGTTCAGCTGACCATCGGTGATTCGCGCGACATCATGACCAAGGTTCTAAGCGGCGTGGTCGAGATGGGACTCGTCGGTGCACGCTATAATGAACGTCATCTCGGTTGCGCGCCCGTGGCCGCGGATGTCATGCGGCTGGTCGTGCCGCCCACCCATCGATGGCACCGGCGCCGGTCGGTTCATGTGGATGACATCATCCAAGAGCCCCTGATCGTGCGTGAGCAGGGCTCCGGCACCCGCAAAGCCTTCGAGCAGGGTCTCCAGCAGATTAATCGCCGGTTGAACGATTTCAACATCGTCGCAGAGATGGGAAGCACAACGGCCGTTCTGCAGGCCGTGAAAAGCGACATGGGTATTTCCATTCTGTCGATGCTGGCCGTCAACGAGGAGCTGCGCGGCGGACGCTTGTGGGCGATGGATATTGAAGGGTTAACGATCGAGCGGGCGTTTTTTCTAATCCAGGACAAGCGGCGGACAGCCTCACCCGTGGCGCGTGTCTTCCAGGAGCACCTGATGGCATCTTTGAATCAGGAGGGTAGCGATTGGGCTGCCGGAGCCGAAAGCCGGCCGAGCGAAACCCAGCCGTGATGGATGTTAACGAGCGCCCCCTTACAACAGCCGGACGCCCGGGCCTGTGGGCACGGCGGCCTCATCCCCCCCCCCATCCTTCTTCACCGATTAATTTGACGAATCGACAACCGCCCAAATTGTGTTGCTGGATGCCGCTGGGCCCCTTGGTTATTCTGATGAGGTCCTGGGCATATTGATCTCCCACCGGGATGACCATGCGCCCTCCCGGGGCCAACTGGTCGATCAGGGCCTGGGGCGTGTGAGGCGCCCCGGCGGTGACGATGATGGCATCGAAAGGACTTTGGGCTTTCCAGCCTTTGGTGCCGTCCGTATAGCGCATGACGATATTGTGGTATTGCAACCGATCGAACAGACGGCGCGCCTGAACATAGAGCGGGTGGAGGCGTTCGATCGTATAGACGCGGTAGGCAATCTCGGCCAAAACAGCGGCTTGGTAGCCGGACCCCGTGCCGATCTCCAACACCCGGTCGTTGGGGCCCAACGCCAGCGCCTGGGTCATTTCGGCAACAATGAAGGGTTGGGAAATGGTCTGCTGCTCGCCGATCGGCAGCGGGTAGTCTTCATAGGCTTTATGTTGCAGGGCCTCGCTGACAAACAGATGCCGGGGGACTTTACGCATGGCCGCGAGGACGGCCGGCGCAGAGATATCGCGCGCCTCGATCTGACGCTTTACCATCTGCTCTCGCCGTCGGGCGTATTTCACATCGTCCCACGACATATTTTCATCCCTGTTGGACCCGCCCATTATGCTTCCGCCCGGACGCACCCCCCCTGTGGATGGCACGCCGCAAGTTCCCGGTCGGCGGGAAATAGTCATTGATTTTTTACAGATATTTACCCTATTGAACAAGCATAATTTCGGAGGGGGACTCCCAACGCACCATGGACAGCGCACGCCATCTCGTCATTTCCCTCATTCTGGCATTCCTGATTACGGTCTTCGGCACGGCTGGATACATGATGGTCGAAGGGTGGGATTTCATGGATGCGCTTTACATGACCGTTATTACGATATCGACCGTTGGCTACAGTGAAGTGCGCCAGGTTGATGCCGCCGGCCGGATTTTTACGATATTCATTGTCGTCACGGGCGTTGGTTTCAGCCTGTATGTCGCCGGCGCGGTGGTGCAGTTTATGGTGGAAGGACAAATTCGCAAGATCATGGGGAGAAAAAGATTGGGCCTCAAATTGAAGCGGATGAAAAATCACTACATCATATGCGGGTATGGCCGGATAGGCCGTGTGCTTGTTCGCAACCTTCGGCGTAAGATTCCGAATCTGGTGGTCGTCGACAACAACCCCGACCTCGTATCGAACATGGAAAACGATGGAGTCCTTTACGTCGATGGCGACGCCACGGAGGAGGATACGCTGATCAAGGCCGGCATTCATAACGCCCGCGGGCTGGTTTCCGTCCTGGCCACCGACACGGACAATGTTTTTTTGGTGTTGACCGCAAGGCAGCTCAATCCGAATCTGGATATCATTGCCCGCGCCGGAGCCGATCGCTCCAAAGATAAACTCAAAGCGGCCGGTGCGACAACGGTCGAGAGTCCTTATGAGATGGGGGCGCTGCGCATGGCGCAGCGGATACTCCGGCCCAAAGTCACCAGCTTTCTGGATTTTGCGCTGAGCACCAGGCGTCAAGACATTTTGATGGAGGAGCTTCCGGTCAGCCACGATTCGGAGCTTGTGAACCTAACCCTCAAAGATTCTGGCATTCGCCAGAACTACAATCTCATCATCATCGCGATTGAAAAATCATCCGGCGAGATGCTGTTCAATCCCTCGTTTGACGCGCGTATCGAAGTGGACGACACGTTGATCGCCGTGGGGGAGGAGCCGAATCTGCATTTGCTGGCCCAGGCGCTATATTCGAAAGAATAGATCGGCACAGCCCGGCTGGTAACACCCGCAGAGGCGGCCTTAGGCGACCCATCCCAAACATCATCCCATCGCCCCAGAAAGCGTCATCCGCGCGGGAGAATTGATCATCTGAGCCTCAGCGGATCCGGGTGCATCGTCAGCCTCAGCCGTCTTTTAGCGGAATCGTCGTGCCCTCAAGCTGCTAATCTGCTTTAAGCCGGCGTGTTGGCTCGGCTTTATGACTGTCTTCCGCCGTCCGGGTTCCCTGACCCAACTGGGCGGTTGGCGCTATATTTTATAGATCACCCGTTTGTCCGTGATGATGATATCGACATATTTATCGTGGGACTCCATGGGCACCTGCTGAAAAATTTGCTCTTCCATGGCCAGACCCACCTTGCGGGTCGTGATCGGCAGCTTGGGTATTAAGCGGTCATAGTAGCCGTCCCCGGCCCCCAGCCGTCCCCCTTTTTCGTCAAGTGCGATGCCGGGTATGATGGCGATGTCGATGCATTCCAGGGGGACTTTGCGGCAGCGTTGCGGGTTGGGTTCCAATATTTGGCGCGGCCCCATCGTGAGGTCGGTCTGCGGGTTGTCGATTTTCATCAGGGCCACCCGGTTTTTCTGAACGTCAAACGCCGGAAGGACCACGATCTTACCGATTTCGAGGGTTTTATGAATGATGGCTGCGGATGGTATCTCATTCGGGGCGTTGACATACAGCAATACGATTCGGGCCTCCAGAAAATTGGCGAAGTCAAACAGACGCTCCTGGATCGTTGCAAGCTTCCTCTTCCGCGCCTCGGTGTCTAGCGCCTGGATGGCTTTCTCAACATTGGCCCGTAATTCTTCTTTGGCTTCCCGAATTTCCTCCATATTTTATCCCCCGCCGGATGAAGGGTCGAACCGTCGCATCGTGGATGGTGATCGGTTCCAACCCGCAATAAAAATTGACTAAAATAACCGCAGGTGGTAGCTTTTTGGACCTGCTTGAATCGGTATGCATTTACAAATTAAGAATAACCACCAATTATAGGCACAAGTATGCTTGATATCAAGAGCGTCCGCAAGGATTTGATCCAAATTAAAACCGCGGTCGCCAACCGTGGGGATGTCGTTGATTGGGATGTGCTCGTCTCCCTCGACAACCGCCGCAAAAAGGACCTGCTGGAAATCGAGAGCCTGCGGCACAAACGCAACGTCGTTTCCGAAGAAATTGCGGCCATGAAGAAAGCCGGTCAGCCAGCGGATACGCCGGTGGCCGAAATGCGTGCGGTGGCCAATCAAATCAAAACGCTGGATACGCGTCTGACCGAGACCGCCGCGGAAATACAGACCATTCTCATGCGTATTCCCAACCCACCCCACGCCAGCGTGCCGGTGGGTGTGGACGAAAATGACAATGTCGAAATCAAGACGGCGGGAACACCGCCGGCCTTTGAGTTTGCACCCGCCGCCCATTGGGATCTCGGTGAAAAATTGGGCTTGCTCGACTTCAAACGGGCGGCCCGCATAACAGGGGCGCGGTTTCCGTTGTATATCGGTGCGGGTGCACGTCTCGAGCGGGCCCTCATCAGCCTGATGCTGGATCGGCATACCAAGGTGCACGGCTACACCGAAATACTGCCGCCCTTCATTGTGAACCGCCAAAGCATGACGCATACCGGGCAGCTGCCCAAATTCGAGGAGGATCTTTTCAAACTGGAGGGCTGGGATTATTTCCTGATCCCCACAGCGGAGGTCCCGGTCACCAACATGCATCACGGCGAAATCCTGTCGGAAGATGCGCTGCCGGTCTACTACACGGCGTATACGCCCTGTTTCCGATCCGAGGCGGGCTCCCATGGCAAGGATACCCGGGGGCTGATTCGGCAGCATCAGTTCAACAAGGTCGAGTTGGTCAAATTCGTTCGACCGGAGACGTCCTACCAGGAGCTCGAGACCTTGTTGGAGAATGCCGAATCCATCTTGTCGGTGCTTGAGCTTCCCTACCGCGTCGTTAACCTGTGCACGGGCGATCTCGGTTTTTCGAGTGCCAAGACCTATGACATCGAAGTCTGGATGCCCTCCCAGGGCGTTTATCGTGAAATATCCTCGTGCAGCAATTTTGAAGATTTTCAAGCCCGACGCGGCAATATCCGATTCCGGCGCAAAGGCCAGAAGGGCACCCATTTCGTTCACACTCTGAACGGATCCGGGTTGGCCGTGGGCCGCACGCTGGCGGCGTTATTGGAAAACCACCAGCAGGAGGACGGATCGGTAGTGATCCCCGAGGCCCTGAAACCATATATGGACGGCATCGAAGTGTTGGCACCATGAGACCCGACCAGTTCCCCGCGTTTATACAGCCCGATCTCATCCCACGGCCGGGAGGCGAGTTGATCTATCGCTGCCTGGGATGCGGCGATGCCTATGGCATCGATGCCTTGCATTACGTATGCCCCCGCTGTCAGTCCGTCCTGTTGATCGAAGACGTCGATTTCGTACGCCACAAGGACCGATCGGCTGAAACCTGGCAGCAGATTTTTGATTACCGCCAAATGCTCAGCCAGCCTGCACTCAAAGGTATTTACCGTTACCATGAGTTCATCGGACCGGTCATACCGCTGGAAAGCGTCGTCTACCTGGGTGAAGGGCACACCCCGATGATCGAGGGCAACGCGAGGCTTCAAGAAGCCGTGGGGGTGCGTTTCTATTTCAAAAACGACGGTCAGAATCCGAGTGCCTCCTTCAAAGACCGAGGGATGGCCAGTGCCTTCAGCTACCTCAAGTTCATGCTCGACAGCGGGAAAATAGCCGATGTTCTGGCGGTGTGTGCCTCCACGGGCGATACTTCCGCTGCCGCGGCCCTGTACGCCGCCTACCTGCAGGACAAAATCAAGTCGGCGGTATTGCTACCCCACAAGAAGGTGACGCCGCAACAACTCTCCCAACCACTGGGCAGCGGGGCGCGCGTTTTTGAGATTCCCGGCGTTTTTGACGATTGCATGAAGGTGGTGGAAAAACTGTCGGACACCTACCGGGTTGCCCTGCTGAATTCCAAGAACGCCTGGCGTATTCTAGGGCAGGAGTCCTACGCCTACGAAATCGCCCAGGATCTGGAGTATGATCTCAAGGACCTGGTTGTCGTCGTCCCCATTGGCAATGCCGGCAATATAACGGCGGTCATGCGTGGGTTCATCAAATTTTTCGATGCCGGCATCATTGATACCTTGCCCAAAATCCTGGGTGTTCAATCGGCACATGCCAACCCGGTTTGCCGCTATTACCGCGAGCCCGAGCCCGCCCGACGCCGCTTTAAGCCGGTTACGGTCAAAGCCAGCACGGCCCAGGCCGCCATGATCGGCAACCCGGTTTCCATGCCGCGCGTCATTCAACTCGTCGAGGAATACCACCGGCGGTCCGAAGCCCAGCGCACCTGCTTTATAGAGGTTACCGAACAGGAAATCATGGACTGGGAACTGCAAGCCAATCGAAACGGCCATATCGCCTGCACCCACGGCGGCGAGTGCCTGGCCGGATTGGCCCGGGCCCGGCACAAGGGGCTCGTCCGCTCAAATGAAACCGCCATCGTGGACTCTACAGCCCACGCCTTGAAATTCAGCGGGTTTCAGGAGATGTATTTCGCGAACCGCTTCCCGGAAGAATATCAGGTTCAGCCCCGCCCGGAGCTGATCAACACACCGGTCTTGGTAAGGCCCGCAGGGCTGGATCGGTTCCCGCAGCCGGGTGAGCCCCTGGAGGGAGAGGCGTTCCAGGAATTCGTCGAGCAAGTTTCACGCGAAATCGCCGAACAGCTTGGATTGGTCAAACGTTGAGCGCCGGGGCAGATCGTGGATCCTGTCCCGCAAGCGGGAAAGGCACTGACTTGACACCGGCGGACAAAGAGGCCAAAGGAAACCAGACGCAAGGAAAGGTCCGATGAAAACACACATCAGCGCAACGCTCCTGGTTTTGGTTTCGGGCCTGCTCATCTTTTCCGGATGTGCGGCCACCAAGTACAAGAACGAAAAAGCCCGCAAAGACGCCGAAGCGCATCGCCGTCTGGGTGACGCCTACAGTCGCCAGGGAAACATAACGCGCGCCTTGAGGTCCTATCTGGATGCGCTGGCGATCTATGAGCTTGATCCGGAGACCCATTACAGTCTGGGTTTGGCGTATCAGCAGAAAGAAAATTATCAAAAAGCGATTCAGCATTTCAACCGGGCCATCGAATTGAAGCCCGATATGGGGCCGGCCAAGAACAGCCTGGGGGTTTCCTACATCAAGATCGAAGACTACGATCGTGCCATCGAGGTGTTGCAGAGGCTGACCGAGGACCAGGGTTTTGATATTTACCTTACGCCCCATTATCCGAAATACAATTTGGGCTTGGCCTATTATCACAAACGGCAATATGAAACCGCGCGTGACTATTTCCGACAGGTTGCCGACTACTTTGCCTCCGGCATCCCCAAAGACCGCATCTACATACTGAATTTGCGGGCATTCGGTCTGACTTATCTCGACACAGGTAATCCCGTCGAGGCCTTGAAGTATTTTGACAAGGTCGCGGCGGTGGCTCCCCGATGGCCGGATATCTACTTGGATCTCGCCCGTGCGCACCTTAAGGCGGGATTCAAGGAGATGGCGCGCGCCAACTATCGCAAAGTGTTGGAACTGGCGCCGGAATCGGCGCTTGCTGAAACTGCCCTTGAGGAAATGGCCGCCATCTCTCCCTGACAGCCGCCGCCGGTCACAAGACCTCGATGGCATGGGCGGCAGGCCATGCACCGGGGTCGCATTCATCCAGAGGTCGAAGTTTCCGCCAACCTGGCGGTCGATTGCCACGGCCGGGATTCCCCCGGGACGAAGGTCGGTGTCCACCTGCAGGATCCATCCCGATGAAATGGCCTGCCGGGCCGACAACCCATGGTCCGTAATTGACGGCGAGCGGCGATGGGGCCGCGCCGGCTTTGATACCCGCGAGCAAAAGCCGATCACGTCTTGTAAGGTTTGCCGATGGCCGATTCAATCGGCGACGGGGCCGTTTGACCCGTGAAGCCATCCGATCAGGGGCCACGATGCGCAAACATTTTCGCTTGCGGGTGTCAAACGGGAGGTGGAAAGACGCCCAGGGCCGCTTTCAGTGTGCCGTGGGCCCTCGGGAAGAATAGCGGATTGAGGCGGCGGCGGTGAGAGCAAAAAAAAGCCCCCGCTGGGTTAGCGGGGGCGATAATGACTTCGGGGTGAACGAATGCGCTGCTACTGGCTCTTGACCAGACCGGCGGCCTGAACCTCTCGCTGGGCCAGTTGGACGATTTCCGGAGTCAGGAAAATCAACAACTCGGTTTGATTGTCATTCTTGTTGTTGAACCCGAAAAAGAAGCCCAGGGCCGGTATTTTGCGCAGTCCGGGAATCCCCTCGGCCGCCTCAGACGCACTGGCCCTCATCACCCCGCCGATGACGACGGTTTCCCCGTTTTCCATCAGCAGTTCGGTGTGGGCGCTGTTGGTGCTCAGGGGCGGCTGCGTGGCGGTCACGTCGAGAACGTCATCCTTTTTGATATCGACCACGAGCAGTACACGCTCGTCAGGGGTGACATTGGGCGTTACCGAAAGTTCGAGGTCGACGTCCTGGAATTCGACGGAGGAGCCGCCGGCGGAGTCGCGCTCCAGATACGGAATCTGGAAGCCCTGCTGGATGCGGGCCGTCCGACCATCGAGGGTCAGGATCTTGGGCGCCGAAATGGTGCGGGTCTTCCCTTCGGTTTCACCGACCTGAATACGGGCGTCGATGATATCGAAGGAGGTGCCGGAAATCTTGCTGAGCCCCCATTCGATCGCCCCGTTGTCCAGCGCGTCGGCCGGAATATTGTCGGCTTCCATGTCAATGCCGGTCACCGTGAAGACATCGCCCAAATCAAATTCACCGATGGAGATGGTGCCCCAGTCAAAGCCGACATCGCGCCGGAAGTCACTGCTGGCCTCGACAATGCGTGCCTCGATCAGCACCTGAGGTGTCACCTGGTCGAGGATCTGAATAATCGTTCGGGCCCGCTCGATGGCGCTCGGGATTTCGTTGACGATGATCATGTTTTTGGTGGTGTCCACCGATATGGTGCCCCGGGGGCTGAACTTGCTCGGGAAGCTGGTATCACTCGAACCCGTATCACAGCCGGCTGCAAGGTGCGCACAGGCGGTTTCCTGGGCATTGATGTAACTCAACAGGAAGAACTCGGTTACGAGGTCCTGCTGTTCCTCGGCCGACCGCCGGCTCTCGAGTTTTTGCTGTTCGAGTTGCTCTTCTCGCGCCAAGGTCGCCTGGGTGGCGATCCGAAAGATGCCGTCTTCCTTTTTAAGACCGAGTTGATTCATTCTGAGCACCAGATCGAGGACCTGGTCCCAGGGCACGGGTTTGTCAAACTGAAGGGTCACCTTGCCGCGGACATTTTTATCGATGGCGAAATTCTCGCCCGAGATTTCACCGATAATGCGGAAAACATTGCGGATGTCGGTATCAAAAAAGTTCAGGGCGATTTTTTCACCGGTATACTCTTTCGGCCGCCGCAGCTCGCTGCTCTCCACACGCCCGTCTTGGGTGGCCAGGTTGTCAGTGGGGCTGGCGCCCTCTGAAGCCGCAGACAGATCGGCCGTCGTGATCGCCGTATCGTCACTGCCGGTCTCTTCGTTGGCTAAACCCTCCAGCGTTTTTTTCCATTCCGGCGAGGCCGTATCTTCAAGGGGTTTGGGCGGAATGGTCGAGGCGGCGAACCGAATATTGATAAAATTATCCACCTGGGCAATCTCAAAGGGAACGCCTTCGCGCAGATCGAAGACCACCAAGGCGTGGTCTGCGGCCTGGTCGGCTTCAAGGGGTGTAACCCGATCGACCGCACTCTTGAATCGGGTCGTGATCAAAGGGCGTTTGCGGTAGTCGGGAATCCGGGTGTTGAAAAGTTTAAGCTGCAGTTTCCGATCGCTCAAGCGCTTCATATCGTAGCGGACCGGAAAGGTCGTACCGATGCTGACCAGCGAAGCGCCCTCATCGACGCTCGTAAATTCAACTTTGTTGAGCCAGGCCGGTGTGGTTTCGGTATCGGGCGCCGCGGCCGTCTCAACGACATCGCTGGCAGCCTCTTCGGGACGCGCTGGTTCTTGTTCGGTCTGCGCGTTTGCGGCCATCTCGGTCGGCTGAACGTCCGTCGCCGCGGCCATCTCAGTCGGCTGAACGTCCGTCGCCGCGGCCATCTCAGTCGGCTGAACGTCCGTCGCTGCGGCCATCGCGATCGGTTGCACGTCCGTTGTCGCGGCAAGTTCTTGTTGGTCGATCACCACGCTCTCGGGGGTCTGCGCTAGCGTTTCGGCGGTCGCCTGGGTATCGGCCGCCGCCGTCTGGACAAGGTCGTCATCATGAATCGGTTTGGATTCGGCGACACTGATCAGCAGCCCGTTTTTGACCGGCTTGGAGGTAAATGTCGTGAGATAGGGGCGGTCCGTATCCAAGACCACACGGAGCTTGTCGGGATAACAAAAGTGGCGTACGCCTTTGACCCACTTGGATTCGATATTGACTTTCTGAAGACCTTTGTACGGGCTGGTGATATCATAAATATCGAAAACGATGCGCGGCGGATTGTCCACGGTAAAGGCGGAATAGTCGGTGATGGTTCCATCGGCCAGAATGACGATCTCAACCCCTTCCGACTGTTCCTTGAAGTCGACCATTTCGATGCAGGTGCCTTTGGCGGCCGCTTCGAGGATCGCAGGGTCAATGGCTTCAACCGGCGCAGGCGATGCGTCGACCGCGTCGACGGGATCCTCGGGATCGAGATTATTTTCTTCGATGACGACATCACGGGAAAACGCGACGATAATGCCCTCTGTGGTCTGGTCGACGCTGTAGGCCGCATCCTGGGAGAGATGGACGGTGATTTTTGCCGTATGGCCGTCGGCGACGACCTCTGATGTGCGTATGTCCTGAATCGGTTGGCTGTTGACCTCATATACAGCCTCAAGATCGACGAGCTTCGTTCCGGGGAAATAGAAACTGACGGTCGGCGGCGAGGATTTGCGGATGTCCGAGAAAAGGAGATCCGGGCTCCCGGCAATTCGCATAGTGGTTTGATCCCCGTCTTTAGAAACCGCTACCGTGTGTATCTGTTTGAGCGTCGCTGCCGTCGGTTCATCATTCGCATCTGCATTCCCGGAATTGTATGCGGCGCAGCCGGTAAACAAAAGGGCCAGCGAAACAATCAGCGCGAAAATGACAGAAAAATTAAATGGGTTGTTGAAAGCTGCTGAGGAACGCATATCGATCAGTCTCCAGGCGGTTTCTGAAGTTTTAATTCACGTCGACGCATGGCGGTATTGCCGAAATCGTCGGTTCTCGCGTGTTCAATAATGACCCGGTCTCTTTTGATATCCGTAACCTGACCACGCTCAAGTCCAATATAGGTGCCCAATTTGATGACGTAACCCTTGCCGTTGTCTTCCTCCACCATGGCCCTTGGCCGGGTCTCGGAGAAGATGACGGCGGTAAGCCGGAGTTGACCGAGATCGAGCCGTTCGAGGGGGGTGCGCGGCCGTTCGGGTTTTTTGGGGAGGCTTTTCTTGTCCGCCTTGGGTTTGGGCTCTTCTTTGAAAAGGGGTCGAAACGGATCGATTTTGCCGGTCGGGTCAAAAGGTAACCGGGCCGTTTGCACGGCCGGGGGGGCTTCTGTGGTCTGGCCGGCGGGAACCTTGGCTTTCGCCGCAGCCGGTTTGGCCGGCTGTTTTTGGGCTTTGGCCGAGGTGGTGATTCGTTTGGTAACGACCGGCTCGTTTTTGCCCTTGCTTTCCCCTTTACAGCCCAAAGCCAAAAGCATCAGGCCGAGACCCAGCAGGGCGATGAAACCCAACCCCAATTTATTTTTATGTTTTTTCATCTCTTGGCGCACCGCTCGTTTCAAAGTCAGAAGACAGATTGTTTCCCCGTGGTCCTATTTTTTCTTTTTTTTCTTAGTATTCGCTTTTGGTGGAGCGGCTTCTATAAATTTGTAGGTAACCGCTTGACAGCTTGTGGTTAGCTGGCCGGATTTATTGCGTGACATGTCGATGTTGCGGATGTTCACGACACGCGAAAGCCGCGCCACGCGGTCGGCGAACTGCACGAAATTATGATACCCGCCGGCCACCCGGATCGAGACGGGAATTTCCGCATAGAAGTTCTTATTGACTTCCTTGCCCGGGCGGAAGAGCAGAAACTCAAGACCCGATTCCTGTCCGGATTCGGAAATCCCTGTCAGAAGTGAAGAGATTTCTTCCGATTCGGGCAGCGATTTCATCACCAGGTTGAAATCTCGCCGCTTGGACTCGAATTCCTTACGCAGCGAGGCCAGCTGGCGGGCATTTTTTTTGGACTTATCCAGGTCGGCGCTCAGCTTCTGGTAGTCCATGTTTAGTTTGCCGATTTTTTTCCAGTTGGGCAAAAAAGAGAACGACCCAAATAAGATGATGAGCAACACAAACACGCCGGCGCATATGAGAATACGCTGAATTTTGGTCAACGCCTCGACGCGTTCGAATAGATGGTCCAGTTTTTTAGCAGCCGCGGAGATTTCCATAATCAAGTCTCAGTCGTTATTTTCGCTTTTTTTTCTTATTCGAGTTCGTTGGTTTTGGCGCGGGGGGCTTTTTTTCCAATGCCGTCATCTGGAATTTTTTCATGCCGACTTTGCGCACGGCTTGGCTCTGAACACTCGTCAGGCGCACTCGAGGGAACAGTGGCTCCGGCGGTTTGTTGGCTTCCTGCATTTTCGGAATCGTTTCCAGGTTGTCCATGAAATTGGCCACCGTGTTGTTGTCGACGGCAATGCCCGCGAGATCCATGCGGTTGCCTTTAAGGATCATCTTGGTCAGCCACATGCGGCCGGGGACGACCTTCTGCGTGAGGTTGTCGAGAATATGAACGGGTTTGAATCGTTTGGCCTCCAAGCCCTCGATAACCTTTTTGCGCTGTTCGAGGGTTTTCAGCTTTTGCCGCAGGGTCTTGATCTCGCGGTCCTTCTTTTTGTAGAGCTCCAGCTCTTTTTTGACCTCGGCGACATTGGTGGACAATTTTTCCTGCTTGGATTGCAGGTAGAAATGTATCCAGCCTAGGACAATTAAAACCAGCATCAGCGATAGCAGGAAAACGGATACCTGCCGGCGGATATTTTCTTTTTTTCTTGCTGCCCGAAAAGGGAGTAAATTGATCCGTATCATTTATCGTCGACTTTTCTCATGGCAAGCCCCATACTGATTGTGGCTTGGGGGGCAATTTGTTGAATGTAGGCCGCATCGAAGGCATCGTCTTCGATGGCCAGGGTTTGAAAAGGGTTGATGATCTCAACATGGGCGGATGTCTCCGCACCCAGCAACTGGCGGAATTCGCTGATGTTGGCGCCGCCACCGCTCAATACGATGCGCGTAATTTGGTCCTCCGGATAGGTTGAATAAAAGAAATCCAGGGCGCGCCGGATTTCGGTGCACCAGTCCGATACAACGGTGGATATGATATTTTTCAGATCTTCGGATGAAATTTTGTCTTGCTGCTCGCCTTGTTTGAGCTGCTCGGCCTCCTCCAGGGAGCAGCCGACCAACGAAACGATTTTCTGGTTGATCTGCAGGCAACCCAAGGCGACGTCGCGCATGAAGACGGAGGTCATTCCCCGCAGAATATTCAGCGATGTTTTGCTTGCCCCGATGTCGATGAGGGCAATATTTTCTTCCTGGGCATCGTAATTAAGCTCGAAAATATTCTGCAGCGCGAAAGCTTCAACATCGATAATGCAGGGATTCAGGCCGGCCAGATTGACGAGGTTGATATAGTCGTTCACCATTTCCTTTTTGGCAGCGACCAAAAAGAGTGACATTTGATTGGGGTTGTGTTCACTTTCTCCAAGTATTTGGAAATCAAGATTGACGTCGCTGATATCGAAAGGAATATACTGCTCCGCCTCAAATTGAATGGTTTCCTGCAATTGTTCTTCCGGCATGTTCTGGACATTAATCTTCTTGACGATGACCGAATAGCCCCCGATCGATACCGCAACATTTTGCTCTTTGATGTTGTAGGTTTTAAAAAGCTGGCGGATAGCGTCCGAGACGGATTCGGGGTCGTTGATGACGCCATCTTCAATAGTGCCCGGTGGAATGTCAATCATGCCAAACTTTTTGAGGGTCGGGCCTCGCTTGCCTTCAACGATTTCCCCCGCTTTGATGGAGCGCGACCCGATATCCAGACCGACCAGATGATTTTTCTTTCCAAACAGCATATGCGTTAATCATTCCCGGAAGATTTTGTTTTTCTCAGAAAGATCCATGCCTAAGGCCAGCAGGATCTTTCGCTTCGTTTCCATTCGGCACGGGAGGCCTTTTTCAATTCGCGAGATCGTAATCGGCGAAACATTTGCTTCACGGGCCAGTTCCGCTTTGCTCATCAAAAGAGCCTCGCGCTTTTTTTTGAGAGAATTTTTGCCGCCCATATAATTACATGCACAATTAAGTTTTTCTTCCTGACCTACTTCTCCTGTCTCTTTTATTTGGTTTACACCGTATCCCTGTGAAGTCAAGCGAATTGTAGGTGTATTATACATAATTATACGTAGTTACATTATGTTGTGCATTATTGCTCCAAAATTCACTATATATAGTGGCTTTTAGTCGAATCGCCGTTCAGCGGGCACCGGCACCACCGGGCCGCAATCCGGGCCTCGGGTCATTCTTCCAGGGGCCGGTCAAAGCACCCGTCGATCGCTCTGATGCGGCTCGACCAAGTCAAGCGTCCCCCGGGTCGATTCCGCCATATCCGTTGCTCAACGGCGTGGGCTTTGTCGCTCGCAGGGGTCATTTTCCGGATCCGAATGTGCGTGCCCTTCAGATGATTGGTCGCGTCGGCTGTCGCCGACGGCATGGCATCGTTCAGCGGTCGCCGGTTTGTTTATCGGTCCAAATCGGCGGCAAGTTTAATCGGCGTCCGCCTGGAGCAGGGGGGCGAAAGCGGGGGCCGGCGGCCAAAGGGCCCTGGGGACGGCCCAGTATGGACAAAGGATCGAATCAACGGTAGAAACAATTCTGACCCGAGGCCATATTTATTTCCGCCGGACACAGAGAGGGCATGCGACCGCATGACGGCCACTACGACATCCGGGGCCGAAGCCCCGCGAAAGGGTTTCCGAGCGACCGCACAAAGCGAACCCATCAAACCTTTCCGGCTGGTAAAGTATTTTTCCATTACCAGCCTGGTCATTATTTTTTTGGGCACCATCATTCTATCGGTACTCAACATTCACTGGGCCCGTCGTCTGCAGCTCGAGAAAAACAAGGACTATGCGCTTCTACTGATTGAAAACCTCAACCACCAGATCTTCCTGCAGTTCGTCATCCCGACCATCCTGAAAAAGAAACGGATTCAGCTGCGGGAGCGGTCGCAATTCGAGTTGATGGATAAAGTGGTGCGCAGCACGCTGCATGGTTTCAATATCGATATGGTCAATATATACGATCTGAGCAACACGATTTCCTACAGTTTTGACAAGGATGTTATCGGCCGCGCCAATGCCGGTGGCGCCCATTACCAGTCCGCTCTCAATGGCGAGCGCAGCACCCAGTTGGAGCAGCGTGGCGGCTTTGTGCAGCTGCTTATCGGCATTCCGGAGCAAAGTCGGATCGTTACCTATGCCCCCCTGCGGGCCGAAAAGCCGCTTTCGCGCATTCCGGGCCCCGTGCTGGGCGTGGTGGAAATCGTTCAGGACATGTCCTCGGAATACAAAGCCATTTTTCGCACCCAAATACGGGTTATCCTGACCAGTTCCGCCGTCATGCTGGTGTTGTTTTTGTTCCTTCTACAGGTGGTTCGCAGAGGCGAGGCCATCATGGAGCACCGCGCCCGTGAACGCATTCGGCTCGAGGAGCAACTGGCGCGTGCCAAGCACCTCTCCGCCTTGGGAGAAATGACGGCCACGATTTCACACGAAATCCGCAACCCGCTCGGTATCATCAAAAGCTCGGCCGAATTGTTGAAAAAAAAGATGGATAAGCTGGAGACGAACAACGCCCTGCCGGAAATTATCGTTGAAGAGTCCGCGCGGCTGAATGACATCATCACCGATTTCCTCAATTATGCCCGCCCGCATCAACCGGATTTGCGCCGGACACAAATAGAAGATATCGTTGATAAAATCCTTCAATATCTTGAGCTTGAACTGGTTCAGCGCCGAATAGACGTGATTCGGGACTTCGAGAACCCACTGCCCGCGGTGGCGGTGGATGCGGACATGCTCCACCAGGCCATGCTCAATCTGCTGCTGAACGCGCTGCAGGCCATGGATTCGGACGGGCGTTTGGAGATCCGCATCAAGGGGTTCGATCAGGATGTGCAAATTGAGATCGTCGATTCGGGCCCGGGCATCGATAACGCCATTATCGAAAAGATCTGGGACCCCTTTTTCACCAATAAGGAAAAAGGCACGGGTCTGGGGTTGGGGATCGTTCAAAATATCATCGAAGCCCACAACGGCAAGATTCACCTCGAAAACGCCGACTTCGGCGGCGCCAGGGTGCTGATCACGCTACCGCTCAAGCAGGAGCCGAATTAATGGAATCGATCCTTATCGTCGACGACGAAAAGAACTATACCGCCGTGCTGAGCGTGGTGCTCGAGGAGGAGGGCTTCGAGAGCTACACCGCCAACAGTGCCGCCGGCGCTCTCGAAATACTTAAAGACGAGGTTGTCGACCTGGTTGTCACGGACATGAAAATGCCGGGCATGGACGGCCTCGAACTGCTGGGCCGCATCAAGCAGCAATGGCCCGATATTCCGGTCATCATGATGACCGCCCACGGAACCGTGGACAAGGCGGTCGAGGCGATGCAAAAGGGGGCTTATACCTTCATTCTCAAGCCCTTCGACAACGAGCGCTTGGTGCTCTATTCCCAGAAGGCGATTGAGCTTCATCGGGTCGTAAAGGAAAACCGGCGGCTTCAGACCGAGGTGGCCTCCCGCTACCGTTTTGACAACATCATCGGCAAAAGCCCGCCCATGCTGAACGTATTCAAAACCATTCAGCGCGTCGGGCCTTCTTCGGCGACCACGCTGATCGAGGGGGAAAGCGGCACCGGCAAAGAACTGGTGGCCAAATCGATCCATTTCAACAGCGCGCGCAAAGAGCGGGCCATCGTGCCCGTGAACTGTGCTGCCCTGTCGGAACACCTGCTCGAAAGCGAACTGTTCGGGCACGAAAGGGGATCCTTCACCGGTGCGGTCGCACGCAAAAAGGGACGCTTTGAGATCGCTCACGGCGGCACGATCTTCCTGGACGAGATTGGCGAGCTTTCCCTCAACCTGCAGGTCAAGCTCCTGCGCGTCCTCCAAGAAAAGGTGATCGAACGGGTCGGCGGCATCGAGCCCATCCCGGTCGATATCCGCGTCATTGCGGCCACCAACCGTAGCCTCAAGGATGAAATCGAAAAAGGCCGTTTTCGCGAAGACCTGTATTACCGGCTCAACGTCGTCAGGATCAAGATGCCGCCGCTGCGGCAGCGCCCTGAGGATATCCGTCTCTTGAGCACGCATTTCATCGCCAAGTATGCTTCCGAGCGAAACGCCGGACAGCCGATCACCGGCCTGGACGCCGAAGTCGACCGCCTGTTTTTGAATTACAATTGGCCGGGAAATGTACGCGAACTTGAAAACATCATCGAGCGTGCGATGGTCATGTGCCCGGGGGAGACCATCACCGTCAATGATCTGCCCCGCGAATTTCGGGACCAGGTCAGCAACACCCTGCATCTCGATGGCATTCCGGCGGACGCCAAGCTTTATGACACGTTGGCCTGGGTGGAGCAGCGCATGATCACGCGGGCCATGCAGATGAGCGACAATGTTCAGGCGCGCGCGGCCGAAATTCTGGGAATTGGAAAAAGCGGTCTCAACCAGAAGCTGAAGAAGTACAAGCTCGATTTCAGTTGACCGCCCGCCGTTGGCGATCGATCCGTGCCCGGGGCACAAGAGCTGACCTCGGCGAGCAACATGCAGGAAGGTGCCAAGGCCGGTACGCCGAAATCGGGTAGGCGATACCCGGTTGCCTGCGCGGGCTAGCTTTCGACCTTCTGCCGGATCAGGTCCGCATAGATGTAAGCCGGGGCTTCTTCCAGCAGGCGCTGATAAACCTCTTTCTGTTTGTCGGTCCGGCCCTGTTTACCGTACAGCCGGCCCAACTGAAACATGGCATCGGCTTTCAACTGGGGGTGTTCCCCGTCAACGAGTTTTTTAAACCACTCCGCCGCCGCATCATCCTGATTCGCACCCAGCAGCGCATAGCCCATGCCGCTCAGGGCGTTTTCATAGGCAAAATGGTCGCGGGGCAGCGCATCGAGCGCCTGCTCGTAGTGGGCGACGGCGGTATCGTAGAGACCGGCGCGATAGTTCAGATCGGCATAGACCAGCCGGCCCAGCCGGCCCCCTTCACGTCGGTCCTCCTCGGTGAGAAACGTCTCGAACGACGACTTCACTTGTTCGAGCGCCTTTAGGGGCGTGCTCTCCCGGGCGGCTTCCGCATAGGCATTGAGGTTGGCGCTCAAACGCTCGAAAGCACGGCTCTCGGCCCGGTTGCCGAAGAACCTGACCGCCGAAAAAACGGCCAGGGAGGCGAAAACGACGACAACCCCAATGGCCAGAGGGGTTCGATAGCGGTTGAGCGTCTGGATGGCGGTCGACGTGACCGATATGAATTCATCCGGCTTTTCAAGATCACGTTTGCGAGCACGTGAAATCCGTTTTCGACTCATGAAATCTCCTCCCGGCCGGAATCTTCCGGCTGAATAGCGGCTATGGCGCGAACACGTTGCCAGCCCTCATCGGGAATACTCGCGCCGACCATGCGGCAGACCTCATAGCCGCAGACGGATGCCAGCCGACCGCACTGCGCCAGCGGCAGCCCTTCGACCAGCCCATACAGAAATCCGGCGGCCCACAGGTCGCCTGCGCCGGTCGAATCCACTACGGGCCCCTCCCCGTGGGCCGGTATATGGATGATTTGATCACCGCATCCGATCCGGCTGCCGCGCGCCCCCAGCTTGACCACCGCCAACTCGGCTTGTTGGGTGAGCATTTCCAGGGCGGCCGTCTCATCTTGTTGACCCGTAAAAGCGCGGGCCTCGTCTTCGTTGGCAATCAGGAAATCGACATACTGGTCGACAATCGAGGTGAGCGCCCGATGGTTCTCCTCAACGACGGTAAAGCTGGCCAGGTCGAGGGCGATGCGCGCGCCGGCCGCGTGGGCGCTCTGCATGGCATGCCGGAACAGGTCATGGTTGTAGACCAGGTAGCCTTCGATCAGGGCGACGGCGCAATCTTCGAAAGCCGCCGGTGAAACCTCGTCCGGTCGCATTTCGGACGACGCCCCGAGATAGGTCAGCATGGTGCGCTGGGAGTCCGGCGTGATCAGGGAGAGCACGCGTCCCGTGGGGGTCGCGGATTCTGCCAGCAGCGTTGCTACACCGTGTCGAACAAGCGCCGCCTCGAAGCGCCGGCCGAATTCGTCGCGGCCCCGCTTGCCCAGAAAGCGCGTCTTCCCGCCCAGTCGGGCCACCCCGGTAATGGTGTTGCAGGCGGCCCCGCCGGGCACGATCTGCGGGTCCACGCCGGCATCCTTGAGCGTCTGGTCGATGACGGGGGGATCAAAATAGATCATGCCCCCTTTGGGCACGCCGGTTTGGGCGACGAAAGCGTCATCGGTTTGCACCAGGATGTCCACTAGGGCCGAGCCGATACCGACAATTCGCTTGCGGGAGCCGCCCGGTTGAAACCAATCGATGGGCATCGTTCAGATTGACCTCTCTACCATTGCGTTTCGCGGATGGATGGCGGATCACCACACCAGCTTGCGATGAATCCAGCCCTTGTCGCCGTAGGCGCTTTGGATGCGGATCCAGTCGCCCTTGCGTTCCATGACCTTCAGCGGAACGCCCTTCTCGGCCCGGAAAAGGATGGCGGCGTCCGTTCCGGGCCCCGAGCGGATATTGACCATGTCCCTGCGGGTGATCACCGTTTTCGTCTTGTCCACCAGGCGCTTGTGAATCCAGCCTTCATCCCCTTCAAAGTCCTTGAAGAAAAGCCAGTCATTTTGTTCGTGTACCACCTGGATCGGGTGGTAGCGCTCGATTTCCCACAGCACGGTGTATTTTTTTGTTCCGGGTCCCGAGCGGACATTGGCTTTGTCGACGGCCAGGGCCATGCGTTCCGCCCACAGCGGCGCGGCCAACCCGGCCAAGAAAACCATCGCGGCCAGACCAATCACCAGGCTTTTCCTGCAAGCGTTCAACATACGGCTCCCGTCAGGGCGATCGACCCTTGGGCCGGAATGAATGTCCATGTGGTTTGACCATTAATCGGATTCAGGATGGCGCTGGTTTAGTCGATGTGTCCCCGCACGTCAAGGGGGCGGTGGCGGCGACTATACCTTCGACCGGCATCCTCCGCCGCGACAGGCTAATCCAGGCGGCGCAGGCCGGCTTCCATGGCGGCCAGAACGGCAGACTCGAATTCGGCCACTGTCAGCCGCCGGTTCAATTCGTTATACTGATGGGCCTCGCCACAGGGCCGGTATTGGGGCATCAGGTTGACGTAGGTGTCCGGCGAAAGGGTTGTGGCGACATGCTTCAGGATGGCCCGCGTTTCTTCGATCCCCCCCGGCATGACCAGATGACGCAGGATCACACCGCGCCGGGCCACGCCGCGTTCGTCCACGACCAGATTCCCCACCTGCCGGTGCATGGCGGCGAGGGCCTCGCGGGCCACCTCGGGGTAATCCGCGAGGTCGCAATAGCGCCGGGCCGATGTGGGGTCCCAGAATTTGAAATCAGGCATGTAGATATCGACGATGCCGTCGAGCAGCGCCAAAGTCTCGGGGGCATCGTAGCCCCCCGTGTTGTAGACCAGGGGCCGGTCGAGGCCTTGGTCGGCGGCCAGCGCCAGGGCTTCGAGAATCGGAACGACGACATGCGAGGGGGAGACACAGTTGATGTTGTGGCAGCCGCGGCGCTGCAGATCGAGCATCATGGCCGCCAATTGCGGGGCCGTTACCGGGGCGCCTGCGGACCGATGGCTGATGTCGTAATTCTGGCAGAAGACACAGCCCAGATTGCAGTGGGTGAAAAAGATCGTGCCCGATCCGTTGCGGCCGACGAGGGGTTGCTCCTCCCCGAAATGGGGGGCATGGCTGGCCACCCAGGCATGCTCGGCGGTCTGGCAGAAGCCCAGCTCGCCGGCGAGGCGGTCCACACCGCAACGGCGCGGGCACAGATCGCAGTGGCGCAGCTTCTCTCGGGCGGCCTCGATGCGGGCGGCAAGGCGGCCATCGCGGTGGAGCGGAAGGTATGCGGGCAGATCGCCTGTCATCCGGAGCACATGCGGTTAAATACGGATGTCGCGATTTAAGGGCCGGGGATTTCGTAGGTCGTACAGTTGCCGCCGGAGCAGGTGCGCGTTTGCTTGGAGACACTGCCTTCCCCTCCGCTGCCTCCCGTGGTGAAGTTGCTGGAACTCATCACGCGTTCGAAATCTTCGGCGTCGCAATGGGGGCACCGGGTTTCCATGGTATCGTCGCTTCGGACCGCCAGAAATTCGAAAAGCTCCTGGCACTTCAAACAGCGAAATTCATATATGGGCATTGAAATTCCTCGCTTTCGGTTGTTGGCCCTATAATTAGGCGCTGGACCCGCGTTTTGTCAAGCGGTCGTCCCTGCACGCCGCATCAGTCGCTGCGCAGCAATTCACGGGCATGGGCCCGTGTCTTGGCGGTGATTTTCACTCCGCCAAGCATACGGGCGATTTCCTCGAGACGCGCGGCGTCGTCCAGCGGGGCGATGCGTGTTGCCGTCCGGCCGCTGTCCACCTGTTTGACAATCTTGAAATGGGCATCTCCAAAGCGTGCGATCTGGGGCAGGTGCGTGATGCAGATGACCTGATGATGGCGGGCCAAAGCCTTGAGCTTCTGCCCCACGACCTCGGCAATCCCGCCGCCGATGCCGGCATCGACTTCATCGAAGATCAGGGTCTCGACCGCGTCAGAATCCGCCAGAATGGCTTTGATCGCCAGGATCAACCGCGAGAGCTCTCCACCGGAGGCGATGGCCGTCAGGGGTTTGAGCGCCTCGCCCACGTTGGGTGAAATATAGAAGGCCGCCCGGTCGTATCCCCGCGCGTCGATGCGCAACCCTTTGTGGGTCATCCACGCTGAAGTCTGGGCCTCGGCCGCCACTTTGCCCAGATTGACCTCGAACCGCGTTCCCCCCATTTCGAGGGCGTCGAGTTCAGCGATGATGCGCTCGCTCAGCGCCCGGGCCACTTCGCGGCGGTGTGACGACAGCCGTTCGGCGGCCTCGATGAGCCGGTCGCGCTCTTTGGCCAGATGACGCTCCGCCGTGCGTATCCCCTCCTCGAGGTTTTCGAGCGCTTCGAGGCGGCGGCGGATTTCCTCCGCTTGTACCATTACGCTCTCGAGCGTTCCCTCGTATTTGCGCTTGAGGCGGTTGATCAGGTCCAGGCGGTCCTCGACGATTTCGAGGCGGTTTTCATCGCCTTCGACCTGCTGCTGATAGGCACGGAGCGTCTCCGTGAGATCTTCCACCTGATAGCCCACTTCAGCGAGCTGGCGGCAGGGGGAGGCGAGTTCGTCATCGATGGCGGCAGCCTTTTCCAGATGGGCGCGCACGGCGGCAAGTTGATCGACAACGGCCCCCTCGGCGCTATAGAGGCCATCGATGCAGGCGCCGACCGTCTGCATGAGCATTTGGGTGTTGCGCAGGCGCTGCCGCTCCTTTTCGAGGTCACGGTCCTCGTCGGGCTCAAGACCGGCCGCCTCGATTTCCTGAAGCTGATAGCGGAGCAGTTCGCGCTGCTTCTCCTGGTGCTGCTGACGGGAAATCAGCGCCGCCAACTGCTCGATGTGGGGCTGCATGGCTTCGTACCGATCGGCCAGGGCTTTGCGCTGCGGCATCAGGCCGCCATACTGGTCGAGAATATCCAGATGCAGGTCCTCCTTGAGGAGGCCCTGGTGGGCATGCTGGCTCGAGACGCTGGCCAGGTCGGCGGTGACCGTATTCAGAACCTGCATGGTCGCCATACGGCCGTTGAGATAAATCCGATGCCGGTCGCGGCGGGATATGATCCGGCGAACCAGCAGGCCTTCCGTAGGATCGTAACCATTGGCATTCATGGCACGGGCCACGCCGGACTCCGGTGAAATGGCGAAGAAAGCCTCCAATTCCGCATTTTCAGCACCGGTGCGAATCAATTTGGCGGAGGCCCGGGAGCCCAGCAGCAGGTTGACGGCGTTGATGATGATCGATTTGCCGGCGCCGGTTTCGCCGCTCATGACCGTCATGCCGTCATCAAGATCCATGTGCAGATCGTCGATAATGGCGAAATTTTTTATGGAGAGTTCCCGAAGCATGGCGCGGTGGTGTGATTGATCCGGCATCCCGATGGCCGGCGCAGTATGGCATAGCGCGCTTTTATTGTAAAGCGGTCGGCCCGCCGCATCGCGTCAAGCGGGTCGCGCCGGGGATGTCTGCGGATGGGACTTCGGGCCGGGGGGGCGGCGGGCTATCCGGCCGCCGCCTGAAACCCAAGATCAAAGGCCTTGAGATTGACTTCGGTGAATGCCTGCTTGGTGCGGGTGCGGATGGCCTCACGAACCGTGTCGGCCGTCAGGGGTAAAAGACCGGTTTGGCACAGGGCCCCGAGCAGGACGATATTGAGGGACATGATGTTGCCCGCCGCGCGCGCCTGTGCGGCGGCGTCGAAAGCGATCAGCCGCCGGGTCTTGGCCTCGATCAGCGGTGCGATGCCGTCAAGATCCGGGTAGGTGCCCTTGCCGATCGCCACTGTGAAGGGCGGAAGGGGCGCCATGTTGGTGATCACCGTGGTGCCGGCGTTGCATTTGTTGAGGGCCCTCAACGTTTCGGCCGGCTCGAAACCCACCAGGACATCGGCTTCGCCGTCGGATATGATCGTGCTGTGGGCTTCCCCGAAGACGAGGGCCGATTCGACGACCCCGCCCCGCTGGGCCATGCCGTGAATTTCGCTCATGCGCACGGGGAGGTCGGCCATCAGGGCCGCTTCGCCCAGAACCTTGGAGGCCAGCAGGTTGCCCTGGCCGCCGACGGCCACGATGATCAATCGCATTGGTTTCATATCCGCTCCTTCTTCGCCGGCGTCCATATCGCCGGTTTTCGTGATCACGGGGTCGATTTCAGGGGGGCGATGGCATGCTCCGGGCAGACCTGGGCGCAGACCGCACAACCGGTGCAAATGTCCGGGTCGATGTGGACCTTGTCGCCCTCGAGGAAAAAGGCCGGACAGCCCAAATCGTTGATGCAGTCGCGCTGATTGGTGCAGCGCGCGGTGATCTGAAAAGCCTTGCCGTGCAGCTGTTTGAGTGCCTTGGCGTAAAGGGTGCACTTTTCCTTGGCAATGACCACCGATACGCCGTCGAATCGGACCGCTTCGCGGATGGCGGCGATGCTCTTTTTCAGGTTGTAGGGTTTGATGGTGGACACGTGTTCCACGCCCAGCGCCCGGACCAGGGGTTCGATATCGATCTGGCCGTAGCCCGCGAGGTCGAGCTCGTTCATGTCCACGCCCGGATTGGGCTGATGGCCCGTCATGGCCGTGGTGCGGTTGTCCAGGATGATCAGGGTGATGTCGTGTTTGTTGAAGACCGCATTGATCAGCCCGGGGATCCCGGAGTGGAAAAAGGTGGAGTCGCCGATGAAGGAGACAACCTTCTGGTCGGTGGCCTGAGCAAATCCGCCGGCGCTGCCCGTGGAGGCGCCCATGCAGATGACGAAATCACCCATCGAAAGCGGCGGCAAAAACCCCAGCGTGTAGCAGCCGATGTCGGAGGGGTGAATCACATCCAGGCCCTCGGTGGCCTTTTTGACCGCGTAGAAAGTGGCCCGGTGGGAGCAGCCGGCACACAGGGTGGGCGGCCGCGGCGGGATTTCCGGTACGTCGGACAGATCGGGCACCGCTGGTGGTGTGTGGTCGATGCCGAAGAAATGGGCAATGACCCGGCGCACCATGGCGGGGTCGAACTCGTAGAGCCGCGAGAAAAGCTCGTCGCCCTTGCCCCGGATGGTCAGCGTAAGGCCTTCCTCCTGGGCGATGGCCTTCACGGCTTCCTCCATGTAGGGCTCCCCCTCTTCGATGACGAGAACCCGGTCGCAGGCGGCCAGAAAGGTTTTCACCCGCTTGCGGGGCAGGGGGTGCGAGAACCCGATCCGCAACAGCCGCGTGCTACCTTCGATCGCCAGGTCCCGGATGGCATCGGCGGCATAGGCATAGCTGACGCCGTTGCAGATGATCCCCCAGGCGCCCTCGCCCGCTTCGAAATTATAGGGGCTGCTTTCGGACTGCTCTTCCGCCCGGGCGATGTTATCCAAAAGCCGGACATGCAGTCGGCGGGAGACCGCCGGCACGGTGACGAAGCTGAAAGGGTCTTTTTCAAAATGCCCGCGGGGCTGCGGCGGGGTCATGGCCCCCAGCTCCACCACGGCCGTGGAATGGTTGATGCGGGTGGTGGTGCGCAGTATCACGGGTTCGTTCAGCTGCTCGGACAACGCGAAGGCATCGGGCACCATCGCCTTGGCTTCGGCCACCGAGGACGGCTCGAGCACCGGCAGTCCGGAGAGTTTACCGTAATAGCGGTTGTCCTGTTCGTTCTGGCTCGAGAACATGTAGGGGTCGTCCGCCGAGAGGATCACCAGGCCGGCGCGGGTGCCCACGTACGCCAGTGTCATCAGGGCATCCGCCGCCACGTTCACCCCAACATGCTTCATCATGCACATGGCGCGCACCCCCGAATTGGCGGCGGCGGCAGCGACTTCAAGGGCCACTTTTTCGTTTGTGCTGTATTCGAAATAAAGTTCGGTTTCGCGTGCCACTTGAAAGAGGTTGAGCGAGATTTCCGAGGAGGGCGTTCCCGGATAGGTCGAGGCAAACGCCACGCCGGCCTCCAACGCACCGCGGGCGATGGCTTCGTTGCCCAGCATCAGCATCCGCGTTCCCGGTTGGTCGGTGAGCAGTTTGTGCATGTTCGATCCCTTGCTTGGTGGGTTGTGTCTTCCGCTACGGTCTGGAAGACAACCGTTGCCCGGCCGCTGCTGTTTCCGCTCCCGGCGGGCCGCCGGCCACACGGGCGAGCAAATCTGCAAAGGCATACCGTTTACAACAGGCCCGAACGGACTGTAAAGTCATTTCTGCCGCGCGGGGTCGGCCGGCGGCTTAAGTCGACGACCCAAACGGGTTTACAAACCGGGCGGGTTCGTTTAACAGATACCGATTGGATTGATTCATCAAGGCCTTGAAACGCGGGCCATCGAACGGGCAGCATGAAAGGTGCGCCATGGAACAACCGCTGGTACTGGTGATCGCCACACACAACGCGGGCAAAACCGATGAAATCCGAGCCCTGCTAAAAGATTTTCCCATCGATATTCGCAACCTGGATGATTTCGGCCCGATTCCGGAGGTGATCGAGGACGGCGACACCTTCGAGGAAAACGCCTACAAGAAGGCCAGCTTCACCGCCCGGGTGCTTGGGTTCCCGGCCCTGGCCGACGACTCCGGCCTGATGGTGCCGGCATTGGACGGTGCTCCGGGTGTGCATTCGGCCCGCTGGGCCGGCGAAGCGGCCACCGATGCCGACCGCTGCCGGAAACTGCTGCAGGCCATGGACGGGATCGACGACCGGCGGGCATCCTTCGAATGCGTCCTTTCGATCGCGGTACCGGGAGGCTCCGCCCTGACCTACGAGGGCCGCTGCGAGGGTGAGATTACGCGTGCGCCCTCAGGGGAGCACGGGTTCGGCTACGACCCGGTTTTTTATTATCCGCCGCTGGGCAGGACGTTTGCCGATCTGACCCGGGACGAAAAAGGCGCCGTCAGTCACCGGGGCATGGCCCTTCGGGATGTCAGGGATGAGTTCGACAAAATCCGGATCTGGATCCGGCAGCACATGCCGGTTTTCGAGCGATCCGGATGCGCCTCCCCCTCCTGAGCCTTGCGGCACCTGGCTGCAGGCGGATTCAGAAATCTATTGACGAATCGTCGGGGGAAAACATAGATAGTGGTGCTCCGCACCCGAACCGCCCATCCTTGTGATGTCCGCGGCCGGCGGTCCTTTTAGCTTGGCAGCGCGAAAAGAGCCGCCCGCCCAGATATGTTGCGCCCTTAAAGCCCGCTTCGACACCGATCTTCAACCGGCAGCAGGGAGACAGCCATGAGCCATGCAAGCACGAGGTATGACATCGCCCAGGTTCTCGGGGGCATTGAAACGATCGAGGCTGCCCAGGGTCTCTTCCGGGAGCACATGGATGCCGAACAGTACGCCCGCATCAGCCGGATTCAAACCCCTGAGGTCCTGATCAAGATCGCGAATGCCATCTCGCTGTGCGACCCGTCGGCCATTTTCGTCAACACCGGTACGGACGCCGACAGGGAGTGGATACGGCAGCATGCGCTGGAAAAAGGCGAGGAAAAGAAGCTGCCCATGCCGCAGCACACGATCCATTTCGATCTCAAGGAAGAGCAGGGCCGCATCATCGACCGCACGTTCTATATCGTGGATGCCGATGAGAAAGTATCTTCCCTGGCGCTCAAAAAGCTGCGTGACGAGGCCCTGGAGGAAATCCGCCATCGGATGAAGGGCATCATGCGCGACAAAACCATGATGATCGGTTTCTACATGCGGGGGCCGGTCGGCGCGCCGGTATCCAATCCCGCCCTGGAAATCAGCAGTTCGGCCTATGTCTCCCACAGCGCCGAGATCCTCTACCGCAACGCATTCGAGGCTTTCGATCGCGAGGTGGTCCGCTGCGGCCATTTCTACGCCAATCTCCACAGCGAAGGCCTGAACCGGACCGAGGACCTGCCCCAGGCCCGTGTGTTCATGGACCGACGCTTTCGGACGACCTACAGCTGCAACTGCACCTACGCCGGCAACACCCTGCTGCTCAAAAAAGGCAACCATCGCTTTTCGGTGGACAAGGCCGTCTACGAAAACCCTGGCGTGGAACTCGCGGAGCACATGTTTATCACCGGGATCGAAGGGCCGGGGGGGCGTGTGACTTGGTTTGCCGGCGCGGCCCCGAGTGGGTGCGGCAAGACCACCACGGCCATGGCCGGCAGCTGGTTCGTGGGTGATGATCTGGCGCAGATGTGGATCGCCGAGGACGGCACGGTCCGCTCGATCAATCCGGAAGCCGGCATCTTCGGGATCGTGGAAGACGTCAACTGGGACGGGGATCCCATGTTGATGGAGCTTTTGCGCCAACCGGGCACCGAGGTGATCTGGTCCAACGTGCTCATTGACGCCGACGGTGTGCCCCACTGGGCCGGCAACGGTGAACCCCAACCCGGCGAAGGGTTCAACTTCCAGGGCGCGTGGGAATCGGGCATGACCGATGCCAACGGCAAACCCGTGCCCATTTCACACCCCAATGCCCGCTGCACCGTCGCGGCCCGGGCGCTGCGTAATTATTCCGAACGCTGTGAAGACCCCAAAGGGGTTCAGACCCGGGTGATCACCTACAGCGGCCGCGACAGCAACACCATGCCCCCGGTCTGGGCGGCCAAGTCGACCGACGAAGGGGTGCTCATCGGCGCCTGCATCGTCTCGGCGGCCACCGCCACCGAGGTGGGGGCTTCGGGCGTCAAGCGCGCGCCCTGGGCCAACGCGCCGTTTATCCCCGGTGCCCTGGGCGACTACATGGCGACCCAGTTCGCCTTCTTCGGCAGCGACGCGATCGCGGACGACAGGCGACCGGTCATGGCCGGGTTGAATTATTTCCTGACGCACGGAGCCCGCGGTGGGGAGGGCAAGCAGCTGCTGGGCGAGAAACGCGACGTCAAGGTCTGGCTTGGCTGGCTCGAACGGCTGGCCTACCGGGAGGTGGCCACCATCGATACCCCCATCGGTTATCTGCCTCGCTATGGGGATCTCAGAGACCTGTTTGCCGCGATTATCGACAAGGACTACCCCGAAGATCTCTACACCAAGCAGTTTTCGCTTTACATCGATCACATCCTCGCTCGGATCGATCTTCAAAAAACCGCCTATGCCAAGGACGAAAATATCCCCAAGCGCCTGTTTTCCATTCTCGACCGCCAACGCGGCGGGCTCGAGGCCCTCAAGGCTGCGCACGGACCGATCGTGCCGCCGCAGGCATTATAAGCCGCCCGAGCATTTGCCGGTCGGTTCAACCAGGCCCCACCCCGGGGGCTCGATGCGGCAATTTTGCCGGGCGGACGTTCGCGCTCGAACGGACCGGCAACCAGCCCCTCCTTCAAAACGTACGGTGGCCTCCTGCCGGGCGATGGTCATGGCCGCCCGGCCCCGCGCCGGCTGAATCGGGGTCGCGCAGCCGACACTTATGCGCCCGACCCTTCCAGGCGCCCGGGCGGCGTGTCGAAACCGACCCTTTATACGGTCACCTCGAAGCCGCCGGCCATGCCCATGTGCATGGCCGGCATGGCAATCCGGTTCCTGAGATCGAGGCCGTTCATGCGCAGGGGTTCAAACAGTCGATCGATCATGGTGTCTTGTGTGTGTGATAATGGGCGGCCACGCCCGCGAATTGTTTCCGGCCGATGTGTTTGATCATATGCTTAAAATATTTAGGCCGCAAACGGTAAAGCGATCGCAAGAGGCGCCGCAGTCTCCAGGCCCATACAAGCGACCGTTTCCAATCGGCAACAGGCTTCAATTCTCCGGCCGGACGTGTTAACCGTGTCCATTCGAGCAAAGAAAAACGGTTATTCGCGAGGAATAACCGTTAAGGAGAAATGATACAAGGTTAGGTTAGGTTGATTTATACTGCATGCAATTGGCTTGCCAAAATTCTCCCATTTGGTATTAATTAAAATATTATCAAAAATTCAAGTTGGTTGTGTGTTTTTTTCCTAAGCGGCCATCCAGCGGGGCGAGTTGTCCACCCCCTATCCGAGGGCTTGGCGTTCATAATTATTAACCCGCTTGACCGTCAAATTTTTTAACGTATTGATTTATATTGGTTTATTGAAAAAACGCTCGGGTTCAAAATTTTGAACCCAATTGTGGCCGCAGTTGATAAAAATCCGTAACATTTTGTTTATATTATATATAAAAGGGTTCAACGATTTGAATAGGAGCCGGTTGTCGCCTTTTATATGAGCGGAAATAGGTGCTGAATGTCTTATCGGCGCGACCCCATGTACCGCTTTCTGATCGTCCTGACGATTGCCTCGGCCATCGGCCTGCAGGGCTGGCGCACCCTGTTCAACAATTTCGCCGTCGAGGTGGCCGGGCTCAACGGGGCGCAGGTGGGCCTGGTCCAGTCGGTGCGCGAAGTTCCCGGATTTCTGGCGCTGCTGGCCATCTACATCATGCTGATCATGCGCGAGCATCGCCTTTCGGCCCTTTCGATCCTCTTTTTGGGGCTGGGCGCCGGCGCGACCGGGCTGCTGCCGACCTTCAGCGGAGTGGTTTTCACCACCCTGGTGATGAGTTTCGGATTCCACTATTATGAAACCACCAACCAGTCACTGACGCTGCAATATTTCGACCACGACACGGCCCCCATCGTATTCGGGCGCCAGCGCAGCTTCGCGGCGGCCACCAATATCGGAGTCGGTGCCGTGATCTATATTCTGGCCGCCGCCCTTTCCTATCGGCAGATCTATCTGCTGCTCGGCTTGCTGCTCGTCCTGATGGCCCTTTGGGGTTTCCTCCAGGAGCCGGCCCGGCCGAACCTTGCCCCCCAGCACAAGCGCATGATCCTGCGCCGGCCTTACGGCCTTTTTTACCTTCTGACATTTCTGGCCGGAGCGCGACGCCAGATTTTCATCGCGTTTGCCGTTTTTCTGATGGTCGAGCGCTTCGCTTTCACGGTTCAGGAGATCACGCTGCTGTTCATCGCCAACAACGGGGTCAATTATTTTCTGAGCCCCCTGATCGGCCGGGCGATCGTCCGCTTCGGGGAGCGCAAGGTCCTCTCGCTGGAGTACGCCAGCCTGATCGCGATCTTTTTGGCCTACGCCATTGCCGATTCCAAGCTGCTGGTGGCCGCTTTGTATATCCTCGATCATATTTTTTTCAATTTCGCGATGGCGATTCGCACCTATTTCCAGAAGATTGCCGATCCGCGGGACATCGCGCCCAGCATGGCCGTGGGTTTCACCATCAACCATATTGCCGCCGTCATTCTGCCGGCGGCCGGCGGCGTTCTGTGGATGATCGACTACCGGTTGACCTTCATCGGAGGGGCGCTGCTGGCCTTCTGCTCGCTGCTCGCGGTGCAGCGGATTCATACCCGCCCGCTGCGGACCTGATCAGCGTTCGGCATCCTTCGGTGGCCGCGGCGATTCAAAGATGCCGTCGATCGGGGCGTGACAGTAGGCGCAGTGGTTGCCGTCGATCAGGCGGGCACGCGCGTGGTAATGGAAGCGGTTGATGATGATGTTGTCGCAGCTGGGGCAGTGGGTGTTTTCGGCGCCGCTGCCGGGCACGTTGCCGATATAGACGTACTTGAGGCCAGCGGCCGTGCCGATTTGGTGAGCCGCTTCAAGTGTTTCCACCGGCGTGGTGGAGCGGTCGGTGAGGCGGTAGGTCGGGTGAAAGCGGCTCAAATGCCAGGGGGTTTCCGGGCCCAGTTCATCCACCATAAAGGTTGCCAGCGCCTTCAATTCGGAAGGCGCGTCATTCAGGCCGGGAATCACGAGGGTCGTGACCTCCACCCAAATCCCGCGCGCCTTCATGCGCTTGAGCGTGGCTTTGACGGGCGCCAGACGCGCCCCGCACATCTTGCGATAGAATTCATCGGAATACGCCTTGAGGTCCACGTTGGCGGCGTCCAGACAAGGGGCCACCCGGTCCAGCGCTTCGGCGGACATGTAGCCGTTGGTGACGAACACATTGCCCAGACCCGCGGCCTTGGCCTGTTCGGCCACGTCCAGGGCGAACTCGAAAAACACGGTGGGTTCGGTGTAGGTGTAGGCAATGCTGGTGCAGCCGGCGGCCACGGCTTCGGCCACCACGGTTTCCGGGAGCACGTCCTCGCCGACAATCACACCCTTCTGATTGGCGGGCAGCTGGGCGATGTCGGCATTCTGGCAGAACCGGCACGTAAAATTGCAGCCCACCGTGGCGATCGAATAGGAGCGGCTTCCCGGAAAATAGTGATACAGGGGTTTCTTTTCGATCGGGTCGGCATTGCGGGCGACGAGCCTGCCGTAGACAAGGGTCTCCAGGCGGCCCCGGCGGTTGATCCGCACCTGGCAGATGCCCGCCCGCCCGTCGTCGATTTTACAGTGGTGCGCGCACAGGCCGCAGTGGACTTTGCGATCCTCAAGCGATTTATACAGCAGGGCTTCCATCGGGACGTGGGTCCTTAAGATACGTTTAGGCTGTTTTCGACGTTGCGGCAGGGCGACATGGGCAAGCCGGGCACGGGACCGGCCTGCCCCGCTTTGTAGCGCAGCGTCAGCGGACGAATGCGGAAGCGCGGCACCAGCGAGACCACGATGCCGGCAAAGCTTCCGAACGGACAACGCTGCACCAGGGTCGATTTCTCAATGCGTGAGAGCAGGCTGTTGCCGGTCACCGGCAACTGGCATACCGTCCGCCATGACATCGGGGCCTTGCTCAGCAGATCGGCCAGCATCTGCTTGATTTCCCAGACGCTGAAGAACCTTGCCCGGTTGAAGATGGTCGGCGCGAACATTCCCCGCACCCGGCGCTCAAACCCCTTCAAGGCGTAGCGGTTGAGCACCCCGATGAATACTTTGTCTTTGGCGACGCGACAGGCTTCTTCCAGGGCCTGGCGCGGCGTCTCGACAAATTCCAGGGATGTGATCAGGGTGGCGTAGTTGAACGAGTTGTCGTCGAAGGGCAGGTCTTCGGCAAAACCGCGATAGAAATCGACCCGGTGACGAACGTTTTCGATGGCGATGTCGAGCATATACGGAGAGGGGTCGATGCCGGTCACCTGAAGACCGAAATCCACGAAAGGCTGCAGACTGGCCCCGGTCCCGCAGCCGATATCCAGCAGGGTTTCGCCGGACATGGGCTTGAGCATGTCCATCATCAGGCGGCTTTCGAGCTCGGCGGCGTAGCGGCGGCCGGGGCTTTTCAGCCAGTTTTCGTATTCGCGCGCGTCGTTGAAGTCGAAAACGTGTCCCATGAAGGCAATTTAGTTCCCCGTGGCGCGCTGCGCAAGCGGCATTTCCGCCCGCGATAGAAGCGCGAGGCGGACGGGAACCCGCTCGAAAATGACCAGCCCCCTAAGGCGGCGGCTCAGGGCCTGATGGTTTCCGTCTTGGAAGGCGTTTGTTCCGCCGCTGGTTTGGCGGCCTTATTGCTTCCATTGGCATCGGCGCCGGGTTTTTTCTTGCGCCGCCAACGGCGGCGTTTTTTCTTGGCAGGTCCCTCCTCGGGCGGCGCCTCCGCTTTATCGGGGTCGGGGGCAAAGCCGAAAAAGGTTCCGGGGAAATAGTCCGGCGGGCGGTCTTTGAGCACATCGATGCGGCGCGAAGGCGATTTCCCGCTGCGGGGGCGCGGCTTTTTGCGGACGGTGCGTTTGGGCCGTAAGCGGCGCGAAGACTTTACCGGGCCGGCCTGGTCCTTGATAAGCCACTCGTCCTCGTGCCAGACGACCGGAATTTTGTAGCCCAGCATCTCTTCGAGCGGTTCGAGATGAAAGACATAATTTTCACAGGCCAGCGATATGGCTTTGCCGGTCTTGCCCGCCCGGGCGGTGCGCCCGATCCGGTGCACATAGCTCTCGGAGTCCTGGGGGAGGTCGTAGTTGATCACGTGGGAGATGTCTTCGATGTGAATACCCCGCGAAGCCACGTCGGTGGCCACCAGGATCTTCACGCGGTCCTCCTTGAACTGGTCCATAAGCCGGAACCGTTTACGCTGGGGCAGGTCGCCGGTAATGCCTTCCGCAGGCAATCCGTTGCCGCGCAGTTTTTCGGCCAGCCACTCGACCCCGGCCTTGGTGTTGGCAAAAATCAGAACCCGGTGCCAGTCCTCGCGCTCCAGAATGCCCAGCAGGAGCGACAGTTTGCTTTCCAGACCGACATGGATCAGGGTCTGGTCGATGTGCTCGACCGTGATTTCCTCCGGGGTAACGGAAATGAATTCGGGCAGGTTCATGTACTCGTAGGTCAGCTCGAGAACCCGGTGGGAGAGGGTGGCTGAGAAAAGCATGGATTGGCGTTTTTCGTAGTGCGGCAGTTTGCGCAGAATAAAGCGCATGTCCCGCGCAAACCCGAGATCGAGCAGGCGGTCGGCTTCGTCGATCACAACCATCTGGATCCCGTTGGTTTTGAAGATGCCCTGTTTGAAATAGTCGATGATGCGCCCGGGCGTGCAGATGACCACGTCGACCCCTTTCTTGAGGGTCGCAGCCTGCTTCTGATAATCGACGCCGCCGACGATCTGGGCGAAGCGCAGTCCGGTGTGCGCCCCGATCAGCATGGCCTCTTCGTGAATCTGGGAGGCCAGCTCCCGCGTCGGAGCCACGATGATGGCTGCGGGCAGGTTGGGCGGTCGATGGGGCTGTCGCAGCAGGCGGCTCAGGATAGTAACCAGAAAGGCGCCGGTTTTTCCGGTGCCGGTTTGGGCCTGCCCGGCGATGTCTTTGCCGTCCAGAGCCACGGGTAATACCTGGGCCTGAATGGGGGTGCAATGAACGAACTGGGCTTCGGCAAGCCCCCTCTGAACCTCATCAGGCAAATCGAAGGTTTCGAAAGCGGTGGTCGTCAGAAAATTGGGCTTGTCCGCCCGGATCGGCTCTTCCGGGGTTTCGCCGTTTGCGCTGTTCATAGAGGCCTCTTGTTTCTCGATCGCCCTGCTGGCCACGGCGTTATCGCCGGGCTCGGGGGGATGATCCGAGGTTTTTCCAAACAACTTGGATGTCAGGGAATGCATGGCGCGCCGCAAGCTTTTCTTGGGCTCGGGGGGGGGGGCGCCTTGGTCGCCGTTGGAAGGGGGCGTCGTGCTCATCGATGTGCAGATCTTCCTTCTAAAGATATTGATTTTTATTAATAATCGATGGATAACCCCTAACTTACGGCCGGAAGCACAGAAAATCAAGCCAAACCTGCTGCCCCCACGCGCGTTTATCGGCGGTGGCGAATAAAATTGATGGGTGAATCATGCGCAGTTTTTTCAAAGTCGTCGATATCGAAACGGTGTTGTCGCTGGCCACGCGATTTGATGTTTTACCGAAGGAGCAGATCGGCCTGGCCGATGCCGGGGGACGCATACTGGCCGAAGACATCGACGCCGATCTGGACATCCCGGGTTTCTCGCGCTCCACCATGGACGGTTATGCCGTCCAGGCCGCATCGACCTTCGGAGCCTCCGAGAGCAATCCGGCGTTCTTGAAAGTGGTCGGCAGCGTTGCCATGGGGGCCAAACCCGATGTCGCCGTTGGGCCGGGCGAGGTCGTGCGCATCGCCACGGGCGGGATGCTGCCGAACGGCAGCGATGCGGTTGTCATGGTCGAGCACACCGAAGCCCTCGATGCCGAAACCATTGAAGCCTACAAGAGCGCCGCACCGGGCCAGCACGTGATCGCCCGTGGTGAAGACATGCACGCCGGTGAACGGATGATGCACCGCGGGCAGCCCCTGCGACCCCAGGAGATCGGGTTGCTGGCCGCCGTCGGCCGATCCCGCCTGCATGTTGTCAAACGGCCGCGCGTGGGCATTTTATCAACGGGCGATGAAGTCGTTCCCGTCGAAACGGTGCCGACGCCGGGGCAGATCCGTGACGTCAACAGCGCCGCTCTCGCGGCGTTCATCCAGGCGGCGGGCGGTCTTCCCCAGGCCTACGGCATCATCCCGGATGATTATGAAACGCTGTTGGCAACCTGCCGGCAAGCCCTCGCGGCCAACGACATGGTGCTGATCTCCGGCGGCAGCTCGGTGGGCACCCGCGATTTTACGATCGACGTGCTTCAGGCGCTTGAAGACGCGGAAATCATGGTTCACGGGGTTTCCATTCGTCCGGGCAAACCGACGATCCTGGCCCGCGCCGGTGGCAAACCCCTATGGGGACTGCCGGGCCACGTGACCTCGGCCATGGTGGTGTTCGCCGTCCTCGTACGGCCTTTCCTCGAACGTCTCGGCGGCCTCGATCCCCGCTTCCGGCGCCGCTTTCACGTGCCGGCGCGTCTGACCCGCAACCTGCCTTCGGTCCAGGGCCGTGTCGACTTTGTCAGGGTACGGCTGGTGCCGGCGGCCGATGGTCTGGAAGCAGACCCGGTGTTGGGGAAATCAGGTCTGATTCGCACCATGGCCGTGGCCGACGGTTTGCTGTGCATCGATGAAAATGCCGAGGGGCTGGATGGCGGCGCCGTCGTCCCGGTGGAACTGTTTTAGGCTTGTCTCCGGCAGGTGGTCTCAGGTCTGGCCGCCGAACGGGACATCAAGGAGAAATCCATGCAGCGCAGACGCAATATCTATCTCCGCATGAAACCGCTAAACGAGGCGCGCGACATCGTCCGGGAACATTTTCCCGCGCCGGATCCAGCGCGTACGGCCATCGTCGCGGCGCCGGACGCCGTCGGTCGCGTTCTGGCCAAACCGGTATTTGCGCGCCTCTCGGCGCCCAATTTCCATGCTGCCGCCATGGATGGCATCGCCGTGAAGGCGGAAGACACTTTCGGGGCCAGCGAAACCGACCCGCGACAGCTGACCATCGGGTCTGAGGCCCTTTTCATCAACACCGGCCACGTCTTGCCCGAGGAGACCAATGCCGTCATCATGATCGAGCAGGTCAACGATCTGGGCGACGGGCGGGTCGAAATCGAAGCCCCGGCCTTCCCCTGGCAGCATGTCCGTCGCATGGGGGAAGACATCGTGGCCACCGAGTTGCTGTTTCCCCGCAACCATGTGGTGAGCGCCTACTGTGTTGGCGCCCTGCTGGCCGGAGGGGCCTTCGAGGTCGAGGTCTACCAGCCGCCGCGCGTGATGGTCATCCCGACCGGCTCGGAGCTGCTTGACTGGGAGGGCTCATCCGGTGTCGTGCCGCGCCCCGGCGAGGTTCTGGAGACCAACGCCTACATGCTGGGCAAACTGGTGGAGGCCGCCGGGGGATGCTATCAACGCCACGCCATCATGACGGACGATCCGGCCGCCATCGAACAGGCGGTCGCAGCGGCCGTCGCGGGCGACTTCGACATGGTGCTGACGGTGGGCGGATCCTCAGCCGGCTCGGAAGACTACACCAAAAGCGTGGTCGAGGCGTTGGGTGAAGTTCTGGTGCACGGGGTGACGATCATGCCCGGCAAGCCGGTGCTGATCGGAGCGGTGCGGAACAAACCCGTTTTCGGTGTCCCCGGCTATCCGGTGTCGGCCATCATCGCCTTCGAGCAGTTCGTCCGCCCGCTGATCCGGCGTTTTATCGGACAGCCCGACGACACGCCCGAACGGATACCCGTCCGGGCCACCCGCAAGATCCCCTCCAAGCTTGGGCTTGAGGAATTCCTGCGCGTCAAGCTGGGCAACGTGGACGGTCTGACCGTGGCAGCGCCCCTGCCGCGCGGCGCGGGCTGCATCACCACGATCACCGAAGCCGACGGCATTTTGCGGATACCGGCGAACGCCGAAGGATTGCTCGAGGGGGAGGAAGCCGCGGCTGAACTGATCCGCCCCCGCGAGGCCCTGGAGAACACCCTGTTGATCGTCGGCAGTCATGACAACACCCTGGACATCCTGGCGGATGAAATCCGGCGGGGAGCTTCCGGCATCACCCTTTCCTCCAGCCATGTGGGCAGCCTGGGGGGGCTGATGGCCCTAAAGCGAGGGGTCTGTCACCTGGCCGGCGCCCACTTGCTCGATACGGCGGACGGCTCCTACAATCGCAGTTATGTGAAAAAATACCTGGCGGATATGGATGTTTGCCTGGTGAACCTCGTGCTGCGCGACCAGGGCCTGCTGGTGCCCAAAGGCAATCCCAAAGGGATTGGTGGTCTCGAGGACCTGGGGCGGGGCGACATCCGTTTCATCAATCGGCAGGGGGGCTCCGGTACGCGGATCCTGCTCGATTACCGTCTGCAGCAGCTGGGTCTCCAACCCGAGTCGATATCCGGTTACCGGGATGAAGAATACACCCACATGGCCGTGGCCGTCGCGGTCCTCAGCGGGACGGCCGACGTGGGCCTCGGCATCCAGGCCGCCGCGCGCGCGTTGGATCTCGACTTTATCCCGGTGGTGACCGAGCAGTACGACCTCGTAATCCCGGATCGGTTTTTAGCGCTTAAAGGTGTTCGGGTACTATTGGATACGATTGAAGGCGAGCGCTTCCGGCGCCGTGTCCGCGCGCTGGGCGGCTACAGCACCGAGCAGACCGGGCGCCGCCTTGACCTCTGACAGACGCGTTAGGGCGCCTTGCCGGCATCGAGGTCCAGAGCGGCCATTTGATCCTCCGACGGCGGCGGGTCGGTCGGGCAGATGTAGGCCATGGCCCCGGCCGCTTCGCTGTGGTTGTAGAGCCAGACCAGATGGGTGGCGCCGGTTTGATGGGCGCGCCACTTCACTTGAAATTCGACCGTCGTCGTGTCCAGGTAATGTTTGAGGGTACCGAAACTGACCTGACCGGGATTGTCGACGGCTTCGAATGTTCCCACGTATTCACAGTTGCCGACACGGTATTCCTCTGTGGGTTTCACCGGTACGGCAAAGGTGCAGCCGGTCAACCAGGCGGCAATGGCCAGGCTGATGATGATTGTTCGTGACATTTCGCAGGTCCTCATTTTATTTGGCGCGCTGAACGGGCGCTGAACGCCACCGGCGGTCGGGGCGGCTGGTTCAAAACAGGCCGGGTATCAAGCCGTTTATCGGCCACCTGGCGGCCAAACTTTAATCCAATCGAAAGGCCAGACGCTTGAAACGGATCCGAACGGAGAAAATTAGCGCTCACCGGCACCTGAACCTATTTCGCGTGGACTATCATGATCAGAGGGGGGCCACCAAAGGGTGGATTTATGCCTCGCGGCAGGCATTCCCCAAAGCCGAGACCATGGAGTGGGAACGTCCCGACGCCGTGGTTATCGTGGCCTGGCACACCGGCCGCGGCAAGCTCGTGGTCATTCGTGAATACCGCGTCGTTCTGGGCGGCTATCAGCTTGGGTTTCCGGCCGGCCTCATGGATCCCGGAGAAACCATAGCGGAAACCGCTCGTCGCGAGCTTCGTGAGGAAACCGGCCTGACCCTCACTCGGGTTATCCGCAGCAGTCCGCCGGTTTATTCCTCGAGCGGGATGACGGACGAGTCTGTCGCGCTGGTCTATGCGGAATGCGACGGGGAGCCTTCCGACGAGGCCAACGAGAGTTCCGAAGATATCCAGGTGCGTTTTCTGGATGCCGCCGCCGCCGGCCGGATCATCGAAGACGCCTCGTTGAAGGTGGACGTGAAGACATGGATGGCCCTTTCCGAATTCGCACGTCGCGGGTCGATTGGCTAGGGCGCCAACTTTTCCGCGTTGCGGGCCGGACCGCCCCTGCCGGTTTGACAAAATTATCCGGGAGGCACACTTTAAACTTTTTTGGACAAGTAGGTTACTGTCGTCGCATGAAGGTCCTACTCGGAGACTGAATTATTCTCTATCGAAAGGCACGCGGTGCGTTTTCTGCTTTACAACATTCGCTACGGAGCCGGCAGCGGCTGGCGGGTCCACCTACCTTTGCCCTTTGGCGGTTACCTCAAACCCACGGGCAGGAATTTTCGCCTCATCATGGACTTCATACGTTCGGTCAACCCGGATGTTACCGGTCTGATCGAGGTCGACAGCGGCTCATTCCGTGCCGAGTGGCGCTGCCAGGCCGAGCGGCTGGCTGTGGGCCTGCGGCAGCGCCATGTTTATGAAAACAAATACGGCGGAGCTTCCATGGCGCGGCGCGTACCCCTACTGAGCCGGCAGGGCAATGCCCTCCTGACCAACCAGGAAATTTCGGGATGGACTTTCCACTACCTGAGCAAAGGGTTCAAGCGGCTGGTGATTGAGGCTGAGTTCAGGGATTTCAAGACGTTTATCGTCCACCTTTCCCTGAAGTACCGTCACCGACAGGAGCAATTGAGGGATCTCTACGAAATGGTGCGCAAAGCGCGCAAGCCGGTCATTGTGGCGGGAGATTTTAATGTATTCAGAGGACGTAAAGAATTGTCCTTGTTCATGGGGGCGACAGGTCTGCTGAGTGCCAACACGCAAGATGCACCTTCATACCCCAGTCGATTGCCCCGGCGGCAGCTTGATTTCATCCTGCACAGTCCGGCGATTCAAACCAAGCATTTCGAAGCGCCAGCCGTTCCGTTTTCCGATCACATTCCCCTGATCTGGGACTTTGAAGTCCGCCCGGCCGAGCGCTTGGCACGCGCTGCCTGACCTTGGTGGCGTCCCCGGCGCCAGTTTATCAGTCGTCGGCGTTTCCGTGTCCGTTGTTGACGCGTTCCTTCAGCGCCTTGCCGACCTTGAAGCAGGGCAGCTTTTTCTGCTTGACTTCAACCGACTGGCCGGTCTTGGGATTGCGGCCGATGTATCCGTCGTATTGCTTGACCTTGAATGTCCCAAAACCGCGGATGTCGACGCGCTCGGATTGCTCCAGAGATTCGGCCATCGTCCGGAACATGATGTCGATAATCCGCTTGGCTTTTTTCTGGGAAATCCCCTCTTTTTCCGCAAGGATCTTATTGAGCTGCTCACCGGTTAATTGCATAAAGCCCCTCCAATGCTCGCCTCGATTTACCGGCAGGTGACAACCCGGGATTTGAAAGCCGAACCCCTCCGGTCCGTTTCTTGGATGCCTCGGGCCTCTCCGCCATCCTTCCCGCACCTGGACCAATCGGGATTTTTATAATAATGTCTGAGATTAAGAGGATTGATAAATCAATTAGAGGGAATATTCAATGCGGTATAAATAGTGTAAAATTACGTATATAATTTGTGTACTAATGTTTGCGCTTCAGCCCTTTCCACATGCTCGACCTAAAAAGCCGCCGGGATGATTTCCGGCGGCTTTTTAGGTGTGGGCAGCACGCAAAACGGACCAGGCATCCGTTACGAGGATCACTTCCGATGTGCGCGTCAGGACGGTACTAAATGTCGAAATACAGGAAAAACTCGTGCGGATGGGGCCGCAGATTCACGTCGTTGACTTCGTTTTCGGTTTTGTATTCAATCCAGGTATCGATGACATCCGGCGTGAACACGTCGCCTTTCATCAAGAAGTCGTGGTCCTCTTGGAGGGCCTCCAGCGCCTCGGCCAGGCTGCCCGGTGCCGAGGGGACTTCGGCCAGTTCCTCGGGCGAGAGCCCGTAAATGTCCTTGTCCAGCGGCTCGCCCGGATCGATTTTGTTCTCAATGCCGTCCAGGGCGGCCATGAGCATGGCCGAGAAGGCCAGATAGCCATTGCAGGACGGATCCGGTGTGCGAAATTCGATGCGTTTGGCCTTGGGCGAAGCCGAATACATGGGAATGCGCACCGAGGCGCTGCGGTTGCGGCTGGAATAGGCCAGGTTGACCGGCGCCTCGAAGCCCGGTACCAGACGTTTGTAAGAGTTGGTGGTCGGATTGGTGAAGGCACAGAGCGACCGGGCATGCTTCAGAATCCCGCCGATGGCGAAGAGACCCGTTTCCGAAATGCCTGCGTAACCGTCACCGGCGAAAGTGGGTTCGCCGTCTTTCCAGATGCTCATGTGGGTGTGCATGCCGGTGCCGTTGTCCTCGAAAAGCGGCTTGGGCATGAAGGTCACGGTATAGCCGCTGCGGGCGGCCACGTTTTTCAAAACGTATTTGAACCACATCAACTGGTCGCCCATCTGCAGCAGGGGCTGGAAGCGCATGTCGATTTCGGCCTGCCCCGCGGTGGCCACTTCGTGGTGCTGGCATTCAACGGCAATGCCGAGCTGTTCCAGGGTCAGCAGCATTTCGGTACGCAGATCTTGGAATTTGTCCATGGGCGGCACCGGAAAATAGCCTTGCTTGTGGCGGGGTTTGTAGCCCAGGTTGGGGGCCTCGTCCCGGCCGGTGTTCCAGATGCCTTCGACCGAGTCAATCTCGTAAAAGGCGCGATGGCGGGAGGATTCAAAGCGGATTTCGTCGAAGATGAAGAATTCGGCCTCGGGACCGAAAAAGGCCGTATCGCCGATGCCCGTGCCCTTGAGATAGGCTTCGGCTTTCTGGGCGATGTAGCGGGGGTCGCGGGTATAGGATTCGCGGGTCACCGGATCGACAATGTTGCCTACCAGCACGAGGGTCGGTTCCTCGTAGAACGGATCCATTGCGGCCGTGGTGGGATCGGGAATCACAAGCATGTCGCTGGCATTGATCGGCTGCCAGCCGCGGATGCTCGAGCCGTCGAAGCCATAGCCGTCCTCGAAGCTGCCTTCGTCCAGTTCACTCATGGGCACCGTGAAGTGCTGCCAGACGCCGGGGAAATCCAGAAAGCGGATATCAAGCACCTTGGCGCCGTTTTCTTTGGCGAATGCCAATACGTCTTTAGGGGTCATCATAATGCCTCCTTTGTTAGTGAGTCGTGTTATTTAGTTGACGCGCAGTGAAAACCGTGCGGCGGTTTGGTATCGGTTAAAAAAAATGAAACCAGGCTTCCAGGTCCTATAGCGCATCCGAACCGGTTTCACCGGTGCGCACCCGGACGGCCTCTTCGATGCCCACGACGAAAATTTTGCCGTCGCCGAGTTTGCCCGTGTTGGCGGCTTCGCGGATCTTGGCCACCACGGCATCGGCCTGGTCGGCGGGAACGACCACTTCGATTTTCACCTTAGGGATGAAATCGACGACATATTCGGCGCCGCGGTAAATCTCCTTGTGGCCTTTCTGACGCCCATAGCCTTTGACTTCGGTGATGGTCATGCCCTGGATGCCGATTTCATTCAAAGCCTCTTTGACATCATCAAGCTTGAAGGGCTTGACGATCGCTTCAATTTTCTTCATTTTAACGACCTCCTGTTCTCCTCAAAATATGCGGATAGATTAATTCGTTATCGCAACATCAAACACTTTGAATTTCAAAGGCCCGCTCGCCATGCTGAGCATTGTCGAGCCCTTCGATTTCGACCTCCTCGACCACGCGCAGGCCACCGGTGATCATTTTGGTGACCAGCGCCACCACCAGGGTGCCGATGGCCGAAAAAGCGGCCGTTCCCAGGATCGACACCACCTGGATCCATAGCTGGCCCGGGTTGCCGTAGAACAGACCCATGCCGGCCTCGTTGACGGCCGGGCTGGCGAAAAGGCCGGTGGCCAGAGCCCCCCAGATGCCGCAGAGGCCATGCACGCCGAAGGCATCCAGTGAATCGTCGTAACCCAGCATGCCTTTGAGTTTGGCCACGCTGAAATAGCCGATGAGACCGGCCATCACACCGATGACCAGCGAACCCGGCATGGAGACGAATCCGGCCGCAGGCGTAATCGCCACAAGGCCGGCCACGACGCCGGAGGCCAGGCCGAGGACGGTGGGTTTACCGGTGGTCATCCACTCCGCCGTCATCCAGGCCAGCGCGCCCAAGGCGGCCGAGGTGTTGGTGACCAGGAAGGCGGAGGCGGCCACGCCGTCGGCCGCCAGTTGGCTGCCGGCGTTGAAACCGAACCACCCGAACCACAGCAGCGCCGCGCCCAGGGCCGTCAGGGTGATGCTGGACGGAAACATGGCCTCCTTGCCATAGCCGAGGCGTTTGCCCAGGAGGATGGAAAGCACCAGGCCGGCCACGCCGGCGTTGATGTGGACCACCGTGCCGCCGGCGAAGTCCAACGCGCCCATCGCGCCCATCCAGCCGCCGCCCCAGGCCCAGTGGGCCACCGGGCAGTAGATGAAGGTGACCCACAGAATCGTGAAGACGATCCAGGCCGAGAACTTCATGCGATCGACGATCGAGCCCAGGACCAAGGCCACGGTGATGCAGGCAAAGGTCATCTGAAACAGAAGGAAGACATAGGTCGGGATGGTGCCCGACAGGCTGTTGACCGTGATGCCGCTCAAAAAGAGATGATCGAAACCGCCCACCAAACCGCCCATGCTGGTCCCGAAGGCCAGGGTGTAGCCCCACAGCACCCAGATGACGCTGGCCAGGCAGTAGGCCACCATGGTCATGGCGATGGTGTTGAGCAGGTTCTTGTAGCGTGCCAGCCCGCCGTAGAAAAGGGCCAGGCCGGCCGGGGTCATCATCATCACCAGGGCGGTGGAAACGATGATCCAGGCCGTATCGCCGGTGTCGGGTCCTTCGGCCGCCATGGCGGCTGCCGGAAAAAGCAGCATCGGGGTGGTCCAGAGTAAAGATCGCATTTTCATCATATTGCATTCCCTCCTTGTGTTAGTTGATGGCGTTTAGTTGTGCCGGTTCCGTCGGCAGTACCGCATAAATCGCATCTTTGATGCCTTGCTCCTCTCCAGGATCGTCCACCTTTTGGCCGTCGAAGTCGCGGACATAAAAGACGTCGACGACCTGGTCGACATTGGTGGCGATCTTGGCCACCCAGACATCCAGGCGGCAGTGAAACAGCGCGTTGGTGATGCGGAAGAGAAGCCCGGGAAAGTCATCGGCAAAGACCTCGACGATGGTGAAAAAGCTGGAGGTCGTGTTGTCGATTTCCACGCGCACGGGGCGCGCCATGTCCGGGGGGCGCACAGGCGTCTTGTGTCCGCCGCCGTTGACCAGCCTTTCTTCGATATCCAGCCCGCCCTCAAGGGTCAGGGTGAGATCCCGACGCGCCTTCTCCCATTTCTCATCCTCGAAAATCGGATCGGGCGGCGGCTCCACCTTGAAGATGTCGAGCGCCGTGTTGTTGCGCCAGGTAAACACCTGGGCATCGAGAATGTTGATGTGGTTCAGGGTGAACACGCCGGCGATGCGGGAAAAGAGGCCCGGCTGGTCTTGGCCGCACACGGTGACGATGCGGGTGTCATCCGCCATGCCCGGCTCGACGTCCCACACGAAGGGCGCATCCCCCAGTCGCTGAAAAAGGTCGGCATGCGACTGGATATTTTCCACCGGCACGTTCAGGAGGTAGCGGGGCGACATCACCTTGAAGAGGGCTTCGAGTTCCTGGCGGCGCTTTTTGGGCTTTATCGTCTTTAGCAGCTCCTCGTGTTTGCGGGCCACGAGCGCCACGGCTTCCTGGGTGGCCAACTCGCGGTTTTCAAGCACATTGAGCACTTTGAAGAAGAGATCCCGCAGGAGGGTCGCGGTCCAGCTGTTCCAGGCCTTCGGCCCGGTGGCCATCGAGTCCGCCACCGTCAACAGGTAGAGCATCCGCAACCGTTCCACATCGTTGATCCGGCGGGCGCAGTGCAGGGCGGTTTCTTCGTCGTTGATGTCGCGCCGCGCCGCGGTCTTGGCCAGCAGCAGATGTTCGCGCACGAGAAAGGCCACCGTTTCGATATCCTCGGGCTTGTAGCCTTTCTCCCCTAAAATCTCCGGGATGAGGGCCTCGCCCCGGCCGGAGTGGTTCTTGCCCGGCTGGCCCTTGCCGATATCGTGCAGAAGCGCGCCCCAAAGCAGCAGTTTTTTGGCTTTGACCTCCGACCACAGTTCGGCCGCCAGGGGGTCGCCGTTGCCGTTTTGCATATCCTTGATCTGCTTGAGCAGCATGACCGTGCGCAACAGGTGCCGCCCGACGGGGTAGATATGGTATTCATCGTACTGGATGCGGTTGATGACCATGGCGAACACCGGCAGAAACCGTTCGAGCAGCCCCGTGTGCAGCATGGCGTTCAGCACGTTGAAGGTCGGTGCCGGCGCCATCAGGATTTTTTCAAATGATTTGACCACCTCCGGCTCGGCGCGCAGATCGGCATCGAACAGGTGGCCGAATTCGCGCACCACCCGGCGGGCTTCGATATCCAGCGGCAGCTTGAGCCGGGCGCTCTCCTCGAAAATCCGGATCAGCAGGCGGGGATTGGCTTTCACCTGATAGGAGGCACTGAAGGTCAGCGCGTCGCCCTTGACCTCGACACCCTCGACCTTGGCGACCTTGGCCCTGCGTTTGAAGCGCCGCACGCGCTTTTCGTAGCCCTGCTCGAAAAGGAAAATGAGGTGCTGCTGTTTGATGAATTCCATCTGCTCGTGCAAGTCGCCCAGAAACTGTTCCACGGGCTGCAGCCCGTTGCGGCGCCGATAACCCAGGGCGCGGGCGAGGCGAATCTGGTGTTCGAAATGCAGCTGGTCGTTTTTGCGGTTGCTCAGAAGGTGGAGGCGATTGCGGACTTCGAAGATAAACAGCAGGGCGTCCATCATCTGCTGATACTCTTCGTGGGAAAGATAGCCGAGGTACTCGAAGTCGCGTGGCTGTTTGAGATTGGATTTGATGCGGGCGATCCACAGCATGGTATGGTAGTCACGCAGCCCTCCCTGCCCCTCTTTCAGGTTGGGCTCAAGCAGGTAGGCCGAGTCGCCGAAACGCACGTGGCGTTCCTGGTTGGTTGCCACCAACCAGTCGATCACCTTGCGGGTGCGCCGCTTGATGACCTTTTCCCGCAGCATCTGCATCAGCGCGGAGTAGAGCTTGCTCATCCCGCAGACGAAGCGGGCATCCAGAAGCGGTGTCAGGATTTCGAAATCCTTGGCGGCCAGCGACAGGCACTCCTTGAGCGACCGGGTGGCATGCCCGACCTCGAGGCCCAGATCCCAGAGGGGGTAGACGATTTCGCGGATCAGGGCCTCCGCTTTGTCCGGGACCCGCTTTTCAAACAGGATCAGCAGGTCGATGTCCGAGTGCACGCACTGGTCGTCGCGTCCGTAGCCGCCTTGGGCGATGATCACATAGGGGTTGCGCGTGATGTTCATGCGGGGGCCGATCTGGCTGGCCTCGAAGCTGTTGCAGAAGTATTCGTCCAGCAGGCGTGAGTGCTGAAGCATGAAGTCCGGCGCCCGGCCTTTGGGAAAATCGCGCAACAGGCGATTTCGCTGGCGGCGAAGCTCTTCGGCGGCGCTGGTGGTGGTCTTGGGCATGGTCCGGATCGATTCGTTCGTTGATGTCGAATGACGCACGCGATCTTTTGAGCAAATGTTGTGCCATCGGCCAAAATCTAAAATTTCAGTATAAATTACAGACTGTTGATGGATTGGTTCGTGGAAACAGGGGTGTCAGTTATTTCAATTATGTAACTTGCGTGAAAATAATTATTACATAATTGAAAGACGGGTGCGTTTATTTGTTCACTGGTCGCTGTCGGCCGAGCAGCGTCCCGGCGACGGCCGGGGGGCCGAGGAATAGGCTACGGTCCTGCGAGGAGAGTTTATAAGGTGCGGACCACGTGGGTCATGGATGCCTCGAGGATGTCCACCATCTCGTCGATCTGTCCTTCGGTAATGGTGAACGGGGGCGCCAGCAGAATATGGTCCCCATGAATGCCGTCGACGCCGCCGTTGCCGGGGTAGGTGATCAGCCCGCGTTGGAACGCCTGGTTGGCCACCTGGATATTGACCTTGAGATCGCGCTCGAACCAGGCCCGGGTGGCTTTGTCCCGAACGAGCTCGATGCCGGCAAACAGTCCGATGCCCCGGATTTCGCCCACGATTTCCTGGGCCTCGAGGGCGGCGAGCCTGTTCATCAGATAACGCCCCATCCGGCGGGAGCGTTTCACCAGGTCATTGGCCTGGATGTAGCGCAGGACCGCGGCGCCGATAGCGGTCGAGAGCGGGTTCTGCCCGTAGGTGTGGCCGTGCACGAAGACCCCGGAGCCGTTTTGGATGGTCGCGTGAATCTCGTCTTTGACCATGACGCCGCCCAGCGGCGTGTAGCCGGAGCTCAAGCCTTTGGCCATGACGATCAAATCGGGGACGACGCCCCAGTTCTCGATGCCGAAGTTGCGGCCGCAGCGCCCGATGCCGGTCATGACCTCATCGGCGATGAGCATGACTTCGTATTCGTCGCAGATCTCGCGGATGCGCTGCCAGTAGCCGTCCTTGGGCACGACCGCCCCGGCGGTCGCGCCCACCACCGGCTCGGCGATAAAAGCCCCCACCGATTCGGGCCCCTCGTGCATGATGCAGCGCTCGAGCGCATCGGCGCACTGCAGCGCACAGGTTTCCGGATCTTCCTTGAATGGGCAGCGGTAGCAGTAGGCCGGCTCGATATGCGGGGTATGTTGAAAAATCGGCAGGTAGTGGCTGCGGCGGGCGGTATGTCCGCCCAGGGCCAGCGCCCCGGTGGTGTTGCCGTGAAAGCTCGACCAGCGCGAAATCACCTTGTACTTGTCGGGTTTTCCGGCCTCACGCCAGTATTGGCGAACCAGCTTGACCGCCGATTCCACGGCCTCCGAGCCGCCGGACAGGAAGTACGTCCGGCTAAGGGATTTATGTGGGGCCATCGCATAGAGCAAATCGCCCAGCTCACAGGCGGCCGGGTTGGTGAAATGGCTGCTGTGAACGAAAGGCACCCGTCTGAACTGGGTTTCCATGGCCTCAAGAATTTCGGGGACGCAGTGGCCGATGCTGACGACACAGGCCCCGCCGGATCCGTCGATATAGCGTTTGCCCGTGGCGTCCCAGATGTAGACGCCCTCGGCCCGGTCCGCCAACGGGTAGTCTTTTTTAAGGTTGCGGTAGAAAACGTGGTCACAGGTTTCCATGGCGGCTCCACTCTCCTGTTTCTCCGGTTAACCGGGGGCGGCGTTGAAAGCCCGGTTCATTGTCGCCGGCACCTTGTCGCTCACGGTTGTGGCGTTTAAAACGGGAGTGCAACAAAATTGTAAGGATGGCTCCTGTCGCAGGCGATCAGTCGATCCGGGTCAGAATGCGGTCTTTGTTCTCCGGGGCCAATGACAGGATTTGCCGGGCCTCCGCCGGGGAGGCGATCTCGCGTCCCATCGTGCGGGCGATGGCGGCGGCGGTCTGCACGAGCTGGGCGTTGGTTGCCAGGGCGCCGTCGGGAAGGCGCAGATTGTCCTCGATGCCCACCCGCACATGGCCACCCATGGCGATGGCTGCCGTGGCCAGCGGGATTTCGGCCGGGCCGATGCCGGCCACCGTCCAGGTGGCGTCCGGCGGCAGGCTGTCGGCCAGAAAGACGAGGTTGCGAACCGTTCCCGGCATGGCGCCGGGAGCCCCTAAAACGAAGTCGAAGTGCAGGGGCATGGTCAGGAGATTTTTCTTTGCCAGAAAGATGGCGTTGTTGATCATGCCGGCTTCGAAGACCTCGATTTCGGGCTTGACGCCGGTTTCCTTGAAGACGCCGGCCAAAAACAGCAGAAAGTCGGGCGCATTTTCGTAGACGATGCCGGGGAGGTTGTTCGATCCGGTGGTAAACGAAGCCATCTCCGGCAAAAGCCGCACCGGGTTGGCGCGGGCCTCCCAGTCCCGCCCGGCGCGGGCGCCGGTGGAGAGCTGAATGATGATTTCCGGGGCCTCGCGCTTGATTTGCCGGGCCGTCTCCCGGAATACCGCGGGGTCCAGGGTCGGCCGTCCCTCCGCGTCGCGCGCGTGAACATGGACGATGCTGGCGCCTGCCTCGGTGCAGCGGCGCACATCGGCGGCGATCTCGTCCGGGGTCAGCGGCACGTGGGGCGTCATTTCACGGGTGGGGACGTTGCCGGTTAAAGCGGCGGTAATAATGAGCTTTTCCATAAATGCGTCTATTCCGCCATCATTGCGCGAATGTCAACCGCAAACCGCAGGAGGCCAAAAAAAGAGAGCGGGCACCCGGCTCAGGGTGCCCGCAGGGGGGGAGGATCGGAGGCGGGTCGGGGCTTCACCGGCCCGCCTCCCCAGCGAGGGGCGTCAGATGGAGGAAACTTCGAAATCCGGATAGGCGTTGCCCGCGTGTTCCAGGGAATCAAGGCCTTCGATCTCCTCTTCCGGCGAGACGCGCAGGCCCACGGTCTTGTCGATCAGCTTGAACATGATGAACGCCGTGGTGAAGGTCCACGCAAAACAGGCGCCGATGCCCAGCAGCTGAACGCCGATAATGCCGGCCGTCGTGCCGCCGATGTTGAAGATGCCGGCGGCCAGCGTGCCCCAGGCGCCGCAGACGCCGTGAACCGATACGGCCCCGACGGGATCGTCGATCCGGATCTTGTCCAGAAGCAGGACCGAGAAGACCACGAGAACACCGGCCACTGCGCCGATGATCACGGCGCTGATGGGGCTCACGTTGGCGCAGCCGGCCGTGATGCCCACCAGGCCGGCCAGCGCGCCGTTGAGGCTCATGCTGACTTCGGGTTTGCCGAATTTGAACCAGGAGGTAATCAGCGCGAAAACCGCACCCGTGGCCGCGGCCAGGTTGGTATTAACGAAAATCATGGCGATGCTCTTGTCGGCCGTGGTCGTCGAGCCCGGATTGAAACCGAACCATCCCAGCCAGAGGATAAAGACGCCCAGGGCCGCCAGCGGCATGTTGTGGCCTGGAATCGGTCGCATGCTGCCGTCGGACCGGTATTTTCCCAGGCGGGGACCCAGCACGATGGCGCCGGCCAGGGCCGCCCAGCCGCCCACGGAATGGACGACAGTCGAGCCGGCGAAATCGATGAAGCCCAGGGCCTCAAGCCAGCCGCTGCCCTTGTAGAGGCTCCCCCAGGCCCAGCTGCCGAAAATCGGATAGATCAGACCGCACACGAAGATGCTGTAGAGCAAATAGCCGGTGAATTTGGTGCGTTCGGCCATGGCGCCGGAAACAATGGTGGCCGCCGTGGCGGCGAAAACCACCTGGAACATCCAGAACGCCAGCACCCAGGGGTCGCCGTCGGGGGAGAAGTCGGCCAGAAAAAAACTGGACGTACCGAACCAGCCCGTGGTCGAGGCCCCGAACATCAGGCCGAACCCGATGGCCCAGTAGATCAGCGAGCCCATCGAAAAATCCATGAGGTTTTTCATCAGGATGTTGACCGCGTTCTTGGCTCGGGTGAACCCGGCCTCCACCATGGCGAACCCGGCCTGCATGAAAAATACGAGGGCGGCGGCGATCAGTGTCCAGAGATAGTTGGCGTGGGTCTGCACCAGATCGATGGCCTCTTTGTTGCTCAGGGCCGTGGGCGTCTCGTCGCTGGCCCAGGCGCTGCCCGCCAACAGACCAATGGTTACCAGTGCGGTTAAAATCGTTTTCACGTGTCCTCTCCTTCGCTGTTTTGGATGGCGGGCGGTGGGTTGGCCGGCCGTCGTCGGTCGCCTTCGCCCAGGCTGTGTGGTCCGGGGAGGGCCTGATCGCCTTCAACCCCCGTCCGCTTGTTCCTCAGATCGCTTCCTTGCCGGTTTCGCCGGTGCGAATCCGCATGGCCTCGCCCACGGGAAGCACGAAGATCTTGCCGTCCCCGATCTTGCCGGAGGAGGCGTTTTCCTTGATGGTCTGCACCACCTGGTCGCTCAATTCAGCGTCGACGACGAGGTCGATCTTGACCTTGGGGACGAAGTCCACCTGATATTCAGCCCCCCGATAGGTTTCCTTGTGTCCTTTCTGGCGGCCGAATCCCTTGACTTCGCTGATGGTCATGCCTTTGACCCCGATCTGGTTGAGGGCATTTTTGACATCATCCAGCTTGAAGGGCTTGATGATGGCTTCGATCTTTTTCATGGCTGCGGTCCTTTCCGTGACGGTTGCGATTCTGTCGTTTTGATTTGAATTTCCGGGTTCCAGTTCGCGAGATAGCCAAGGCAAAGGGCGTGCCATCGGAGGTAAGTGTAATAAAACCATTTGAATTCATTATTTATGATAGGGATAAGGTTCACATGCGCGCACGGCGCGTAAGTTTAAAAATATAACAATTTTGTATTCATAAGTCTGTATAAATACAAAATTGGATTTTAATATTCGGTGCTTTGCAATTTTGTTGGAATGAATAAAGGGAAGGGTCAGGGGGCCAAAAAGCGCTGCCAGTACCTTCGGACCCGCTGTCGGGGTTTGGCGAACCGTGTGGCCTCGACCCGGGCCGGCTGGTTCTGAAGGCTGAGGCGGTGGGCGGCCGCCCGAAAGATCAGGTAAGCCTCGCGCAGGAAGTAGGCCGCTTCGGGCTCCAGCAGCCCACTGTCGATCAGGGCGACCAGGAGGCGGACGTTGTCGGTCCACGCGGTCAGGGCCGGGAACCGATGCGATTGGCCCAGGATCATGAACTGCACTAAGAATTCGATGTCCACGATACCGCCGCGGCCCTGTTTGAGATCGAAGACATCCTCTGCCTTGAGGTTCTGTTCCTTGCGGAGCTTTTCGCGCATATCGACGATTTCGGCCTGCAGGCGCGCCTGTTCGCGGGGTCGCTCCAGAATTTCACGGCGAATCCGGTTGAACCGGTGGTGCATGCTTTGATTGCCGCAGACGACGCGCGCCCGGATCAGGGCCTGATGCTCCCAGGTCCAGGCCTCCTCGCGCAGGTATTTGGCATAGGCCTCGATGTGGCTGACCAGCGGGCCCGCGCTTCCGCTGGGGCGCAGGCGCATGTCCGTCTCGTAAATCCGGCCCGCGCGGGTGTGGGTGGTGAGGATATGGATGACGCGTTGGCCCAGGCGGGAAAAAAACTGGCGGTTGTCGATGGGCTGGGGGCCGTTGGCGGTGTAACCCGGGTCGGCCCCGTGCAGGAAGACGAGGTCCAGATCGGAACCGTAGCCCAGTTCAAACCCCCCCAGTTTGCCGTAGGCCACCACCGCGAACCCCTGGTCGAAGGGCGAGTCGCCCGCCGGCCCGGACGGGCGGCCGTGTCGGGCGACCAGGTGGTTCCAGGCCAGGCCGACGACTTCGTGCAGGATGACTTCGGCCAGATCCGTAAGGTGGTCGCTGACCCGCATGAGCGGCAGGACGCCGGTCACGTCGGCCGCTGCCACGCGCAGGGTGTTGACCTGTCGGAAAATGCAGATGGATTCGATCAGAAACTCGAGGTCGTCCGGTGGGGTCTTGGCCACCACCGTGCGCAGTTCGGCGATGAGTTCGGCCTTTTCCGGCGGCGTGTAGAGGGTGCGCGGGTCGAGCAGCTCATCGAGCAGCACGGGGCGGCGGGCGATCAGCGCGGCAATGAAATGGCTGGCCCCGGCCAGCTGAACCAGGTGTTGCAGGGCGGGCGGGTTTTCCGCCAGCAGGGCCAAATAGGTCGAGCGGCGGCCGATGCCGGCGAGAATGTCGATGATGCGCGTGACGGTCCGGTCGGGCGCCTTGGCCCGCGCGGCCGTCTGCAACATCTGCGGCAGCAGTCGATCGAGGCGCCGCCGGGCCTCGGCGCTGATTTTGGTGCGCTGCGCCTGCCGGCGAAGAAACACCAGGCGCGCCCGCACGTCGGGAGGAGACGCGAATCCGGCCTGCCCCAGCAGATCGTCGGCTTGTTCGGCATCCAGGGCTTCCTGCCAAATGCCATTGAAGACGTCCAGCCCGATGCCGTGTGCGTCGTCCGCTGAAGGCGGCTCGTCCTCATCGGCCAAGAGCGTGGCAAACTGACGATGCACCCAGTCTCGGTGCTGATCGAGGGCATTATCGAAAGCGCGGGTGTCGTCGAAACCCATGGACCGGGCCAGTCGCGCGCGCTCCAGCGTTTCGGTCGGCAGGCGGTGCGTCTGCTGATCGGCGAAGGCCTGCAGGCGGTGCTCGACCCGTCGCAGGAAGATATAAGCGGCGCAAAGACGTCCGCGGACATCCGCGGTGATGTAGCCATTTTGGGCCAGCACGTCGAGGACCGGCATAAGCCGCGGCTCCTGGAGGGCCGGCACCACGCCGCCCCGGATCAGTTGGAAGAACTGGGCAAAGAACTCGACTTCCCGAATCCCCCCGGGACCGAGCTTGACATCGTGGGTCATGCCCTTGCGGCGTACTTCCAGGGCGATCTTGTTCTTCATCTCGCGCAACGATTCGAAAACGCCGTAGTCGAGGTAGCGGCGATAGACAAAGGGGCGCATCATGGCCATCAGGCTGCGGGCGTCGGCGTCATCCCCGGCCACCACCCGGGCCTTGATCCAGGCATAACGCTCCCACTCGCGTCCGTGGGTCTGGTAATAGGTCTCCATGGCGTAGAAGCTCATGGCCAGCGGCCCGCTTTCACCAAAAGGGCGCAGGCCGGTGTCCACCCGGAAAACGAATCCGTCGGCGCGGACCTGGCCCAGGGCCTGGATGAGCCGGCGGGCCAAGCGGGTGAAAAAGTCATCATTGGATATGGACTTGTCGCCGCCGCTGGTATGCCCGCCTTGGGCAAAGGCGAAAATGAGGTCGACATCCGATGAAAAATTGAGCTCGCGGGCTCCGAGCTTGCCCATGCCGATCACCAGCAGTCGCAGCGGGCGGCCGTTCGCCCCCGTCGGTTGGCCGTGCGTTCGTGCCAAAGCCGCGTGGAGAACCTCCAGCGATTTCGTGATGCAGACGTCGGCCAGGTGGGAAAGCTCACTCAGGATCTCATCCAGCGCGGCCCTCCCGGAAAGGTCGCGCCAGGCGATCCGCAGCATCTCCTGGCGGCGGAAGGCGCGCAGGGCCTGGGCGAGTTCGTCGTCGGTGATGTCGCTGGCGGCGGGCATCAGCCGGTCCAGGCGCCGGGCATAGGCCGGCCGGTCGATGGTGCGGTCCAGATCGCCGCTTTGGAGGATTTCCGTCACCCATGCGGGTGTTTGGGACGCGTGGCGGGCGATAAAGTCGCTGAAGCCGAGCACACGCCGGATTTCAGCCCGGATAGCGGCCTCAGCGGGCAGGGGGAGGCTGTTGTGGCGGGCCGCTGTTTGAAAGGCCTGCCATCGTTGCTCGATATCGCTGTCCAGATGCTTTTCGGACGGGTGCATGGGCGGGGTTTCCCTAAAGGCGCACGTTTGTGTCCGCTACCGGTTCGACCCCGGCGCTCTCAGGGCCGCATATAGCCCCAGTCCACCAGTCGCTGGTAGGCGTGCTGCGCGTGGGGGCCTTGCTGCACGACCTTGAGGTAGGCGATATAAAGCTTGGCGGATTCTTCCTTCCGCTGAGCCCCCTCCCGCGAGAGGCCTTTAAGAAAAAGGAGTTCCGGATTGCCCGGCAACATGCGATCGCAGCGCTCAAAATTGTCGAAGGCCTGGTCGAATTGGCCGATGTTGATCCGGGCGATGCCCATAATCAACTGAGCCTGCGGCTCCTGGGGGTCGATCCGGCTCGCGTCGCGGGCGTAGCGCGTGGCGTTGGCGAAACGCTCCTGCATATATTGGCATTTGGCCATGAGGATGTGTGCGGCGTAATCCCGGGGCGCCTTTTTTAGCGCGGTCAGGAACTGCTTCTCGGCGGCCGGGTAGCGTTTGCGGGCCATCTCCTTTTCGCCGTTCTGCATGGCCTCGATCGCCCCGGCCATCCGGCGCAGATCCGCCGTGTGGTCCTGGTAGCGTTCACGGTAGATGGGCTTGCCGGTACGATCCGGATAGCGGGTGCGAATGGCCTCGATGGCCGTCCCGTAGCGCTCATCGCTCATGGGGTGCGTGGCGAAGAGCAGTTCGACCGCATTGGCCTTGTGGCGGCTGAGATTGCGCAGCATGTCCATCAGGTCTTCAAAGCCGTCCGGGTTGTAGCCCGCCGCCGCCATATACTGCAAACCCAGGTCGTCGGCTTCACGCTCGTTGTCGCGGCTGTAGGAGGCCAGAAGCGCCCCGGCGCTGAAAGCGCCCACCTGACCCACGAGGTCGCCCAGCCCCGAACCCTGGCCGCCGGCCATGGCCGACGCCCCGCCCACAAGGGTCTGGGTGAGGGCCGCTTTCGACATCTGCCGGGCGGTGTGGCGGGCGTTGACATGGCCCAGTTCATGACCCAGCAGGGAGGCCAGTTCGGCTTCGTTGTCGATTTTGAGAAGGATGCCGCGCGTGGTGGCGATGGTGCCGCCAGGGAAGGCATAGGCGTTGACATAGGTGGCGTTGACCACCTCGAAGCGATAGGGCATCTGGGGCCGGTGGGTGCCCGGCGCCAAGCGCTTGCCGGTTTGGGCCACGTAGCGGGCGAGTTTACGATCCTGGACGACGCCGTAGTCGGCAGATATCTGGAAGGGTGAATGCTGGCGGTCCACCGCCAGTTCGTCCTGCTCGGAGACAAGCATGAGTTCGGATTTACCGGTCACCGGATTGGTGGCGCAGCCCGTCATCCACGCGGCGGCAACCAGCGTAGTGCAGCGGATAAAATCCCGGCGGTTCAGTCCACCGGCGAGAGCCATGCCTTTGGGGGTCCATTTCATGGTAATGTTTTCCTCATTTTGTTGTCGGGCTGTGGGGGCCGCTGGTGATGGTGGCGGGGGGCCCGGGGAATGAACCGAATCGATCCCAATGGTTCAGGCTATAGCGAAAAACGCACGGGGAGTAAACAGGCTACGCCGATACCCACCCGCTGGACGCATATTTACAGCTTGATTATTCGTACCGGATGCGGTTATTATCCCCGTTCCCGTATGGCGCCCCGCGAAGTATGCGTCTGAAAAAGCGGGTCATTCAGGTGGATGCCGGAAGCAGACAAATTTGTCATAAAATTTAGCGTTTGGCGACAAAAATGTCTGATTGCGGTGATCCCATCATCCCCTCCAGAGGGGCTGCCGGCAGTAACCGCTTGATATGGAATCATAAATTAGCATTCCATCTCGTGGCATGCCGATTGCTTTGCCGGTTGAGGGGTGAAACGGCGGCCTACCCGCGTGTGACCAGTTGGACCTTTCCCATCCCTGCATGACGAGGACAGTGATGTCGAAGGCCGATGGCACAGATGCCCAGCGGGCATCCGTGGATTTTTGCCGCCTGCGGGCACCGGAAGGCGCCTGCCAATTCGATAGGGAGGATCAGCGTTTATGTGTCGATTGTTTGCCATTACCAGCCAGGACCCGCTTTCGCCCATGGTGGCGCTTCAGGCCCTGGACGTGATGCGGGAAGGCCACGACGGCTCCGGTGTCGGGCTCTTCCTGCGGGATCTGGGCGGACCCTTCGATGAAATCAAGGATGCCCCGATACTGTCCGGCATCTTCAGTGAGGCCGGCCTGCGCCGGTTGGACACCTATATGATGGACCTGGGCTTCATGACCAAATACAAGCTCTCCATCAAGGTGCCCAAGACCCCGCCGGCGGGGGTGCCGCGCCGGGACATCTATTTGGTGCGTGCCTATGAATACCCCGAGGACTGGGACGGGTTGCCCCAGAGCGAGCTTTATAACCGCCTGCTGGAGACGCGCCTGACCCTGCGGGCCATGGGGGATGAGACCGGTGACATGATCGTCTTCTCGTTCTGGCCGGATGTCATCATGATCAAGGAGATCGGTGACCCCCTGAGTGTGGCCAAACACCTGATGCTCGACCGCAAGGAACTGCAGGCCCGCATCATAATGGCCCAGGGGCGACAGAACACCAACTACGCCATCAATCTTTATGCCTGTCACCCGTTCTTCATCCAGGGCTATTCCACCATGACCAACGGCGAGAACACGGCCTTCATCCCGATTCGGGAATACCTGTCCTCACGCGGATTCCCCGGCTATGTCGGCTACCAGTCCGACTCGGAGGTGTTCACCCACATCCTGCACTTCGCCGTCAACCGCCTGGGTCTGGGGGTCGAGGCCTACAAGCACATCATCACCCCGTTGCAGGAGGCCGATCTGCACGCGCACCCCAACCACCAACTGCTGACGGGTCTTAAGCAGACCTGCCGCAAGCTGATCATCGACGGGCCCAACTGCGTAATCGGCTCGCTGCCCGATCACAGTCTCTTCATGGTCCAGGACCGCAAGAAACTGCGCCCCGGCGTGGTGGGCGGCCGTCCGGGCCGTTACGCGTTTTCCTCGGAGCTTTGCGGCCTGGATGCCGCCATCCCCGAGCGTGACAAGTCACAGGATTTTCAACCCATGCATCTGGACACCGCCATCGTGAACGCGGATCGTCAGGAGGTCAAGATATGCAGCCAGAAGGACCCATTGCACCTTTCTCACTGAGCATCAAGGATCTGCCCTGGCAGATCGCGTGGGACAAGGACAAGTGCACGCTCTGCGGCCGCTGCACGGCCTCCTGCCCGGTGAACGCCATCGAGCTCGGCGTCTTCCGCAAGCGCCAGGTGGCCCCGGCGGTGGGCATTCTCGAGGCCCCCGAGAACCAGTACACGCTCTACTACGGCATCCGCCAGAAAACCGATCCGGCTTACGCCTGCGTGGGCTGCGCCATGTGCAACATGGTCTGCCCGAACGACGCCATCATCCCCATGCACGGGGACGAAATCGACAAGCTGCGCATGCACGGCGACCGCGGCGGCCAGGCCCGGCGGCGCGGCGGGCGGCGCAACGACCCCGGCAGCCTTCTGGACCAGATCAAGTTCATTCGCATATCGATGCTGACCGATCCGGCCCTGGACGCCGGGCGCCACGAGTTCGAGCTTCGGACGCTATTGGGCCGCGTCCTGCCGCCCGAGCAGAACCTCAAGTTCATGGCCGAAAACGGCTGGACGCCGCCGGTCCGCGAGATTTACCCCCTCATGATCGGGGGCATGTCCTTCGGGGCCCTCTCGCCCAACATGTGGGAGGGGCTCCAGATGGGGGTGGCCTACCTGAACGAGGAACTCGGCATGCCCGTACGCATGTGCACCGGCGAGGGCGGCTGCCCGCCACGCCTGCTGCGCTCGCGCTTTCTCAAGTACGTCATTTTGCAGATCGCCAGCGGCTATTTCGGCTGGGACGAGATCATCCACGCCATCCCCGAAATGAAGGAGGACCCCTGCGCGGTGGAGATCAAATACGGCCAGGGGGCCAAGCCCGGCGACGGCGGGCTGCTGATGTGGTACAAGGTCAACAAACTGATCGCCGCCATTCGGGGGGTGCCCGAAGGGGTCAGCCTACCCAGCCCGCCCACCCACCAGACCAAGTATTCCATCGAGGAGTCGGTGGCCAAGATGATCCAGTCCATGTACATGGCCTGGGGCTTCCGGGTGCCGGTCTATCCCAAGATATCGGCCACCACCACCTCCTTGGCCGTGCTGAACAACCTGACCCGCAACCCCTACGCCTCGGCCCTGGCCGTGGACGGCGAGGACGGCGGCACCGGCGCCGCCTACAACGTGTCCATGAACCATATGGGCCACCCCATCGCCAGCAACATCCGCGACTGTTACCTCAATCTGGCCAAGGTCGGCATGCAGAACGAAATCCCGATCATCGCCGGGGGCGGGATCGGCAAGACCGGCAACATGGCGGCCAACGCCGCCGCCCTGATCATGCTGGGGGCCAGCGCCGTGCAGATCGGTAAATACATCATGCAGGCCGCGGCCGGCTGTCTGGGCTCGGAGACCGATCGCTGCAATATCTGCAACATCGGTTTGTGCCCCAAGGGGATCACCTCCCAGGACCCGCGGCTCTATCGGCGTCTGGACGTCGATCAGGTGGCCGAACGGGTGGTGGACGTCTTCCTGGCCTTCGACACCGAACTGCGCAAAATCCTGGCGCCGCTGGGACGATCGACCTCGCTGCCGATCGGGATGTCCGACGCGCTGGGAATCGCCGATAAAAATGCGGCCGAGCGGTTGCAAATCAATTACGTGGTCTAGGTATGCCGTCACCGGCGCGGGCGTTGCCGCGCCGCAGTGGAGAGTTTTCGCATGAGCAGTGAAGCCAATCAGGATCAATCCATCTATCATATCATCAGCGGCCAGCAGAACGGGGAACGGATCGAGTCCCGCGTGCTGGAAGAGAAAATCCAGGAGGCGGTGGCCAGCGGTGAGCGCAACCTGAAAGTCCTGGCCTTCGGCCAGCACGGGATCGGAGGGCGTCTCTGGAAGGCCGAGGACGAGCAAGTGCATGTCCGCATCGAGGGCCCGCCGGGCCAGCGCCTGGGCTCGATGGGCTTTGCCAACACCACCATCGAGGTCCTGGGCCCGGCTTCCGACGACACCGGCTGGCTCAACGCCGGCGCCGAAATCATCGTCCACGGTCACGCCGGCAACGGCACGGCCAACGCCATGGCCCAGGGCCGCGTCCGGGTGGCCGGCAACATTGGCGCCCGCGGCATGACCATGACCAAGAGCAACCCGCGCTTTGCGCCGCCCGAGCTCTGGGTGCTGGGTTCGGTGGGGGACTATTTCGGCGAGTTCATGGCCGGCGGTGTGGCGGTCATCTGCGGCATCGATGCCCAGAATCCCGACAACGTGCTGGGCTATCGCCCTTTTGTCGGCATGGTCAGCGGCAAGGCGTTTTTCCGCGGCCCCCACGGGGGCTACAGCCAGGGCGACGCCAAAATGGTGCCCATCGGTGATGACGACTGGCAATGGCTTCAGGACAACGTCAACATCTTTCTCCAGCGCATCGGGCGCGAAGAGCTGACCGCGGAACTGGCGGACCGCACGCAATGGCAGATGATCACGGCCCGCAGCCCCCACGAGAAGAAAACCCGCCAGACCCGGCCCATGGCGGCCTTTCACCAGGAGGTCTGGGACCAGGAGCTGGGAGGCGGCGGGATCATCGGGGATCTCAGCGACCAGGACCGCAGCCAGGTCCCGTTGGTCGTCACCGGCGAACTGCGCCGCTTCGTTCCGGTCTGGGAAAACCGCAAATACGCCGCTCCCTGCGAGGCCACCTGTCCCAGCGGTATTCCGGTGCACGAGCGCTGGCGGCTGGTGCGCCAGGGGCGAATGGACGAGGCCGTCGATCTGGCGCTGAGTTTCACCCCTTTTCCGGCCACGGTCTGCGGGTATCTGTGCCCGAACCTGTGCATGTCGAGCTGCACGCGGCAATCGGCGTTCATGGCGCCGGTGGACATCCGCGGTCTGGGCCAGGCCAGCATCGAGGCCGGAATGGAAACGCTGCCGCCCTTGAGTGGCCGCAAGGTGGCCGTGGTCGGCGGCGGTCCCGCCGGTATTTCGGTGGCCTGGCAGCTGCGCCGCAGCGGCCACGAAGCCACGGTCTACGACACCTCGGCGATACTGGGAGGCAAGATCGCCTCGGCCATTCCCAGCAGCCGGATCCCCGAGGACGTGGTCTCCGCCGAACTTGAGCGCGTCCGGGAGATCATCCCGCATGTCCACCTGCAGCAGGCCGTCAACCAGGACGATGTGGCCCAGCTGCGCGAAGACTATGATTTTGTCGTTCTGGCCACCGGCGCCCAGAAACCGCGGGTGGTGCCGGTACCCGGCAAGGAGCGCCTGATCACGGCGCTCGATTTTCTGACGGAAGCCAAGGCGGGAAGCGCCCGCGTCGGCAAGCAGGTGGTGATCATCGGTGCCGGCAACGTGGGCTGCGACGTGGCCACCGAAGCCTATCGCCTGGGTGCCGAGGACATCACCCTGATCGATATCCAGGAGCCGCTCTCCTTTGGCAAGGAGCGCGAGGATGCTGAAAAGGTCGGCGCCAAATTCCGCTGGCCCTGCTTCACCCGGGAAATCACGGACAAGGGCGTCGTGCTCACCGACGGCGAGCTGCTGCCGGCGGACACGGTTTTCATTTCGATCGGCGACGCACCCGATTTGAGCTTCGTTCCCGAGAGCGTCACCACGGAGCGGGGCTTCGTGGTGGTCAACGAACACTACCAGACCACGGACGCCAAGGTCTTCGCCATCGGCGATATCGTCAAACCGGGGCTGCTGACCGATGCCATCGGGGCCGGGCGTCAGGCCGCGGCGGCCATCGCCGAGATGCTGGCGGGCCGCCGTCCGGTAAGCGACATCCGCCCGATGATCGACAAGAACCGCATATCGCTTGAGTATTTCGATCCTCGGATTCTGGACTACGAAGATATCGACCATTGCGGTTCACAGTGTTCCTCGTGCGGCGCCTGCCGCGATTGCGGCATCTGTTCGGCCGTCTGTCCTTACAGTGCCATCAGTCGCGAGGAGACGTCCGACGGCGGCTACGAATATGTGGTGGACGCCGAGCGCTGCATCGGGTGCGGATTTTGCGCCGGGGCCTGCCCCTGCGGGATCTGGGATCTGGTGGAGAACACCCCCCTGGTTTGACCGCATGGGCGCGCGATGGCCATGGTTCGATCCGGCCGCTCCCCCCGCCGCGGGGCTTGCGGCCGGATTTCTATTGATAAAACGGTGGGCTTCCACTACTTAGTGTCCATCCCGAAAGGGCATCTTTCGGCCCAGGCCTGCGTTCTCGCAAATTTGAAATCCTCGACGTAGCATAAGCTACGCCTGCGGTTTCAAATTCACTGCGGCCTTGGCCTGAACCGAAACCTACCCTTTCGAAATGAACACAACGTAAGGATTGGTCGCGTCGGCAACGGCCGTCGGACGCATGGGTGAACATAAAATTTCTTCAGGTGATTGATCTCTAATGAACGCGATACTGGCACTCGAAGACGGGCGGACATTCAAATGCCGTTCCTTTACCGGCCCCGGGGAAGCCCGCGGCGAGGTGGTATTCAACACCAGCATGACCGGCTACCAGGAAGTCCTGACCGATCCTTCCTACAGCGGCCAGCTCGTGACCATGACCTACCCGCTGGTGGGCAACTACGGTATCAACCGCGAAGACATTGAATCCGGAGGCATCCAGGTGGCCGCCTTCCTGATCAAGGAATACCAGCCGTATCACAGCAACTACCGGGCCACCTTCTCCCTGGCCGAATACCTTAAATCCCAGGATATCATCGGCGTGGAGGGCCTGGACACACGCGCCCTGACCCGCCACATCCGCAAGGCCGGCGCCATGCGGGCACTGTTGACCACCCACGATCTGGACCCGGATTCCTGTGTCGCCAAAGCCCGTGCCCTTCCCGGCATGGAGGGCCAGGACCTGGCCAGCACGGTGACCACCGGCGCGCCCTACCGTTGGGCGGGTGATGCGCCCGTGCCGCTGGATGCGGCCGGCGGCGTCGACGCCCTGGACCGCGGCGTCTGGCAGGCACGTAGCCGCCGGCATTCGGTGGTGGCCATGGATTTCGGTATCAAATACAACATCCTGCGCTGTCTGGACCAGGCCGGTTTCGAGGTGGTGGTGGTGCCGGCCGCGACGCCGGCCGATACCATCCGGGCCATGGCACCCAGCGGCATTTTTCTTTCCAACGGGCCGGGCGACCCCGAACCGGTGCGCTACGCCATCGAGACCATCCGCGAACTGATCGATTACCGGCCCATGTTCGGCATCTGTCTCGGGCACCAGCTCATGGGGCTGGCCCTGGGCGGGAGCACCTATAAACTCAAATTCGGTCACCGGGGCGCCAACCAGCCCGTCAAGCACCTGGCCAGCGGACGTATCGAAATCACCTCTCAGAACCACGGGTTTGCCGTTGACATCGATTCCCTCAAAGACAAGGACATCGAGATCACCCACATCAACCTCAATGACAACACCCTGGAGGGGTTTCGCAGTCGCCGCTACCCGCTGTATGCCGTACAGTACCATCCGGAGGCCTCGCCCGGACCCCACGACGCCCGCTATCTATTCGCCGATTTCAACCGGCTGATGGACGAGGCGACCCAATAGCGCAAGCCTCCGATGTCGGGCATCAACGCCCGCAACGGTGACAACCTGAAGCCCTATACAGAGATCAGAATTCATGCCCAAAAGAACGGATATCCGCAAAATCCTCATCATCGGCGCTGGCCCGATCATCATCAGCCAGGCCTGCGAATTCGACTACTCCGGCACCCAGGCCTGCAAGGCGCTCAAGGAAGAAGGCTACGAGGTCGTGCTGGTCAACAGCAATCCGGCCACCATCATGACCGACCCGGAAATGGCCGACCGGACCTATATCGAACCCGTGACCCCGGAAGCCGTGGCACGGATCATCGCTCGCGAGCGCCCCGATGCCCTTCTGCCCACCCTGGGCGGACAGACCGGTCTGAACACCGCCGTGAAGGTGGCCGAACGCGGGGTACTGGAAAAATACGATGTGGAGATGATCGGCGCGACCCTGGCCTCCATCCAGAAGGCCGAGGACCGCGACCTGTTCCGCCAGGCCATGGCCAACATCGACCTGCGCATTCCGAAAAGCGGCATCGCCACCACCATGGAGGAGGCCCGCGATATCGTGGCGCAGATCGGTTTTCCGATCATCATCCGGCCCAGCTTCACCCTGGGCGGCACCGGCGGCGGGGTGGCCTACAACCCCGACGACCTCGAACGCATGGCCAAAGCCGGATTGGATGCGAGCCTGATCACCCAGGTGATGCTGGAGGAATCCGTCCTGGGCTGGAAGGAATACGAGCTTGAGGTAATGCGCGACAAGCACGACAATGTCGTGATTATCTGTTCGATCGAAAACCTGGATCCCATGGGCGTCCACACCGGAGACAGCATTACGGTGGCGCCGGCCCAGACCCTGAGCGACCGCGAATACCAGATCATGCGCAACGCCTCGCTGGCCATCATGCGCGAGATCGGTGTCGACACCGGGGGCTCCAACGTCCAGTTCGCCGTGCATCCCCAAACCGGGGAGATGATCGTGGTGGAGATGAACCCGCGGGTTTCGCGCAGTTCGGCCCTGGCTTCCAAGGCCACCGGTTTCCCGATCGCCAAGATCGCGGCCAAGCTGGCCGTGGGCTATTCCCTGGACGAGATTCCCAACGACATCACCGGGGAGACCCTGGCCTCGTTCGAGCCCACGCTCGATTACTGCGTGGTCAAGATCCCGCGCTGGACGTTCGAAAAGTTTCCGGAGACGCCCGATTTCCTGACCACGGCCATGAAGTCCGTGGGCGAGACCATGTCCATTGGCCGCACGTTCAAGGAGGCGCTGCAAAAAGGCCTGCGCTCGCTGGAGATCGGACGCCACGGCCTGGGGGCCGACGGGCGCGACCCCCAGGACACGGCCGACGATCCTTCCGTCGCCCTCACCCGCGCCGAGATCGAGCACCACCTGGTGACCCCCAACTCCCAGCGGGTCTTCTATCTGCGCCATGCCCTCCAGCAGGGGTTTTCGGTCGACGCCATTTACGAACGGACCAGGATCGACCCCTGGTTTCTCTACCAGATCCGGCAAATCGTCGATCTCGAGAGCGAACTGGCCGCCGCCGGTGACGGCCTGGACGATCGGTTGCTCGAAAAAGCCAAGACCTTCGGGTTTTCGGACATGCAGCTGGCCCATCTGACCGGCAGCGACGCGTTGGCCATCCGGGCGCGCCGCCAGGCCATCGGTTTGCGGCCGGTCTACAAATTGGTGGACACTTGCGCGGCCGAGTTCAAGGCGGCCACGCCCTATTTCTATTCCACCTACGAGGAGGAGGACGAGGCCCGCCAGACCGCGGGGCCCAAGGTCATGATCCTGGGCGGCGGACCCAACCGCATCGGGCAGGGGATCGAATTCGACTACTGCTGCGTGCACGCCTCTTTCGCGCTGCGGGAGGAAGGTGTCGAGAGCATCATGGTCAACAGCAACCCCGAAACGGTGAGCACCGATTACGACACCTCGGACAAGCTCTATTTCGAACCCCTGACGCTCGAGGACGTGCTGCACATCGTCGAGACCGAAAAGCCCACGGGGGTGATCGTGCAGTTCGGTGGGCAGACGCCGCTGAACCTGGCTTCGGGTCTTCTGCAGGCCGGGGTCCCTATCCTGGGCACCCATCCCCACAGCATCGACCGGGCCGAGGATCGGGAACAGTTCCAGGCCATGCTCAAGAAGCTCGGCCTGGTGCAGCCCGATAACGGCACGGCCATGGACGTGGCCGAAGCCCTCAAGGTGGCCGAGAGCATCGGCTACCCGGTGATCGTGCGGCCCTCCTATGTTTTAGGGGGGCGCGCCATGAAGATCGTCTACGACCGTGCGGACCTGGAGAATTTCACCCGCCTGGCCATCAGCGCCTCTCCGGGGCATCCGGTGCTGATCGACAAGTTCCTGGAGGACGCCGTGGAGGTCGATGTGGACGCCCTCTGCGATGGGCGGCGCACGCTCATCGGCGGGATCATGGAGCACGTCGAGGAGGCTGGCATCCACTCGGGCGATTCGGCCTGTATCCTGCCGCCGCAATCCATACCCGCGCGGGTGCTGGAGGGAATTACGGTCGCCACCCGGGCCATGGCGGCCGAACTCAACGTGGTGGGACTGATGAACGTCCAATACGCCATCAAGGGGGACCAGGTGTTCGTCCTGGAGGTCAACCCCCGGGCCTCGCGCACGGTGCCCTTCGTGAGCAAGGCCACGGGCGTTCCCCTGGCCAAACTGGCCACCAAGGTCATGCTGGGCCGCAGCCTGGAAGCATTGGGTTTGACCGTTGAAATCATTCCGGGGCACGTGTCGGTCAAAGAGGCGGTTCTGCCTTTCGACCGTTTCCCGTCGGTGGACACCTTGCTGGGACCGGAGATGAAGTCCACTGGCGAGGTCATGGGCATCGATCCGGATTTCGGGTCGGCCTTTGCCAAGGCCCAGCTGGCGGCGCGCCAGCAGCTGCCGGTGGAGGGTACGGTGTTCATCAGCGTCAAAGACCGGGACAAGCCGGCGGTGGCCGACCTGGCGCGACGGTTTGTGGAGCTGGGTTTCGGCATCATGTCCACCCGCGGCACGGTGGATTTTCTCAAGGCCCGCGGAATTCCGGCGGCGTTTGTCTACAAGGTTTCCACCGGCCGCCCGCATGTGGTGGACGCCATCAAGAACCGCGAAATCCAGATGGTGGTCAACACCGGATCGGGGGACGAGACCAAACGTGACGGCTATGAGATCCGCCGGGCGGCGCTCAAATTCAACCTGCCCTACGCCACCACGGTGGCGGGCGCCGTGGCCATGTGCGAGGGGGTGGCCGCCCTCAAGGGCAAGCGCCTTGAAGTCATGTCGCTCCAGGAATACCATCACCAGCTTGCCGCCCAGTCCGGGGCGCAGCGCACCGGCTGAACCGCAACCAGGGGCAAGTCAACCGACCGGGAGAGGACCCGATGATGATTCTTGATGAAAAGCCGCGTGAAGCCTGTGGATTATTCGGGGTTCACGGGCATGCGGATGCGGCCAAGCTCACCTATTTCGGGCTTTACGCCCTTCAGCACCGCGGCCAGGAAAGTGCCGGCATCACCGTTTGCCAGGACAAGAGCATCGTCGGCCACAAGGGGATGGGCCTGGTTTCGGATGTCTTCACCATGAAGCATCTCGGGCAGCTGGCCGGGGCTTCGGCGGTGGGGCATGTGCGCTATTCCACCACCGGAAGCTCGATTCTCACCAATGCCCAGCCTTTTTTCGTGCGCCACCAGAAACGCTCCTACGCCGTGGCGCACAACGGCAACCTGGTGAATGCCCACACGCTCAAGAACGAACTCGAGCAGTCCGGCTCCATTTTTCAGACCACCATGGACAGCGAGGTCTTCCTGCACCTGTTCGTCAAAAACCTGCGCCATGGCTTTGAAGGGGCCTTGATGGAAACCGTCAAGCGTCTCAAGGGGGCCTACTCCTTCGTGCTCCTGACCAGCGAGGGCGAGGTGATCGGCATCAAGGATCCCAACGGGTTCCGACCGCTTTGCCTGGGCAAGCTCAATGGCAGCTATGTCCTGGCTTCGGAGACTTGTGCCCTCGATCTGGTGGAGGCCGAGTTCGTCCGTGAGCTTGACCCGGGCGAAATCGTCATCATCGGCGACGACGGCATCCGGAGTATCCGCACCCAACCCGAAGGGGTCCCGCGCGCATTCTGCATTTTCGAATTCATTTACTTCGCGCGTCCGGACAGCACGATTTTCGGAAAAAACGTCTACCTGACCCGCAAGGCGCATGGCCGCCGCCTGGCCCAGGAGTCCCCGGTGGATGCCGATCTCGTGATGCCCTTCCCGGATTCGGGCACCTATGCGGCCCTGGGCTATGCGGAGGAGGCCGGCCTGCCTTTCGAGATGGGCATGATCCGCAACCACTACGTGGGGCGTACCTTTATCCAGCCCACCCAGAGCATGCGCGACTTCGGCGTGCGCGTGAAACTCAATCCGGTCAAGGATCTGCTGCGCGGCCGAGACATCATTATCATCGAGGATTCGATCATCCGGGGCACCACGGCCAAAACCCGCGTCAAGGCCCTGCGTGAACTGGGGGTCAAACGGGTCCACATGCGGGTCAGCGGGCCGCCCCACCGGCATCCCTGCCACTACGGCATCGATTTTCCCACCGAAGGCGAACTGATCGCGGCCAGTATGTCCGTGGAAAAGCTGGGCCGGCATCTGGGGCTCGATTCCCTGTCCTATCTGAGTCTGCCCGGTCTTCTGGCGTCGACCGGCGTGACGGATCCGAGCAATCATTTTTGCAAGGCCTGTTTCGATGGTTGCTATCCGGTCGATTTTGATGGATCATTGTCCAAAAACTGCATGGAAATGATTTGATCCTGATGAAGGGTCTGCATTTCCCACCAGCACGCGAGGTCATATGCAGGAAACGCGATATCTTAAAGACAGCATCGAGAATATCCAGCGGCTGCTGACCATACCGGCATTGCGCAATTTCGAGACCAGCAACCTGAGCCGCCTGCTGCGTCTCAGCAAGATCCGCGAATACGATAAGGACGAGCAGATCATCCGCGAGGGCGACAACGATCCCTGGCTGTACTTCCTGCTCGACGGCCAGGTGCGCATCGAGAAGGGCGGTATCGAAATCGGGGTCTTCAGCGAGCGGGGCGAGATCTTCGGCGAAATGCGCGTGATCGACAGCCGTGCCCGCTCGGCCACCGCCATCGCCCTGGGACGGGTCGTCTGTCTGGCGGTCAATACGTCCGCCACCGACCGCATGGAGGGCAAGGACGGGCGCGACGAGCAGCTCGATTTCCTGCTGCTGCTCTACCGCATTTTCGCCGAGTTTCTGTCCATCCGGCTGAGGCTGACCAGCGACGAGCTGATCAAGGCCCAGAAAATTCTCAAGACCCTAAAATAGTTTGTTTAAATGGCCCGCAAACGCACGGTGGCGTTCTCCCGCAACGCCGTCAATCTTTTCTTTCACCTGCTGACCCGCTGCAATCTCAACTGTCACCACTGTTACATCAATCCAGCGCAGCACGGCAACCAGACCCTGCCGCTGGAAACCGTCCGCCGGTGGCTGGCCGCGTTCCAGGCCCGCAGCCACGAAACCAACCTGGTGCTCCTGGGCGGGGAGCCCACGCTGCACCCGGATCTGGCGCCCATCATCCACCTGGCCCGCGAGATGGATTTCGGTTCCGTTACGGTGGATACCAACGGCTATCTCTTTAACGACATTCTCGAGCGGGTGACCCCCGCGGATCTGGATTATTTGAGCTTTAGCCTGGACGGGCCCACACCCACCGTCAACGATCCCCTCCGCGGCCAAGGATCCTTCCAGGCCTGCGTTGACGGTATCCGCAAGGCCGTGTCACGCGGCTTCACCACCAGTTTGATCTACACAGTGAGCCGGGCCAATATCGATCACCTCGATCGCATGGGGCCGCTGCTCGAGGATCTGGGGGTCGAGCGTTTTTTTATCCAGGTGATCGGTCTGCGGGGAAAGTCCGCCGGCCCTCCACAGGCATTGGGGGCGGGCTCGACGGGGCAGGTCTCCCGCGAGCAGTGGATGCAGGTCGTGCCCCGGGTGGCCGAACGCATCGCCGATGCGGGCCTCACCGTGGTCTACCCCAAGGTTTTTCTGGCGCCAGGCGAAGCCTTTGCTTGCGCCGGCCGGGTGGCGGAGAATTATTTCGTTTTCCCCAATGGCCGGGTTTACCGCTGTCCGCTGTGCGAGGACTATCCCCTGCACAGCCTGGTGTTCGAAGACGATCAGCTGAGCGCCACGCCGAAGATCAACGAAGCGGACCTATTCGAGCTTGCGATACCCGAAGGCTGTGTCATGAATCGCCTTGTGCAGCCCGGCAATATCGACTACGGACCGGGCGGCCGACCCCTGTATCCGATCGCCTGCTGCCTGCTCAAAGAGGAGGTGCGCCGCACATGACGACGGGGACGATCCGGCAGCAGCTGGTGGTGCTTCTCGAGGCGGGCGCATGGGATGTGCGGGGTCTTTCCCAGGCGCTGGGGATTGCGGAACGGGAGGTGATCGCTCACCTGCCCCATGTCAAGCGCAGTCTGGAGGGCAGCGGGGCGCAACTCGTTATTCAGCCGGCTGTCTGTCGGTCCTGCGGCTTCACCTTCAAGGGTCGCGGGCGCTTCACCCGGCCCGGGCGATGCCCGCGATGCCGTCGGACGCACATCGCCCCCCCGGCGTTTCATGTGGCCTGATCCCTATTTCCGGTACCATTCCCCGCTGGGCTTCTGGAGCCACTCGCCGGCGCCGGCGACCTGGGCGCGTTTGGCGGCCGCGCGCTGGCCCACCTGCTTCACGCTGCCGCCGGTTTTGGCGGCGATGGCCTGGTAGACCTTCTGCCGGTCCTTGTTTTCGGCTTTGACCAGGTCGGCCGCGCCGCCGCCCTTGCCGCGGATTTCAAGATATCCCTGGTTGTTCTCCCCGACGATCCCCTGGGATTTGAGTTTGAGAATTTCGGGCGCCCGGGCCGCCATGCGTTCTTTCACGCTGGCGGCCTGGACCGCAGCGGGAATCGACAGAAAGGTTAAGGCCATAAACATGACCAGCCCGCCGATGAATTTACGCTTAAGTGCCGTCATCGTGTTCGTCTCCTCCCTGATCATTCCGGGGTCGTATTTTCCTGTTCCTGGCGCAGGGCCTCTTCCTGTTCGAAAAGGTCGCCGAAATAATCGTCGATTTCCCGATCGATCTTCACGTTCACGTCGATGGTGATGTGAATCGGCTTGACCTCGACGGGGGCGACCTCGACACGGTGCTGGGTACAGGCGGCGCCGGTGCCGGCCAGCAGGGCGACCGTCAGCAAAAACCATTTGGTGCGCATGCGGTTCTCCATTCCGTTAGGAGAAAAGATTCAGCAGGTCTTTGTACTCCAGTAGACGATTGAGGGGCAGTGAAAAGTTGACATCGAGTTTGATTTCCTCGAATCGGGACCCCGGGCTTGCGGGGTCCGCCGGGACAAAACCGCCGGCTTGGGTATCGTAAATAAAGGGCAGCGGGTTGGTCGGCCGACCGCTGAGCTGCAGTTTGAGGCTTAGCAGGTCTTCCCGGGGTTTGGTGGCCAAGCTCAGTTTGACCCATTCGTAATCATATTCTTTAAGGGCCTGTCTGGCAAGCTCCAGCTGGTTGTACTGGGCGGTGCCGGGGGGGATTCCGGCGGTCAGCATGTCGGTGCCCCGCAGCCGAATCGTGCCGCCTTCACCGGGGGAGGAGTAAAGGAATCCGCTGTTCACCAGGAACTGCCCCTTGCGGATGCGGATCGGCACGCGGCCGCTGACCGTGCCGCCCCCCTCGGCCCGGGCCGCTCCGATCTGCTCCAGCAGGGGGGCCAGCTTGAGCCGGTCGCAACTGAGGGTGAGGTCGTATTCGTCTTTTCCCGGCACCACCCGGGTGGCCGGCAGATAGACGGTCCCCTGGCACCATTCGAATCGGCCCCGTTCAAGAAAAAACACCCCTCCGGGCTCGATCTGGAAGTCGATTCGACCGTTGGAGGCGGCAATATCGCCGACGTAGGTCCGCTCGAAAGCGATCTGCTGCCGGGGGGCCGAGCGCATGGCCGTCAGATCCGGGAAGACGACGGCACCCTCGAGGCCCAGGATGCCAGCTTTTTTTTGGGGCATGGTCAGGCGCCCGCCGCCGATTTCCATGCGGAGATCGGCTTGAAGGTTGCCCGTTTCGTAGACCCCGCGACCGGCGGCCGTGATGCGGCCGTTGCCCCGTATGCCGGCCCAGGCGGTCTTGAGGGTGCCAAGATCGATATCCTCCTGGCTGGCGGCGCGTTCGAAACGATAGGTCAGGCTCACCCGGGGTGGGGCATCACCGGCACCGACGGCTAAACGGCCGTCGACCTGCAAGCGACCGCCGGGCAGCAGCGCGCTTTGATGGGTTGCCTTGAATTCGGCCCCCCGGGCTTGCTGGCGCAACCGGCCGTTTACCGCGCCCAGCGAGCGGTCGTTCCATTTGAGGGCCGCCAGGCTGAATCGGCCCCCGGCCGTCGCGGGGTCAGGGGGCCAGGCCAGGGGCAGGTCGATACGAAGGCCTTCCAGGCTGAGCTGATGTTCCGGCACGCGAATGGCCCCGCGCGCAATCCGTGTGCGGCCCACAAGACGCAGTTCGTCACCGGCCGTCTCAAAAGTGCCCTCGACGGCTACCCGCGGCAGTCGGCCCCGGGCAGATGCGTTCGCGATCTTTAAGTTGTCGGCCTGGATACCGTAACGTCCCTGAAACCGATCCCGTGCACCTTCAGCGGACGCCCGAAGGGAAACGACCGGGATCCCCACGCTCGTTTGCGCCAGCCGGGTTTTGAAATCCGCCAGCTGCGCTTCGGCCTCGATTTGGATCCGGTTTTTGACGCCGCTTGCGGTCATACGCAATCGGGGCGTGAAATGCAGCGGGTCATTGTCTGGTCCTGGCGGCGGATTCAATGCCCACAGACCGCCCTGCCCTGAGAGCTTCAGGTCCCACGACTGATCGTTCTGCCATCGCCCGCGATAAGTCAGCGGCAGGCGTTGACCCGGGGCGGCATCGGACGTGCTGGAAGCATCCCGGGGCGGTGTGCGGGCTTCCAGATCGAAGGCGCCTGCCACCATCCAGCCCTTTGCTTCGGGATGCAGTCGGCCGTGCCAGTTACGGATCCGCCATTGATCCGGCCGGCCGACCGTCAATTCCGCCACTTGCAGCGTCCAGCTGCCATCTTCGGCATGTTTGACGGTGGCCAGCGGTGCATCCGGGGTCGATACCCGCAATCCCGGCGGGCGCCCGAGGGATGCGACACCTTCCGGGAGCCGCAGCTGAAATTCGGCCGTCTTCAGTTTAAGCGGTTTGATCTGCAGCCGGGCTTTACCGGCGGCGGCCAGCCGGCCGGCCAGGGGAAGGTCCACAAAGCCGCTCAGGCGGCTTAGGTCCAGGTCCGCATCGGCCGCGGCAATCGTCAGCGCTTGCGCACCCGGATTCAGGTCAAAGGCGACGGTGATCGGCTGGTCTGCGGGCGAGCAGCGCAAGCGACCCCGGTAGCGCTCCCCGTTTTGATCGTCGTGATTCATCGTCAGGCGAAACGGCATCGTCAACCGGCGGTGGCCCTGGTCGATCTCCAAACGGCTGTTACGGATCTCCACACGGCGGATTTTCCATTCCGAGTGTTTGGATCGGTCGGGCTTCGGCGCCAGGGAGGGCGCCGGATCAAACAGCCGGTCCGGAAGACCGGACAGGCGCCAGCCCGCTTCGGTTTTTACGATCCGGAGTACCAGTCCGCTGATTTTGATCCTCTCGACGACGCGCGTCCGCAAGCCCTGGGGGCTGTAGTCGATGACCAGGTTGTCCAAATAGGGCGGGCCCTCGTGCTCTGGGTCCCCGCCAGCGAGCCGGAGGTCATGGACATCGGCCTGCCAGGGGGTAATCTGATGCAGATCGAAGTGCAGGTCGGCGATGCCGTGATCGGCAGCGTAGCTGCGGATGGTTTTTTCGAGAAGCGGCGCCAGAGCGGATTGCAGGTAAAGCACGAGTCCAAGGGCGGTCAGGAAAGAAAGGACGGCGGCGGCCGCGGCCCAGGGCCAGCATCGACGATAGCGGGGCGGCTTGGGCGCAGGTGTTGCTTTCGGTGTCATCGGGTTAGCGTCTTTTCTTGGCGAGCATTTAGTCGGGGCGGCCGTTTCAGGCCATTCCGACAAGCGCGTTGGTCAGAGCCTGCGAATCAGCGCTTTCAACTCTTCGATCTGGGCGGCGGTTAGATTTTCGAAGGCGACCTCGATGCCTTGGGGGGTGCGCCCAACGACGAGGCCGGAGACCATGACGCTGACTTCCTCGCCGGGGTCGGTGATATTCATCATCAGGCTCTCGCCCTCACTGATCGGTTCGGCGGTTTCGAGAAATACCCCGTCGAGGCGCAGCGTGCGGGAATAGGTGCTGTAGGACGCGTCTTCGGTGTCGTATTCGATGAGCACGCGCCGTTCGGGGTGCGCCGTGACCCCATGGTGGGCTTTGCTTCCTCCGGCCGGCGCCTCATGGCTTTCTGCCAGGCTGTCCACGCGAACGACCACCACGGTGATGTTGTCGTCTCCGCCGCGGTCATTGGCCATCTTGATCAACTCGGCGCAAGCCGCGTCAGGCGTTTCGCGCTGTACGATTTCGCCGATTTCTTCCGGAAAAGCTTTATCGCTCAATCCGTCGGAGCAAATGACGAAGATGTCGCCGGTCCGGCAGTCGAGTTCGCGGGTGTCGGGATTGACCGTTTCGCTGATGCCCATGGCCCGTGTGATCATGTGGAGATATTGCTGGCCGAGTTTGAGGCCGCCCTCGGGCGCGATGGCTTCCTGCTCGGCCATCACCGTGTGAATCGTGGAGACCGTCTCGGTGGCGCCGGCCCGCACCCTGAAAATGGGACTGTCGCCCACATTGGAGACAACGATCTGGTTGTTGCTGAGAAGCACCGCCGAGAGGGTGGATCCCATGCCCTTGCAGGTCTCATCGTTCTGGGCGTAATCGAAGGTTTTAAGATTGGCCCGGCGAATGCTGTAAATCAGCTGGTTGGCCTCGGTGGACAAGTTGCGGTCGAATCCGACCATTTTGGCCGGATTGTCGGCCGCCGCCAGCTTGCGCAGGGTCCGCTGCAGGGTCTCGACCACCAAACGGCTGGCCACTTCACCGGCCTTGCGCCCCCCCATGCCGTCGGCCACCACGTAGAGACCCAGGCCCTCGTCGATGAGAAACGCATCTTCGTTGCCCTTGCGTTTTTTTCCGACATCGGTCTGGCCGGCGGATGCTGCAATGATCATACCTCAGACCTTTCTAAGGATCGGGATCACGCCTCCGGCCCCGGGGGCTGGAGGCTGGCGCTCTTCTCCAGGCGGTAAGACAGGGTGCGGGCGAAGTTTTTGAAAAAAAGAAGCTGGATGCTCTCGGGCGCCTTGTCCAGCAGCGTGGCATTGATCTTCATGAGCAGGCATTCCGTTGCCGTCGAGGCTGTGGCGTTGCGGGCCTGCCCGGCGATATAGGCCATTTCACCAAAACATTCACCGGCCCGGATTTTGGCGATGACCTCGTTGTCCTTGCGAATGCGGACCTTGCCCTTGAGCAGCACATAGAAGGTGTCGTCGATGTCGCCTTCGGTGACGATCACCTTGCCTTTGGGCATTTTCATGATACAGCCGGTCAACCCCAGACTCTCGATCTGCTCGCGGGCAAAATGCTGAAAAAAAGGCACCTGGCGCAAGAGGTCGATAATGTCCTCGAACCTCTGGTCGTCGCGGGGCAGCTTGATGCCCCGCAAGGCGACCCGCAGGTCGTAGCCGAAATCGGTGCAGGCGGCGTAGCGCGCGTCAAGATTTTTGGCGAGCGCCTTATTGACGATTTCACCAAAAATGACGGGCAGATCAGGGCGCAGGTCGCGCACCGGTACAGGACTTTCGCGCGTAATCTTGTAGATCACGGAGAAATCGTTTTCGCCACGGAAAGCCCGCTGCCCGCTTAGCAATTCGTACAGGACGCAGCCCAGTGAAAAAATATCGCTTTGCTGGGTGACGGTCTCCTCCCGGAGCTGTTCGGGGGACATGTAGCTGGGTGTTCCCCAGACGCCCTTTTCGGAGGGCGCTTCATTGATATGGGCGATCCCGAAATCCATGAGCTTGGGCTCGCCCATTTCATCGAGCATGATGTTGGAGGGTTTGATGTCACGGTGGATCACACCCTTCTGGTGGGCGTAATCGAGCGCCTTGCAGATTTTGAAGACGATTTCCGCACACTGGTCCAGCGGCAATAGGTCATCCGGCTGGCAGTACTGCTTGAGGGTGGCGCCCTCGAGATACTCCATGATGATGTAGCAGAACTCGCGGTAGAGGCCGGTATCGTAAATCGCCAAAATGTTGGGGTGACTCAGCCGCCCGGCGGACTGGGCCTCGAGGAACAGTTTTTTGCGGGACTGGCTGCTGATGCCGTGGGATATCTTGATGGCCACCAGGCGCTGGATGTAGGAATCACGTGCCAGATAAACCACCCCCGAGCCGCCCTGGCCCAGACGGCGGATGATCTTATAGCGCCCCATGCCCTGGCTGCTCATCAGCCCGGAAATGAAATCGGCGTGCACCTTGTTTTTGTTTATCGCCATGCCGTTAAACTGTCACCAGGGTTAAACGGCCGAACCTGGGAAAATGCGCCTTGGTGGGTGCGGTATGACGACCGTTTTTCAATTTTATAACACACTCAAACATTAAACCGGAAGTGGATTATATCGCCGTCCAGGGCCTCGTATTGCTTGCCCTCCAGCCTCACGGTGCCCTGCTTGCGCGCCTCGGCGTGGCTGCCGGCCGCGATGAGCTCCTCGAAGGCCACGACCTCGGCCCGGATGAACCCTTTTTTGATGTCGGAGTGGATCACTTCGGCCGCATCCAGCGCCGTGGTCGCCCGCGGGATGGTCCAGGCCCGGACCTCGTCTTCCCCCACCGTGAAAAATGAAATCAGCCCCAGAAGTTCGTAGGATTTCTGAATGATACGGTCGGCGGCCGAGGCCTCGAGGCCGAACTCGGAGAGAAACTCGCCCGCTTCTTCAGGGCTCATGCCGGCCAGTTCCTGTTCGAGTTTGCCGCGGATGACGAAGGCGGTGGCGCCCTCCAGCGCCGCCGCGGAGGCAGGCAGGTCGGCGTCCTCGTCGCTGTTGTTGAACAGCACCAGCTGCGGTTTGGCGGAGAGAAAGGCGAATCCGCGCAATTTGGGCGCGGTGGCCAACTCCGGTGTCATCCGTAGCGGGCGTTCGTTCTCGAGTTCGTGACGGCAGCGGGAAAGCAGCTCGGACTCTGCGGGGTCCGGTTTTTTTCCCCGTTTCTGATCCAGTTGAAGCCGCTCCAGGCGTTTCTCGACCGAGACCAGGTCAGCGAGAATCAATTCCTGATCGAGCAGACGGAAATCGTCGATGGGGGTGGGGGCTTCGGCCCCGTAGGCGTCGAAATTGCGAAGACAGTGGATCAGGGCATCACCGTCGCGTACCTGGGCCCAGTAGGCCTGTTGACCGGATTTTCTGTCTTCCGCCTTGGCGCGGGCCGCCGGCAGGAAATATTCGACCTGCGCGTAGATGGTTTTGCGCGGTTTGTAGATGGCACTCAGGCGGTCGACACGCACGTCCGGCACCCGGATGGTGCCGATGTGGCTTTCGCTCTTGTGGCCCGCGGTCAATGGGGTGCCGGTCAGGGCCTGGAACACCGTGGCTTTGCCCGACTGCGCCAGCCCGATGATGGCAAGCTTCATTTCGATGGAACTCCTGCCGGGGTGGCAGCCGGTCCGCAACCCGCCCGCCGCTGCCCCGTCCTTGTGGTTGTTTTGTCGATGGCTCCGGGCTTTGATGCAACCTATCATTTTACTTGATTACCATGCCGATTGCAAACCTGAAGGGACCATCGACAGCGCCGGCAGGCGGTCACGCGAGGTCTTCGAAGACGCTCGGAAGGAGGGGCCTTGGCACGATCAAGAGGGGGTGCGCTCCGAGGAGCGCAGCTTGATCAGGTCCCCTTGCGTTTCAAAGGTCATACGGTCGAGACCCGGCAGGGCGTCGTCCAGGAACAGTTTGCCGCGAATGGCGTAGGTCAGCTCGAGCGTTTCGCGTTTTTCCGGCGCAGCGGACATCATCCGGAACATGAGCCACATGAAATCGGTCATGGAGGTGTAGACGGTTACCGGCATCACCACGGTGCCCAGGCGCGGCAGCTCGACCGCCGTATCGGACGACCCGGCCGCAATGGTGCTGCCGTTGATGTCGAGTTTGCAGGTGACGCCGCGAATCCGAAAGGTCCGGTCGTTGGGGTTGACCAGGCGCAGGTGCAATTGGACGGCGCTTTCAAGATCGTCCGATTTCAGGGGCGTGATTTTCACCAGGCTGATGTGCGGGGGCTCGATGCCCTCGTCGAGGGTGGCGCAACTCCAGGCCAGGCTGCCGATCAACAGTGTGAGCAGCAGTGCCAGGTGGTCGGTCCGATGGTGCCTCTTTTTTTCCGTTGCCATTTCGACTCCCGATTTGCTCGCAGGCTCAGCGTGCCGTAAAAATTGTCGTCGGCTCAGACCTTGCCGGGCAAACGTGTCCCGATCACACCGTAGGCGCTAGTCAAACAATCCCCTGATCAGCTTCTTGGCATCTTCCTCAAAGGGTTTGAGCTCTTCGTTTTCTTCGAAGACTTGCTTGAATTGGTCGGATTCGACGATTTTCTTATCCACCTGCTGGCGGGCCAGGCTCTTGAGATCCGGCTGAAACTTGGGCTGGTCAAAGGAGCCGCTGACCAGCACCGGCACCATGAGGCCGCTGCGGGAGTCCGTGTCGCCCTGACCCACAAGGGTGGCCACGAATTTGGGGTTGACCCGGAAGTTGAGGGTTTCGTTCACCAGGTTGGCCTGCCCATTAGCCAGCAAACGCAGCAGGGGGGATTTCATATTCGAGGCCGCGGTCTGGAAAACACCGTCCTGGAGCACGAAGGGGATGTCCAGCTCGGTAAAATCGGTCTTGGGCTTTTCAGTGACGCGTTCCCCGGTGCCGAAGGCCGCCTGGAGGTTGCGCACCATGCCGGCCAGATCGATGCCCACGATGGCGCCGTCATTAAAGGTCAGGCGGCCCTTGCCGTTCAGGGTCTGGCGGATCGTTTCAGGACGATCGCCGACGAACTGCAGATCGATCGCTGTCACCAGTTTGCCCTCCAGGAAGTCCCTCTGAAGGATATCCGTCAGAAAGGGCCCGATCAGCATATCGGTGAGCTTAAGCGAGATGTTGGAGCGGGGCTGGCTGCGGGTGACGTCCAGGTTTCCCTCCACGCGGGCCTTGCCCCCGTAGAGGTCGGCACTGAATGGTTCCAGGTCGAAGCGCCCATTACGCCCTTTGATCTCGAGGACGATTTGCTGCAGCCGCGCGCGGTTGATCTTGAGTTTGGCCACTTCGAGCCGGGCGTCCAGGACGAGGCGCCGCAGTGGGGTGTAATCCACGTCACCCGCTCGCTCCTCCCCGGTTGGCGGTGCGGATCCCGGGGTTGGTTTTTTTTTCGCTTCGGATTTCTCTTCCGGCGCTACGCCCGGCAGGTAGCGATCGACATCGATGTCGTCGATCCGGGCTTTAACGACGATGCGGGGCTTGTCGAACTCGGCCGCCTCGGCTTCGAAATCGATCCGGCTCTGGTCTAAGGTCATCTGGCCGGAATCGATGCTGATCGCCTGCGCTCCGCCGCTCAGACTGGCGTTGAAAGCGACCGATTCAAGCACCTCGGGGTCGGCCGTGTTCACCGGAAAAGGCCGGTCCAGGCGTTCGAAGACCTTGCGGGGGGAGAAGGGCTGGGCGTTGACCTGGAGGGCCACTACGGGTTGGGTCTGGAGGTCCCGTGCGTTGCCTTTGAGGGTCAGGGCGAGCTCGTCCATGGCGGCGAGCGCCAGGTCGAAGTTGAGCGTCTGGCTGGCCGGGGGATTGCCGACCGGACCGACAGTGCCCTTCAACGTAACGGGCTGTCCGTTGAATTGTGTCGCGAAATCGATCTGAAGCGGACGGTCCAGGGAGACGTCTTTGAGCACCAGATTGAGGTCGACGATTTCCTGCTTCTCGCCGCTGGCCTCGTCCACATAGGTCAGCCGCCCGTTGCGGATGGCGATCTCTTCAGCCGTCAGGGCCGCCAGGGTCGGATCAGCACCCGGCGCAGACGCATCCGACGGGGGCGTTTTATCGGGTGGCGTCCCGGCGGTGTCGCCGGCGGCTGGAAATTCCCAGTTGGTCTTGCCGCTTTTGGTCTTGATCAGGGCCAGGGCCGGGGCTTCGATCACAATGCGTTTGACTTCCACCTCGCGGGAGATTAGCGGCAGGAGGCGCACCCGGGCTTCAAAGCGGCCGACGCTCAAGAAGTCTTGATCCCCGAACCCGGCCGGGCTTCCCAGCTGCAAATCGCTGAGGGCCACACCGATCCAGGGAAAGACCGAAAGCGCCATGTCTCCGCCGATTTTAAAAGGCCGGCCGGTGGCTTTTTCAACCTGGGCCTCGATCTGCGGTTTGTATGCGTTGACGTCCACCAGCATGGGAATCAGAATGACGGCGGCAATCAGTAAAACCACAATTGTGCCGCCGGCGATCAGGATCCATTTGATCAAACGGTTCATAGGTCGGCTCCTTCCCGCCGGACGCTATAAAAATGGCGTGGCGCTCGCTGGCCCCATAGGCACGTACGCAGGTGCCATCTGTTACGTGCGTGATGGATCGGCAGGTAAGAAATGATTATGACAAGACGAAGCTGACGATGGATAACTGCCCGTTTTCGATAACCCTATCCATCGCATCGCCATAATTCAATACGCAAGGCAATATTTTCAGGCCACTGGCAGGCAGCGCCATAGGCCGGGCTCATCCTTGGCGAGCTGTTTTCGAATGAAGCCGGGTATTGAAATGTCCGGGGACGGGCGACTGCTGTGATCGCCACCCGTAAGTCTTTCACGCTCCCCGGCCGGCCCCGGGCGGCGCATATCCGGGTGATCCAATCACGAGCCTTTCGTGCTTCTGCAGCGGCCCTACAAGCGCCCTAACATTGACACTTTATCCATAGTGCCATTCAAAAGGCCTAACGTCACACGCCTAAAGGCGTTTTAAGGGCAGCCTGAATCAAAGCGCCGACGCCGCGGTGCTGCCGATCTTCAACACCGCCAGTCTGGTTGGTTTCGGCGCCGTGATCGCGGCGTTGCCGGCGTTTGATGCCATCCGCGAGGGCGTGCTCTCGATCGGCGGCGACAATCCGCTGATTTCCTGGGCGGCCGCGGTCAACGTGCTCTCGGCCATGACCGGATCGGCTTCGGGCGGCATGAGCATCGCCCTTGATGCCCTCGGCCCCACCGACGTCCAGATGGCTTCCGATTACGGCGTTTCACTGGAGGCGATGCACCGCGTTACGGCGGTGGCATCAGGGGCGCTGGACGCCCTGCCCCACAACGGTGCCGTCATCACCATCCTGAGCATCTGTAAATTCGGTCATCGCGAGGCCTATTGCGATGATTTCGTGGTGGCCGTCGTTGCGCCGATGATTGCCCTGGTCGTTCTCATCCTGAAGGCCACGCTTTTCGGTGCATTTTAGCCGCGGTTAAGGCCGCCATAGGTGGGGAGAAGATTTTGGCGGATTAAACGTCTGATTGTTTCTTTGTGCGTTAAGATCGGCCCTTAGTTCATGTCGAAATCAAGCCGACCCACCACCTGCGGGGCGTTTTCGGCTGATAATTCGAGCAACACCCCACCACCCGAAGCCGGTCCTTCACCGGTTATCCCGGCAATGGTGACATAATGCGTCACCAGGATGATCAATTCACCGTCCGCGGGCCGTCGGGAGATGAAGTCACGCAGGGCGCTGAGCCGCATTTCGCGTTCCAGTGGCCGTTCGAAAAAAGAATTCAACGCCGGCAAGGGGGTTACCGGTCCCAGCGCGATCAGCTCGGCGGTCTCCAGACAGCGGCACCATTGGCTGGAATAAACGCGGGCAGTGGTGATGCCCCGGGCACGCAGCCAGGCACCGATCGTTCGGGCCTGGTCGCGGCCGCGCGCATCGAGGTTGCGCTGGGCCCGGCAATCGCCGAGCTTGAAATTGGACGGGTCGCCCGTGCCTGGCGCCAAGGCGTGACGCAGCATGAGGATATGCCCCCCGTCCTTGAGCCTTTTGACCAGATCGGCGGGATCCGCCTGGGATATGGAGGCAGCCATAAAAATGAAAAACCCGGCGGCCAATGCTTCCGTGATGCGATAGGGTGCCATGCGCAAGCCATTCAATGATAATCCGATCAGGTTATAGCGATAAACTTGAACCTGGCAATGAATGAATCGGGGTCAAGTCCTGCCGCCAAACCGTCATCGAATCCAAACCCGCAATTGACCGTAACCCCTGATGGAGCGGCTATCGGGGATGTGGCCTGGAAGTGCTCCGCGGTCGCCCGCATGAGCCCCAGCAATGGGATCACCGTGATGGCGAGCCCGCTTGGGTCCATCTGGTACGGACCGCAAGAGGATGCGATCAGACCCATGCCGATGGCGGCCTTCTGGTGGTTCGCTGCACGTGATCAAGAGATAGGATTGAGCGCGGGAAAAAAGCCGGCAGCCCATGCGGCGGCCGGCTTTGGTTCGTCTAAGGTCGCCCCTGTATAAGGATCTTCTTTATCTGCGGCAGCCGGCAAGGCCAAGCGGGTGCGTCGGGCAGCCATAACAACAAAAGCGCTTCATGTGGATTCACTGCCCTTGACTGCAGTTTGAATCCCCTTGGATCGGAGGCATAAAAAAGCCCCCACCCTCATCGATGAGGGGTGCGGGCTTCCGGGGCCGTCATGGCCGTGAAGACCCCGATTTGAATCGGGTTAACCGGCGTCCGCCGGTGGGCGTGTTCACCCCCTCGGCGGACTGACCAGGGCCTCGCCGGTGAGCACTTCCCGGCCGGATTGGTTCGTACAGACCGTCTTGAGGCGAACCCTCTTCTTTTCCGCATTGATTTCCACCACCTCGGCCGTGGCCGTGATGGTATCGCCGATGACCACCGGGGCGAGGAAGGTCATGCTTTGGGAGATATAGATCGTGCCCGGTCCTGGCAGTTGGGTGCCGAGGACGGTGGAGATAAAGCCCGCGGAGAGCATGCCGTGGGCAATCCGGGTTTTGAAAGCCGTTTGTTCGGCATAGGTCTGGTCGATGTGGGCGGGATTGAAGTCGCCGCTGATGCCCGCGAACATGTAGACATCGAACTCGGAAACCGTTTTGCTGAAGCTGGCCTGCTGGCCCACTTCAAGCTGCTCGATCGTGTAGCCCATTTTTTTTCGTCCCTTGTGTTTGAACCGTCCCAGGACCGCATGCCGGACGGACAACCGGAAATCCTTTTCTCAGAACCAGCTGCGGTGGCTCCATACATCGTCCTCGAGCGCTTTCTGATCGGCCTGGAGCTTGAGATACATGGAGGCGTTCTGGATGGCCAGCCCGCCCTGGTGGGCCAGGGCCTTGACCAGAATGATCATATCCTCGGGGTACTGACGTGTCACCGAGCTGTAAAGCCGCAGCGTGCCGATGATCTCGTCCCGGGCGCTGATGGGGGTGATGATCATCGAGGCGATGCCCTCGGCGGCGAGCTCATCCTTGTAGCGAACACGTTTGTCGCTGGCGGCATCCTCGATGACCAGGGTTTCGCCCCTAAGGGCGGCTGCCGATGTTTCGATGCTGGTGTGGCGTCCCACACCCAGGAAGCTTTCGCTGAGCCCGTGGCTGGCCACCAGCTTCAGACTGCCGGATTCCTCATCGAGGAGCCGCAGCGCCGCCCCTTTCATGCCCAGGTTCTCGCTGACCTTGACGGTCAGGGTGTGGAGCACTTCTTTGATGTCGAGCGTCGAGTTGATGGCCGAAGCCAGGTCCAGAAACAAGAGGGCGTTGCTCTGGATGCGCTCCAGCAGGCGGGTTTTTTCGATCGCCACCCCGCCCTGGTCGGCCAGGGCGTCCAAAAATTCGATTTCCGCGCCGGTGAATTTGCGTTTTTTGGCGGTGTAGAGGGACAGCACCCCGATGGTCTGGTCCCTCACGCGCACGGGCACGGTGAGAATGCTGGCGATGCCTTCCTTGGCTTTGGCCGCGTGGTTCTCCAGCCGCGGATCCTTGGTGGCATCTTCGAAGGCCAGGTGCCCTTCCTTTAGCAGCTCCTTGACGAGTTTCTGTGCTTTGATGGGGCTGGCATGCAGGTAGTTTTCCGAGAGGCCGCGCTGGGCTTTGGCAACAAAGAGGTCCTTGCGTTCATCGGCCAGGTAGAGGCAGGCGGCCTTGCCGTCCAGGGTATCGATCGCGCTCTGTACAACCAGTTCGAGAAGATCTCCCTCGGTGGCGGCGGTGCCGAAGGCCTGGCTGATTTTGCGAAAGATCTCAAAATAGTCTGTTTTACGGGTCATGGTTTTCTCCTTGTTTCCGATCCGGGTCCGGGGTCGTCCCCTTTAGCCTCAGCGGCGGCCTTATCAGGTGGCGGCGGCCTTGGGTTGCGGCGTCTTGCGGGCCTTTCGCTTGGGCGGCCTTTTGGGGGCCGGTTTGGATGCCGGTTTCGGGGAAAGCTTGCGCTGGGTATCACGTTCCGCCAGCCAGGCTGCTATTTTGGGGGCGAATTCCGCCTGGGTTTTGCTGCTGACATAGATACCGATATGGCCGGTGCGCAGGCAGATATCCTCCTTATCCTTGCTGCCGACGGCGCCGGTCAGCTTTTCACAGGCCTCGGGCGGCACGAGGTGGTCGTAGAGGCCGTAGATGTTGAGCAGCGGCATGGTGATCTTTTTCAGGTTGACCGGGTTGCCGCCCACCTGCAGCTTGCTCTGGATGAGCAGGTTTTGCTGATAGCAGTCCTGGATGAATTTCTTGAACACGGCCCCGGGCAGATCCGGGCTGTCGAAGATCCACTTTTCCATGCGGATGAAGTTCTCCACGAATTTCTTGTTGTCCATGTGTTCCAGGAAACCCACGTACTTGTCGAGCATCAGCCGTGCCGGATTGAGCAGCAGAAAACCCAGGTTCATCACGTGGGCGGGCAGATTGCCGTGGGTGCGCACGAGGGCGTCGGGGTCGATGTGGCGCATCCACTGGTGCAGCAGGCCCTTGTCCGTATCGAAATTGGTGGGGGTCACCGTGGTGACGAGGTTTTTGATCTTTTCGGGATGCTGGGCGCTGTAGATGACGCTGAAGGTGCCGCCCATGCAAATCCCCATCAGGTGGATTTTGGGCAGTTGGTGTCGTTCGCGGATGAAATCGACCACGTTGTCCATATAGCCGTTGATGTGGTCGTCGAAACCCAGAAAGCAATCTTTGCGCGTGGGGTAGCCCCATTCGATCATATAGACTTCTAAACCGCGATCCAGGAAGGTCTGGACGACACTGCGGCCGGGCTGGAGATCGAGCATGGTTTCCCGGTTGATGAGCGCATAGACAACCAGCAGCGGTGTTTTGTACTTGGGTTTGCCCTCGGGGCGGTAATACTTCAGCTTGACGCGGTCTTCCTGGTAGACGATCTCGTAAGGCGTCGGGGCGATTTCGGTGTCGAGATCCGCCAGCAGGACTTCGGAGCCTTTACGGGCTCTGACCTGCGCCTTTTCGGAAGCCTCGGCCAGCTTGGACATGATCAGGTCGACGGGAATATTGGATTGGGTCATGACGATCCTCCCCGGTTGCGGCGGTTTCAGTGCTTGCACACGGTGGTCAGGCTTTTTCCTTTTCCAGGGCGCGCAGACGTCGTTTGAGACGATGGATTTCCTGATAGAGTGAATCGGTTTCCGACTGTGTGGGAATCGGCAGCCCGCTGAGCATGTCTTCGATCACCGCATTGCGCGCACTTTGATAGGCCGAGAGGCTGCTGAGCGTTCTGGAGAAAGTGTCCGCATACTCCTGCGTTTGGAAGAGCGTCATGTAATGACCTTCGAGAACCTTGATCCACATGTCGTAGTAGGCCCGCCCTTCCTCTGGCATCTCCCCCTTCTCCGCCAGCTCGGCCACTTGTTCCTGGAGAACTGTAAAGGACCGGCCGACCGGCATCGCCAGCAGGCTCAGAAATTCGGTCAATGTGGCCTGAAAGCGGTTGTGGGCATCGACGGCCTGGCTCATGCGTTCCTGGTACTCACGGACAAGCCCCAGTTTGGGTACCTGCAGAAATCGGCTGAACTCCTGTTCGTACATTTCCGTCCAGGTGCGAAATAGATTTTCATCGATATCCGTAAACGTGTAGGCGTCCACATGCTCACCCAGGCGTCCGGCCTGCTCCAGCATTTTCTGCTGCACTTCCAGATAGCTGTTAAAGCTGGTCTGTGCCAGTTGCGCCAACACTTCGGGCATGGCGCCCGCGCCTTTGAAAAGCGCCTCCAATGATTCCGGAGCGGAAAAGGCGCCCGAGATGGCCTGCCAGTTTTTGAGCGCGGCCTCGGCCGAAGCCCGCACACGACCGTGGGTGCCGCGACGGTCCGCGGCGCTTTCATCCGGAGCGAGACCGTCGGGGAACCAGAGGCGCAGCATATTACCCCACATGGTGGTCATCGATTCGTTCCACTGGGCAAACATGTTGCCGTCCTCTGTGTTCGGGGAGCGTTCTTCGGCCATGTCACACCTCCCTGGCTGTAGGGTCGCGTCAATCGCTTTTGGCTGGTTTTGATGGGACTGCAGGGGCGCGTCTCGGTCGCAGGATCGCAAGCCCCGTTAAAGATGATCGGCGTCTTCGGATGTTTCCGACGAGGCCTTCAGCGCCTGCATCAGATCGTCAAAGGCCTTGCTCTGATCGGTGACCAGATTTTGAAAACGGGTCACCAGACTCATGTGGCCCATATCTTTATCATCGAGGATGGCTTCCAACTGCTGGATCAAACGCGTCTGTTCAGCAATCTGGGCCTCTAATCGTTCTTTCTCACGTTTGAGCTGATCGTAGCGTTCCAGCGGCACCCAGCCCATGAGGGGCGCGTAGGCCTTGAGGGCTTTGTGGAAATCCGCCGTGGCTTTTTGCCAGTCGTCGCCGCTGTCGGGTGGTGCGAGGGGCGGCAGGCCGTAGCACTTGCGAAACAGGGCGGCAAGTTCACCAGATGGTGAAAAACCGGACTGGATCCAGCGCGAAAGCTCTTTGAGCTGTCGCTGCCCGTCAGCGGTCTGCAGCAATAATTCGCCCCAGAATTTAAAAAAATGGTGATCCACGTGCGTGAGCCTCCAGCCAAAGCGGGCAGCTCTTTTCAGGAAGATCAGTCACCGGCCGCCGCGGTCGGATTAAGATCGGCGGTAAGCCGGCCGATGGGCGCAGCCCTTAGGCACGGTCCGGGGTTTCATCCAGGTCGAGCTGAAAACGCACCGGCCCACGATGTTGGCCCTCGCCGAAGCGGGTATGCAGCGCACAGGCCGAGCCTGGATAAGACCAGGAAGTGGCGATGGCCACGTGTCCCTTGGGAAACGGCGTCACCTCGGCTGGTACAAAGTCCAAAGGCGCCAGGGCGGTTTCCTTCTCGACCAGGTCGTCGTGGATACCGTAACAGATAAGCCAGGGCAGCTTTTTCTCCCTCAGCCGATTGAGATTCAGCCGCTTGCCGAAGAGACGGACAGGCAGGGTGCCGTCATCGGCGATGGGAGTGGTGAAGGAGGCAAAGCTCATCTCGGTGATTGCCAGCGGCAGATCGTTGCGCTCGTATCCCAGCCAGTAATTCAGTGCGGCCGCGGTTTTGCTGATGCTGCCGGCATCGCCGCCGGTGCGAGCCAGCATGGCCAGATCCCGGAAATAAGCGGCCAGCGGCGACTCGGTTTCGATGCTTTTAAGTTTGTAGACCCAGCCCATCAGTTGACCGTCGGCCACCCGGTTGCCGTTGGGCAGAGTCTTGGTGCCGTAGTCCAGATCGTTGAAACGTGCAGGCAGCTGTTTGAGGAAACCGGAAAGACCACGGCTGCGTGTTCCGTCCATGGGCGACACGCAGGTGATGAAGGCATCCACCAGGTCGTCAAGCTCCCCGCTGAGCAGATTGCACAAGGCGTTGAAGCCGCCCTGGCAATAGCCGTTGAGGGTGACGGCCTGGGTATGCTGCTGTCGAATGGTTTCACAGAAGCGGCGCGTATCGCGGGCATCGTCCTCGGCGCTCATGGTCTGCAGGGGCTCGCAGGTGGCGATGTCTTTGAGTACGCGAATGTAGGTTGGTATGCCCTCGTTGGCGAAACAGTGTGCGTAACTTCGTTCTTCTTGCGGTAAAAATCCAAGAATGTTGGCTCCCAGGACGTAGGGCGGCAAAATCAACACGGGCTTGCGGTCTGATTGGACCTCAACACCTTTTTTGGTCGGCGCGATGCGATAAAGTCGGAAGCGATCGGTTTCGTCGACCAGCGGGTGGTTTCCACTCTCGAAGTGGAAACCGAATTCATCGGCGATATTTTCAATGGCGCGGGGGTAACCGTGGGCGATGAGAGCCAGCAGTGCGCCCTGCTGATGGACGATGTCCACGAGCGGGCAGGGATTGCCGGTGGAAAAAGTCGTCGCCAGAGCGTCGGCGGCATCGGCAAACAGTGATTTTACGTAGCTTTCGGCAGCTGCAACCGCACCGTCCATTCCGCGCCTGATCAGGTCGAGGTTGAACAGACCCAGATTGGCGTAGGCCTTGAAGACCTCGCTCAGACCGTCTGCACTGGCCTTTCGAACTTCAGCCTGCTGGAAATAATGGGTCGAGAGAAGAAAAGGTATAAGAAAGCTATTCTGGTAACTTGCAACGCCGCTGGCCGCATCGAAAGCGGCACTGACAATATCTGTACCGGTACGTATTCCTTTGATGTAACTGTCAGCGGAAAGTGGTTGGGCGCAATCAGCTTTCATAGTCCTCACATATTGCATCTTGAATGGTTGTCCGTCAAGCCGGCGGCCCCAGGGTACAGGCATTTTGCCTGTCCCTGAAGCGGGCCAACGGTAATGGCTTCAAGCGGTGGAGGAACTATTCACTGTCGGCGAAATAGGACTCGACTTTTTCATAGTTGGCATCCACCATGGATTTGAAATCTTGGCAGCCTTTCTTGTAGGAATCCATCCACTCGCGGAGCGCTTTTTTGCCTTCGTCCGGCAGCCATCCGGCCTGACCCAGAAACGCGTCGAGCATTTTCTCGTTCTGCTCGTAGACCAGGTTCATGGCTTTGAAGCTGTTGTCGAAAGCCGACTTGTTGAACTGCACCATCTGTTTGGCAATCTGCTTGTGATCCATCATTGTTTCAATCCTCCTTACATATGTGGGGCGTTAAGTTTCCCGGACCATTGGGTCCGGGTTACGATTGGGTTCGGGCTGATTTGAACCAGCCCGCAATCATGGCGAACTGGGCGTCCACCATGGCTTCGAGCGTCTGACGGCCCGATTTCAACAGATCGGAACCGTATTCCCAGGTCTGTCGGGCTTCATCGGGCATCATCCCGGTCTGCTCAAGACATGTACGGGCAAATCGTTCGCCATGGTTCAGCCATAGCGCCTGGGTTTTGATATTGTTCTGAACGAGGGTCTTCTGGAGCTTCAGGATCTGCTTCGTCATTGCAAAATCAGTCGGTAACATCGTCGGTTTTCCTCCTCGTGGGTTAAATGAGTCAAAGACAACTAACCCTACCTACTATAGTGCCCCACTGGCCGGCGTCAAGCAAAAAATTTGTGCATTGCACAATTTTTTTTACTACGGACGGTAATGAGTTTTTAAATACTCAAAATGTATTTGTATTTTTCCCTCGATGTAACTATTATAAGCTCTCAGTTATTTTGCGGAGCAGCAAAAAGAGGGGGCGAGCGAGGATGAACACTAAGCAAGGACCGCGCATCTACAAGAAATACGCCAACCGGCGCATCTACGACACGCACGCCAGCGGCTATGTCACGCTGGAGGAACTGGCGGCGGTCGTTCGCCGGGGAGGTGAGGTCAAGGTCGTCGACGCCAAGACCAAGGAGGACGTGACGGCCTTTATTCTCACTCAGATCGTGCTCGAAAAAGCCAAACACAAAAACGCGCTGCTGCCTGCGCCGGTATTGCATTTGATCATCCAGTACGGCGACAATGTCCTGCTGGAGTTTTTCGAGACTTACCTGCAGCAGATCGTCCGCAACTACATTCAGTACAAGAAGAGCGTCGACGCCCAGTTCAAGCGCTGGTTGGATCTCGGCATGGACCTCTCGCCATCCGGCCGGAGCGGTGCACCCGAGATCAATCCCTTCGCCGCATTCTGGGGTCCGCGGACGGACGACGACCGGCGCGAGGATGAATAGGGCCGCTGCCGCTGCCTTACCGCTCAGCCGTTCTGTGTTGTGCAAATGCGAAATCCTCACGAAACGTCACGTCACCTTGCGTTTTAACGAAGCCGGCGGTTAGCCTGGCCGGGACAATCGTCAGGCGGCGGGGATGATCTTGCGACGCGCCCATGTCGCTTTCGGCCCGATCTGCTCGAAATTCCTGCCCCCGAGGTGATCCCGATAAAAATATCTTGACATCAAGATAAATGGTTTTAGTTTGTTTGCCATGGAAACCGGCACACACATACGATTGGTCTTGTGGAAAGCGGCCAAAGCCGTCGAAAGACTGGACCGTCAGAGTATCGCCCGCACCGGACTGAAGCTGACTGATTTTCAGATCATGGAAGTCCTGCTGAACAAGGGACCGCTGCCGATCAATACGATCGCCGGCAAGGTTCTGCTGACCAGCGGATCCATGACGGCCGCCGTCAACCGTCTGGAAAAAAAAGCATACGTCCAGCGCATCCAGGACCCTTCGGACGGTCGCTGTTTCTATGTGCATCTGACCGGGACGGGTCGCCGAATTATCCGGCACGCCTATGACGAGCACGCACGGCGCCTGGAAAAAATCGCTGGTTTCCTCTCGGTGGCCGAACGCAAGGAATTGGTGCGGCTGCTCAAGAAAGTCGGAAAGGGCACCGAGGCGCTGATCTAAAAAAATTTTTCGTATTATCTTGAAATCAAGACAAATTGGGAGGCAACGAACATGGATACGACAACCGAAAACCTTGAAATCCGAGGCATTCATCATATTACGGCCATCGCCGCGTCAGCGGTCGAAAACCTGACATTTTACGAGACTGTGCTCGGGCTGCGGCTGGTCAAACAAACTGTCAATTTCGACGATCCCTACACCTATCACCTTTATTACGGGGATGCGGACGGCAGCCCGGGCACGATCATGACTTTCTTCCCCTGGGAAGATCTTCCACGCGGTCGTGCGGGGGCCGGCATGGTGACGGCCGTGGCCTTTGCCGTCCCCGCCGCTTCGGTTCCCTTTTGGAAGGATTGGCTGCACCGCCACGGGGTGGCTTATCGTGAAAACCACCGGTTCGGTGCACAGGTGCTTGAGTTTGAGGACCCCCACGGGTTGACCCTGGAACTGGAAGCTGTCCGGGATCTGCCGGCAATCGTACCCTGGTCTGGCAGTCCGCTTCCGGTGGACCACGCGATCCGCGGCTTTCATAGCGCCACCGCCGTGACGCCTGACCCGGAACCCACCGAGACGCTGCTGACCCAGATCATGGGAATGACCCTGGTGGGGACGGACGGTGATCGGCGTCGCTTGCGGATGCCGGCCACGGATGCGCCGGGGCATTATATGGACCTGGTCGTTGACCCGGCGGCCCCCGCCGGAAACCAGGGCGGCGGCACGGTTCATCATATCGCCTTTCGCGTTGCCGACACGCAGACCCAGGAGGCCTGGCGCCGGGTGCTCGGCCAGGAGGGATTCAATCCCACCGCGGTGCGTGACCGCAATTACTTCCAATCGATCTATTTCCGCGAGCCCGGCGGGGTGCTCTTCGAATTCGCTACCGATCCGCCGGGCTTCGCCGTGGATGAAACACCGGAACGGCTGGGAAGCGATCTGAAGCTGCCGCCTCAGTACGAGCCCCTGCGCGACCAGATCGAAAGCCGCCTGCCGACCCTGCGGCCGTTGGATTTCCGGCACGTGTTCGCTCCAGCGGCAGCGGGCCGCGACGAGGGGACCACCATCGTGGCCTTGCACGGCACTGGCGGCGACGAGCACGATCTGCTCGATCTGGCGCGCGCCGTGAATCCGACCGCGGCGCTTTTAAGCCCGCGCGGCAAGGTGTTGGAAAACGGGATGGCGCGTTTTTTCCGCCGCCTGGCGGAGGGCGTCCTGGATGAGGACGATGTGATTCGCCGGGCCCATGAATTGGCGGATTTTCTTTCCGGTGCCGCCCGGCGCTATGGCCGCGATGCCGAACAGTTGACGGCCCTGGGCTATTCCAACGGTGCCAACGTGGCCGCTGCGGTCCTTCTCCTGCGGCCGGATGTTTTCGCACGCGCCATCCTGCTGCGGCCCATGATGCCGCTAGCGGACATTGCGCTGCCGGATCTGCAGGGCAAGGATGTCCTGATTCTGAAAGGCCGCCACGACAGTGTCATTCCGGCGACGAGCACCGATCGCCTGGTGCAGGCGCTCACCGCCGCCGGGGCCAGCGTGTCGCTGGAGTCGCTCTCTGCAGGCCATGGTCTGACGCCCCAGGATCTGGATAGGGCCTCCCACTGGCTGGCCGCTGTGCCACCTGCCGCCAAGCTTGCCGCTGCGGCCTCCTAAAGGGCCGGTCGTGATCCTCCCCCTGGAATCGGTGGGCCTTCGGCAATGACGGCGCGGCCATCGTATTCAAAATGCGAATCATCGATCTTCGGGGGGGGCTCGGCCTTGGATCCGGCAATGCCCGGATTCAAGGGCTTGAGATTTCTATGGATCCTTTGTATGGAGTCGTTAAGAGTCGACCATACCGGCCGGTCGAGCGTGCGCGCGGGGCCGCGCCCTTTGAAAATCAGATCGAAGGCCGGCAGGGCGAGCGGGTCCGAACGGACCCCTGGACTTTGGGAGAAATTGCCGCGACCGTTGCCGTTCGCTGAACTGGCGGCCCGGTTGACATCGACGCGCGCCAGGCGGGGGCGGGCGTACAGAGGGGCAAGCGTTTTGCGGAAGGGGGTATCCGCGGACACCGGCTTGATTTTATGGGATGGGTCGCCGCACGCCACGTGTGCGGTGGTCAACAGCAGAAGCCCCAAAGGGATAAGGCCGTGAAACGGCCCCCACCGCATGGGGGCGCAACCGTTCTTGCGATCATGGGAACGGACGCCGCTTTTGAATGCCGGGCCGGATGAAAATCACGGGTTGTAAGGGCTCCTGCTTTTTATTGGCCTGATCATGTTACGCCTCTGTAAATTTGCCTTTGAAATTTCAAATGGGCAGGCAGCGCAAGCGCCCATGAACCACTAGCCGGGGAAAGGAATCTTCCAATGGCAACCAATCGATGCAGCGTTGGAAACAACGACCTTGGGGCCGGAGCATCGCAAGCCAAAGTGGCGTTGCTCTTGGCCGCCATCGCGCTTTGGTCCGTGGTCGTCGGCTGCCAGACCACCGGCTCCTTGCGCGAGGGGCTGACCGTGCCACCGGGCAACCGCGTCATGATCCAGCGCGGCGGGACGCACAGCGGCACGTTTACCACCCGGAACATGACCATCGACTACACCTTTGAAACCAAGGGCGACAAACTGCGCGTTTCCGGGACCTGGGATATCCGCTACCGGGACATCGACCGGCTTTCCATGACCCTTTTCTATCTGGACGCAGACGGCACGGTCATCGACTATCACCCTTTTTTCACGCGCCCCCAGAGAGCCATACAGGGTCGCGTCATGGACAATCGTTTCAACCGGGAATTCGAACTGCCGCCCGACGCCAAAGGATTCAGCATCGGATATACCGGCAGAAGCCGACTGGGCGGCCCCGAAGGCAAAGGTCGCGTATTCCGGCATTCGCCTTTCTGACGAATCAACCGGGATGGTCGGACCGCAGACGTAGGCCGGCCTGTGGCCGACCCGAGGGCTTGAGGTTGGCCCTCTAATTCTTTATGGTGTCCCATCCATCCACCGCCAAGGGCTCTGGTTTGCCCGGGCCGGACGGATCGCTTGCCACAGGGGAAAACAGGATCAGCGATGCACAGAATGTCTCTTCTGATGTCTGCGCTCATTCTGCGTGGGTTTTTACCTGTCCCGGGCAGCCGGGCGGGCACCGCTCATCATCTCCGGGAAATGCCATGACACGCTTCAAGCGCCGTCTTCTGATCGGCCTGGCGCTGGCCACCGTGGTTCTAGCCGGCCTGGGCGCCTGGTTCTACCATTTCTATTTCCGCTCCACCGGCGCCATCACGCGGCATATGGAAAACTTCCGCTTCCGGCGCATGACCGTGGCGCAGCTGGCCGAACAGTCGAGCTATCGTTTTTTTTTCATCACCAACCGCAAGCAGGCTTCAAGTCAGGGTCCGATCGAAGCGCAATTCGGAACCGAGCGTGAGGCCGCCCTCAAGTTCGGCTATTTTGATACCCGGATCCAGCCGTCGCTGGGTCTGGGCATGCTGATCGATCCGACCGAGTGGTTTCAGAATGAAGAAATTCAGCTGAACACGGTTGCCCGGCTGGAACGCGAACGGTTTGTCGAGGAAGTCCGCCAGGTCGTGAAGCATTCGCCCCATCGCTCGCTGCTGGTGGTCGTGCACGGGTTCCGCGAGCGGTTTCCTTCAGCGCTTCGCAAAACCGCCTTTTTAAGTCACGTCCTGGATATCAATACGCCGGTGCTGGTATTCGACTGGCCGGGCAATCAGGGCAGCTCGCTTGGGGGCTACCGGCGGGCCCGCCAGGTGGCCGAAGCCTCCGGTGAAGACCTGGCCCGCACCCTGGAGCTGGTCATTTTCGACATCCGGCCGGCGCGGCTTTGGCTGCTGGCCAACAGCATGGGCGGCCAGGTGGTGGCGGATGCTTTTGGCCTGCTGCACCGGAATCCGGACCTGGCCGATACCGAGACCGAGATCGAAGATGTCGTGCTGACCGCCCCGGATGTGGACCACGCCGAGTTCAACGCGCAGTTCAAACAGGAGATCGATAGCCTGGCCCGACATCTCACCGTGTATGTTTCATCCAACGACCGGGCCCTGCTGGTCAGTCGGCTCATCAACCGGGGCAAGCGGGGCGGGGAAAGCAGCCTCAGCCGGGACATGCTGGCCGAGGCCGAACGCATTGCGGAGCTGGTCGAACCGGACAGCGACCAAATCGCCCTGGTGGATGTCACCCCGGTGAACCGCACCCGCAACTTCCATAATTTCAGCCTGGAGACCCCCGAATTTTTCGACGATCTGTTCCTGCGGCTGACGAATGACCAAACCCCTCGCAGCCGGCGGATTTATCAGGTCCGGACCCCCGAGGGCAAAGTCTACTGGGTTCTGACGCGAGGCCGTTAGCAGAGGAGATGCGATGATCGGCAGTGATCAAAACCGGAGCTGTGGTTTAAGATGGGGGCTGCTGCTCGCCCTGGCGGGCGCTTTGGCGCTCACCCTGGCGGGGTGCAGCAGCTTGAACCTGCACCCCTGGCACACCGAAAGGCTGACCGAAGAATTCACGGCGGACCGGGCGGACGAGATTCAGTCCTTCGATGACTACCGCGCCCTGGAAAACCGGCTTTTCGACCAGCTCGACCAGGAGGTCTACGCCCAAACCGAGACCGGCCCGGCCCACACCCTCGTGCGCTACAGCCGGGGCAGCGCCGCCGATCCCCAGGTTCGCCAACCCAACTGGAACCGCAGTTTCGAACTGACAGCCGACCGGCCGGTCGGGGGCGTTCTGCTCCTGCACGGGATGTCGGATTCCCCATACTCGCTAAGGGCGCTGGGCGAATCCCTCCACCGGCGCGGCTTTTGGGTGGTGGGCCTGCGCTTGCCGGGGCACGGCACGGCCCCGTCCGGGCTCAAGTTTGTCCAGACGGAAGACATGGCTGCCGCGGTGCGCCTGGCCGCCATCCACCTGGCTGCCAAGGTGGGTTCCCGGCCGATCCATCTGGTGGGCTATTCCACCGGCGCGCCCCTTTCGCTGGCCTTTGCCCTCGACGCCCTGGAAGGCCAGGCCGCGCCGGAGCCGGCCAGCCTCGTGCTGATCTCGCCGGCCATCGGCCTCCACTCGGCCGCCGCGCTGGCCAAGTGGAAGCGCCGCATGTCGGTCCTGCCCGGCCTGGGCGGAATGGCCTGGCTTTCGGTCGAGCAGGAGTTTGATCCCTACAAATACAATTCTTTTGCCACCAACGCGGCCGAGCAGGTGCACCGCATGACGCGCGCCGTGTCCCGGCGGGTGGCCCGCCGCGCTGGCACGCACCCCGACCGGGTCCTGCCGCCCACACTGGTCCTCAAATCGACCGTGGACGCCACCGTGTCGACCAACGCTGTTGTGGATCGGCTCCTGGGGCGTCTGGCACCGAACCGCCATGAGCTCATTTTATTCGACATCAACCGCTTGGCCGCCAATGCCCTTTTGCTGACTGCCAATCCGGCGCCCCTGACCGACCGGCTGATGGGAAGCGAAGATCTCCCCTTCGCACTGACCCTGGTCAGCAATGCGGGCCCGGAGACCAGGGCCGTGGTGGCACGCCGCAAAGCGGCGCACACAGCCGAGGTGTCGCAGACCGAAGAACTCGATCTGGCTTGGCCCGTGGGGGTGATTTCGCTCTCCCACGTGGCGCTGCCCTTTCCGCCGGATGATCCGCTCTACGGCCGACGTCCTCCGGGAAGTAAAGACGCCCTCTTTCTGGGCCAGATGGACATCCGCGGCGAACGGAATCTGTTCAAACTATCGCCGAACTGGCTTCTGCGCCTGAGGCACAATCCGTTTTATTCCTATCTTGAAGCCCGGGTGCTGGCCTGGATCGAACGTGCCAACGG